>Ga0114129_10000281_pt1 | contig 58460 bp, 63 predicted proteins | sample RhiMetdeltSRZDD1_FD_80071 | JGI IMG/M metagenome (GOLD analysis project Ga0114129, IMG submission 80071) | Populus rhizosphere microbial communities from Tennessee, USA - Rhizosphere MetaG P. deltoides SRZDD1 (version 2) (version 2) | ecosystem: Host-associated > Plants > Roots > Rhizosphere >...
CGAGACTGACCGACCAGCTGGCCGAACGAGCCCTTCTGCCGCAGCTGGTGGCGCAGGAAGCTCACCTCGCGGGAGAGCGATTCCTGCTCGATCGACTTCTCCAGCAGGACCTGAAGCCGCGTGGCGTCGACGGGCTTCGTCAGGTAGTCGAACGCGCCGTGCCGCATCGCTTCGACGGCGCTCTCGACGCTGCCGTGGCCGGTGACGAGCAGCACGATGGGCGGTCGCCCCGTTTCCTTGAGCTTCTGGAGCAGCGTGAGACCATCCATCTCGGGCAGCACCAGGTCCGTCAGGACGACGGCGGGATGCTGCGTCTCGATGAGATTGAGCGCCTCCTCGCCGGAGGACGCGGTCTCGACCTCGTAGCCCCATTGCCCGACGAGCCTGGCCAGGCCATCCCGCTCGGCCGGCTCGTCATCGACCACCAGGATTTTGCCGTGTTTCGTCTGGTCGCGTCTGTTCGGGCTCATGCTCTTTCGATTATCGCGCGTCGCGACGCGCACGGCGACACCGGCACGCGTCGAGGCGGGCAGTCACGGAGGTTACTTCTTGACCTGCAGGTTATTGACGACGCTCTTGACGCCCTTGGCCTGCCACGCGAGCTGCTCTGCGCGAGCCTTCTGCTCTGCTGATTCAACAACGCCGTTAAGGTAAACAGTGGCGTTGTTCGTGTCAACGTCCACTCGGGTCAAGTTGGCGGGCTTATCGGCGACCAGCTTGGCCTTCACCGACGCCGTAATGGTGGCATCGTCGATAGTGTCACCGGCGCTCTTGCCCGTCGTCGACGAGCAGCCGACCAGCGTGAGCATGACGAACAGCACGGCTGCCAGTCGAAATCGCCGGTTCATGGCGTCCCTTTCTGTGCTCCGTCGACGAATCGTGGTCTCTATGCGGCACGCCCCAGGCCCGTCTCGCTCCGGCCCTGGCATGCGACGCACCGCGTGGCGAAGGGCAGGATTTTCAGGCGCGCCTTCGCAATCGCCTCGCCGCAGTCGCGGCAGATGCCATACCGGCCGGCGTCTATGTCGGCGAGCGCGCGATCGATCTCCTCCAACTGGCGCGCGCGTGTGTCGACGACCGCCGCCACGACCTCGTCGTCGTGGGTGATCGACGCCATGCCGAAGGGATCCTTGAAGATCTCGCGGCGGTGATCGTCGTCGCGTGATCGTGTCGTCGATGAGATGGCGCTCGTGAGCGCCTCTCGCTTCGTTTCGAGCTCGCGTCTGATCGATCGCATCGCCTTGCCTCCGTGGAACGTGGGCTTGCGCCGGTCCCAACGCAGGACGCGTGCCAGTGCGGCCGGGGGCTTGCAACCATTTGTTCTGACTGACGGTTGACGTCGCGCCGTGGATCGCTGGGCAATCAGCTCGCGTTCGAGAGGTGTAACAGTTACACCCTAATCGGGCGAAAAGTTTTCAATCGGTTTCACACTCGGCCATCATCCCGACCGCTCGACGATCGATGCGACGGTCGGATGCACTGGGCGTCCACTACTGGCATGGCCGGTGCACCAGCGCTTCACACACAGACATCGTTGCGACCGGGAGGTCAAGCCATGGCACACGCATCGGCCGCTCGTTCCGTCGAGCCCGAGGTACAGGCGCTGTTCTTCAAGCCCGATCGTCCGCGGGAGATCGATCGGTACATCGACTACTTTGGCGGAGCCTCGGACGCGCACGCCGACGAAACGCCCGACGCGTGTGGTGAAGCGTTGCTGGAGCGGCCGGCATGAAGCGGTTCGTGCGCATTGCCATCCTCGCCGGTATCGCCACCCTCGTCGTCGCCTGCGCAGGACCCTCGACGTCTACGTCGTCCACGCCCTCCCCGTCGCCTCAAGGCGGCTCGGCGCAGACCACCAAGAAAGAGACGAAGCTCGTCAAGGTCGATGCGGCGACCGCGGAGCGGCTGCAGAACGCGATGGTGCCCCTGCTGAAAGTGATGGATCATCCAGTTCAGCCCAATCAGGTGAAGGTCGGCGTGATGGACGACAATTCGATCAACGCGGCCAACGCCGGCAACAATGAGTTCCTCGTCACGACCGGGCTGCTGAAGCAGGCGAACGACACGCAGCTACAGTCGGTGCTCGCTCACGAGATCGCGCACCAGGATCTCAACCACGTGCAGAAGGCCCAGAATCTCGGCACCGGCCTGAACATCGGCATGGTGCTGCTCGATCAGATCATCCCCGGCAGCGGGGCCCTGACGCCGATTGCCGGGGAGCTCCTGCTGCGCAAATACACCCGCACCGAGGAGTACGCCGCGGACAAGCATGGCGTTCAGCTCCTGCAGCGCGCGGGCATGCCGGGCAAGCAGATGATGGCGGACACGCTGAGCTGGCTGATGCAGTCGTCGGGCGGCAGCAGCGGCGGCGGCTTCCTCGCCACCCATCCGGGCACCACGGACCGGGTCACCGCCGTAAAGGCGCTGCCCGGACCGTAACGGATCACGGGCGCGAGCGAGCGTCGGGGCCGACCGGCGCTGGCTCGCGCCACGTCAGTGTTCACGCCTGCTGAGAATCTTGCCGACCACGAAACCCACGCCGACCGTGAGCGCGATGGCCTGCAGCGGCCGGCCGTGCACGAAGCGTTGCGCCAGACGCGAGAGGTCCCACGCGCGCCCGGTCATCCGGCTCCAGCGTGGCGTTTCCATGTATCCATCGTCGTGTCGATCGTCCATCTCAGGTCCTCCGCTCGGCTACGCCATCGGTTTCGCCCGGCGCGAGCGGCCGCTCTCGAGCAACGGCGCGAGTGACTGTGGCTCGCGCAGCAACGGCGCCAGCGGATCGCCGGCACGCGCGAGTCGCTCGCGGATGGTGGCCAGCGTGAAGTCTTCGGGATAGAGGGGGCGTTCGAGCTCGCTCCAGTCCAGCGGCGTCGAGACGGTAGCCGCGGCATACTCGCGCACCGCCCATGGGCTGACGAGCGTCGCCCCGCGGTGATTGCGATGGACGTCGATGAGGATCTTTCCTCGACGCCGCGCGCGGCGCATATCCAGCGTGAAGAGGCTCGGCTCGCGTGAGCGGGCGAGCCGCGTGATCACTTCGGCCGCCCCGCGCACCTGCGCAAAGCTGTATTCCGCGACGAGCGGTACCAGGACGTGCAGGCCGCGCCCGCCGGACGTCTTGACCCACGCGCGGATCCGAAAGTTCGCCAGCAGATCGCGGACGAGCAGCGCGGCATTGCGGACCTCGCGAAAAGCGATCTCCGTCGGGTCGAGATCGAACAACAAGAGGTCCGGCCGATCGAGCGTGTCGATCGTGCAGCTCCAGGGATGGAGCGAGATGAAGCCGAGGTTGACGAAGTACGCGAGCGCGGCCCGCTCGGCGATGAGCACGTAATCCGAATAGCCGAGCGCGGCCTGCTCGCTGCGGATGCGCCGCGTCGGGATCCACGGCGGTAGGCCCGGCGGCGCCGTCTTCTGATAGACGCATTCGCCCGTGATCGGATCGGGGGCACGCAACAGGCTCACCGGGCGGTTCGCGACGAACGGCAGCACGTGATCGGCGACGTCCAGGTAGTAGTCGATGAGATCGCCCTTCGTCACCCCGACGTCGGGCCAGAGCACTTCGTCGAGGTGATTCAACAGCAGCCGGCGATCGTCGAGCTCCAGCACGCGGGCGGCGGACGTCACGACGCGCGCCTCCGTGTCGTGGGCTTGCGCGAGGCGGCCGCCTCGCGCCGGCCGGGCGCGCGCGCGCCATCACGCTTGGGCTGGGCTTTGAGGCTCGCCTCCAGCGCCGACATCAGGTCGACGACCTTCGTCGGCGGGCGACGTCGTCCCTCGGCCGGCGCCACCGCGCGGCCTTCGAGCTTGCGATCGATGGCGGCGAGGAGCGCCTCGCGGTAACGATCGCCGTACTTCTCCGGCTGCCATGGACCTTCGAGCGTCGCGACGAGCTGCAGCGCCAGATCGACCTCGCGCCGATCCAGACCGGCGTCGCGCGGAAGATTGAGACTCGTCGGCGCAGCGATCTCGTGAGAGAAGCGCATCGTCGTCAGCGTCATCGCGTCGCCCGCCGCCTGCACGGCCGCGAGGTGCTCACGCTGGCGGAGGACGACCGTGGCCACGCCGACTCGGCCGGTGCGACGCAGCGCCTCCCGCAGCAGCGCGTAAGCCTTGGCGCCGGTCTTCTGGGGCTCGAGATAGTACGGCTGCTCGAAGTACACGGGCGGAATCTCCGCGGCCACGACGAAGTCACGGATGTCGATCGTCTGCGTCGCCTCGACGCCGGCCGCGTCGAAGTCTGCATCGGTCATCACCACGAACTGGCCTTTCTCGTACTCGTAGCCCTTCACGATCTCGGCCCACGGGACCTCGACGTTCTCTTCCGCGCACACGCGGCGATACGCGATGGGGCTCTTGTCCTTCGCGTGGAGCAGGCGGAACGAGAGGTCGGTGCGAGCGGTCGCCGGATACAGCCCAACCGGGATGGTGACGAGACCGAAGGTCAGCGCGCCTTTCCAGATCGGCCGCACGGCGGCTCACCGTCTACGCGCGCGCAACCGATTGCGCACCTGCGCGACCACGTTCACATCACGCCGCACGCGCGAGCCGACGGCGCTCGGCGACGAAGCGGTCCACTGCGGCGAGGGTCGAGGCGACGGCCACGCCGGTCTGCACCGCCCGCGCGCTGATCCCGACCACACGGCCCAGCGGCATGCGTGAGAGCAAGAAGCCGAGCGCGAGTCCCCCCGCGATGACCGCGTACGGTGCCCACCAGTGGCCTTCGACGACGTGCCCGAGCGCGTCGAGCTGACGCTCGATGACCCGCCGGGTTACCGCAATGTCAGCTTGGATCTCAGCTGGGCTACGAGCCATCGCCAGGTCTCCTGCAGAGACGCGAGGGTTTGGTGCGGCCACGCGATGTGTGTGAGACGCCACGCGCTCCATGCCAGCGTCACGAGCGCGAGGAGCGCGACGGCGCCTCCTGCGATCACGAGGTGCTGCCAGGGCGTGTCGAACAGCGGTGCGAGAGCGGCGGCGATGAGGACGATGATGGACGCGATCAATGCAATGAGCGCGGGCAGCGCGACGCCGACCGCGACAGCAATGCGCACGATGAGGCTGCGGGTTTCCGCCCAGCCGAGCTCGAACTCGAGGGCAGCGAGCCGCACGAGGCGGTGGGCGAGCGACTCGTGCCGCACCGGAGGCGGAGCGACGTCGAGGCGCGAAGGGGTGGCCATGCCTGCGTGGGTAGCAAAAGCAGGGCCACCGGCCTGGTCTAAGTGTTCAAAACTCTGCGGCGTTTATCCGAAATCGTGCGACGGCACGACGTGCGTGAGACTCGGCAACGATTCCACGCGCGTGGCGCGCACCGAGACGACACCGTCCTGCATTTGTAAGATTCCCTCTGTAAGCAGAAACGGCTCGGTCACGAGCGGAAGACGGCGCCGTGCAAAGAGGCCGGGCGTCACGATCACGTTGGCGATGCCGGTTTCGTCTTCGAGGCTCAAGAACACGAAGCCCTTCGCGGTGCCGGGCCGTTGACGCACGATCACGCTGCCAGCCACTCGGACGCGGGTACCGTTTTCGCCTCGCGCCAGATCGATCGCGCGCGTGACGCCTTTGGCCGCGAGCGCCGCGCGACGCAGCGCCATCGGGTGCGGTCCGAGCGTGACGCCGGTGCCGGCATAGTCTGCGACGAGTCGTTCCAGCGCGCTCATTTCACGCAACGGGTTTGTTGTAGCGGGGTCCGTGAGGCCGGCTCGGTCCGCACGCCCGACCTCCCGGGGCGCAAACAACGGACCGGCCTCCCGCTCGGCGACGCGCCACAGATTCGCGCGGCGCGTGCCGCCGAGCGCGGCGAGCGCGCCGATGGACGCGAGCGTCGCCATCTCCTCGTGTGTGAGCTCCGCGCGTGCGACGAGATCCGCCGGCGAGGCGAACGGCCGGGCCGCACGCGCCGTCATCAGCGCCTGCGCGGCGCGCTCGCGCAGTCCCTTCACGAACCGCAGGCCGAGGCGCACGGTCCACGTGTCGTCGCGCCGCTCGAGCGTGCACAACCAGTCCGACCGCGCCACATCCACGGGCAGCACGCGCACGCCATGGCGGCGCGCGTCGTTCACGACGGTGGCGGAGTGATAGAACCCCATCGGCTGGTTGTTGAGCAGCGCCGTATAGAACGCGGGGCCGTGATGCGCTTTGAGGTACGCGCTGGCGTACGCGAGCAGTGCGAAGCTGCTTGAATGTGACTCCGGGAAGCCGTAAAGAGCGAACGAGGTGATCTGGTGAACGATCTCGTCGGCCGTGGGGCCGGTGATGCCCCGACGCGCCATCCCCTCGCGCAGCTTCACCTCGACCTCCGCCATGCGCCGCTCGCTGCGCTTGAATCCGAACGCGCGCCGCAGCTCCTCCGCTTCGGTGCCGGTGAAGCCCGCGGCGACCATCGCGATGCGCAAGAGCTGCTCCTGGAAGAGCGGCACCCCGAGCGTGCGCGCGAGAATCGGCTCGAGGCTCGGGTGCGCATAGGTCACCGGCTCGCGACCGCGGCGACGGCGCACGTAGGGATGGACCATGTCGCCGACGATCGGCCCGGGGCGAATGATCGCGATCTGCACGACGAGATCGTAGAAGCGCTCGGGATGGATGCGCGGCAGCGTCGCCATCTGAGCGCGGCTCTCCACCTGAAACACGCCGATCGTGTCGGCGCACTGGAGCATGCGATAGACCGTCGGGTCGTCGGCGGGCAGCTGCGCGAGATCGACGGTGCCGCCCGTCTCGCTGACGAGCGCGATCGACTCCTGCAGCACGGACATCATCCGCAGCCCGAGCAGATCGACCTTCACGATCCCCAGCGCCGCGCAGTCGTCCTTGTCCCACTGCACGACCACGCGCCCCGGCATGGTGGCCGGCTCGAGCGGCACGACGTGATCGAGACGGCCGGCTGCGATGACCATGCCGCCCGAATGCTGGCCGAGATGGCGCGGAAAATCTTGAAGCCGCGTCCACAGCGCGGCGAACTTGCGAATGCGAGGATGCCGCGTGTCGCAGCCGGCTTCCGCCAGATGACGTGTGAGCACCGCTTCCGGGTCCTGATAGCCCCAGTTCTCCACCAGCTGCGCGAGCCGATCCTGCAGGTCGCCGGGGAGACCGAGCGCCTTGCCGATCTCGCGCGCGGCGCTGCGACCACGGTACGTGACGACGTTGGCGGTCATCCCCGCTCCGAGCCGTCCGTAGCGGCGGTACACGTACTGGATCACCCGCTCGCGCCGATCGCCGCTCGGCAGATCGAGGTCGATGTCCGGCAACTCGCCGCGCGACTCCGAGAGAAAGCGCTCGAAGAGCAGATCCATCTTGATGGGATCGACGGCGGTGATGCCGAGCGCGTAGCACACGGCACTGTTGGCGGCGGAACCGCGGCCTTGTACCAGGATCTCGTTGCCACGACAGAATTCCACGATGTCCCAGACGATGACGAAGTACCCGGCGAGCTCCAGACGACCGATGATCTCCAGTTCGTGAGCGACCTGGCGGCGCGCACGCTCGACGACAGGGCCGCGGACACCATAGCGGTCGCGCACGCCGCGCGCGACGAGATCGCGCAGATGCGCCTGGATGCTCGCCCCGGGTGGCAGCGGAAAGTCCGGAAATCGGTATCCCAGATCTTTGAGCGTGAACCCCAGGCGCAGCGCTAGCTCGCCGCTCGCGCCGGCAGCATCGGGCAGGTCGCGAAATGCCTCGGCCATCGTCGGCGCGTCGCGGAGGCCGCGCTCGGCGTTGATGAGCAGTCGCCGTCCCGCGTGATCGAGATCGGTCTTCTCCCGGACACACGTGAAGACGTCGGCGACTGCGCGGCCGCCAGGACGGGCATAGAGCGGCTGGTTCGCGGCCAACAGTGGAACACGCGCGGAGCGCGCCAGCGTCACCAGGCGCTCGAGATCACGTTCCTGCTGCCGATCGAAGTGGCGCTGGACTTCCACGAACACGTTGCCCCGGCCGAAGATCCCCACGAGTCGATCGAGCATTCTGCGCGCGGCCTCGCGATCGCCGGTGTGCACCGCGGCGGCCAGCGGCCCATGCGCGCCACCGGTGAGGCACACGAGCCCCGTCGCGCTGGTCTCGAGATCCTCGAGCGTGATCGCCGCTTTGCCTTTCGGGGCGCCGAGCTTGGCACGCGTGATCAATGCGCAGAGGTTCTGCCACCCTTCGCGATCCTCGACGAGCACCGGCAAGCGTGCGCCACCGGCGAGCGTCAGCTCGCTGCCGACCAGCGGTCGAATGCCGGCATCGACGGCGGCGCGATGAAAGCGCGGCGCGCCGTACACGCCATCGCGATCGACGAGTGCCAGCGCGGACATGCCGCGCCGCGCTGCTTCCGTCACGAGCGCCTCAGGTTGCTCGGCGCCTTCGAGAAACGTGAACGCGGACTGGGCGTGTAGCTCGACGAACATCACGGCCTCGTCGAGCGGCGAGCGCGGGCAGCGGGCCCCCCCGCTCGACCACGCAAATCGACAATACGGTGCGCCTGTAAACGTGCACCGATTCCTAGCCGGGGCCGACGCGATACCCGAAACACGGGTCTCGCGGGAGGGCCCGCTGCCCACGCCCGCAGCTCGGCGGGACGCGATGGTCGCCGAGTATCAGTCATAGACTCCGTCGAGATACCAGACGTCGGAGCGGAGGTCGCGGGCGAGGCGGCAGACGGCGCCGTCGGAGAGCGCGACGTCCCATTCGTCGCGGCCCCAGGCGTCCGCATCCCACCACTCTCCGGACACCCGCCACGGCCCGGCGCATCCGAGCACGCGAGCCTCGTGTGCAAGCGCGCCACCCACGATCACCGGTCGTCGCTCGGCGTCGACGGCGACGCTCACGCGTCGCCGCGGACGGAGCCGACGCAAGGCCAGCACAGAATCGCCGGCGACCTCATCAGAGACCGGAGCGGTTTCGGTCTCCAGCCGTGCCGCCACGAACGCGTCGGGTCGGTGGGAATCCGCGAGCGCAACCGCGCCGACCGCATCGGTCCCGACCAGCGTCACGAGCCGCGCAAGGACTGTCGCGAGATCGCGCTCCGCCGGCGGCGCCATCCGTCCCAGCGTGCCGGCGACGGCGCGGCGCGGAATCGCGGTGGCCTGGACCGATACGGCCGTGACCGGGCCAACGGGCGGGCGAGCGGCGAGATCGTGCTCCAGCAGCGTCAGCAGTGGCCGCGGCGCGTCCATAGGACACGCCAAGACCAGCGTCCGCGCGTGGTGAGCGCCTCCGGTGAGCGCCAGCCGTACCTCGAGCGCGTCTGCGACGAGATGAGCCGCGGAGAGGCGAGCCGTCAGTCGCTCCACGACGCGGCCGAGGACATTCATCAGCGGAGCGAGCTCGTGGAGCTCCCAGTCGAGTTCCTGCGCTTCTTCCCAAAATGGGGGCGGTGTCCACGATCGCCACGGGGCGCGGTCCTCTGCCCCGCGGGCGAGATCGTGGGCGGCGAGGCCAGCCGCGCCGAGCCGTGCGGCCAGGCCAGACCGTGGGAGTGCGGCAAGCTCTCCGAGCGTCGCCACGCCCCAGCGTGCGAGTGCCGTGACGATTTCTTCCGACCATTCGAGCGCACTGATGGGCACGGGCGCGAGAGCCCGAGCCTCGTCCCCTGCAGGGACGACACCGAGTCCGGCGCGTGCGGCAATGCGCGCGGCGGCGCGCGTGCCGGCGACACCGACGCGCGCGGGCAAGCCGACCGCGCGCGCCGCGCGCTGGAGCCGATCGGCGACCGCTGCGCCGCTGCCGATCAACCGGCCGAGTCCCGCGAGGTCGATGTACACGAGGCCCGGAGCGACGTCTTCCAGCCGCGGCGAGACGCCATAACATGCATCGAGCAAGGCACGCCGCGCCGCGTCCACAGACGTCGGCGATGTCGGACGGCGAATCAATTCGGGACAACGCGCGACTGCTTCGGCCTCGGGAATCCCCGCGCGAACACTTCGCTCGCGCGCCGTGGCGTTGACCTCGACGATACGCGTCGCGGGCGGCGCGCCCGTGACAACGGCCATCGGCTGCTCGCGCAGCGCGGGCTCGGCACGCTCCGCCGCCGCGGCCGCGAACGCCTCGACCCACACACACGCCACGCCGCTCATGCCGTCCACCACCGGCGTTCGTCCAGGTCGCCGACGCCGGCCGACACGCGGGACGCACCCTGACTGCGGACTACGTGCACCCGCGTGCTCATGCCCGCCAGCCGCGTCGGTGCACGCCGCGATCCCGCCCAGGCGAGCGCATCCCGTGAGGTCCGCACGGCCAGCGTCGCCCCGGCGCCTGCGACGCGCCGCCGGCCAACGAGCAGCACGGCGACACCGGCGCGTCGTGCCGCCTGGCGCAGACGAAACGCGACGCCGAGCGTCACGCGCGGGGAGGTCTCCCCCGCGTCGAGAACGACGAGGCCAAAGCCTGGACAGCGTGCCAGCAGATCGGTCGCGACCAGCGCCGCTCCGCGACGTCCGCCACAGCGCACCCACAGCAAACGCGAGAGCGCGACACCGGCCCGGACGGCGGAAGCGGGATCGAATGCACCGTCGGCGTCGACGAGCGCCGCCGTGCCTCCACCCGCGGTGACCTCGCGCAGGCACGACAGCATCAGACTGGTTCGGCCCGATGAAAGCTCACCGACGATCTCAGTGATCGTCCCCGGGCGTACCCAAGAAGTCCGCGTCATGGGTCAAAGGCTAAACACGAGTTGAGTGGGCCGCAAGCCGCCAGATGTCGCGGGCTCAAGGAACATGACCCCCCATATACGGGGTGTGAAGAGTCTCGCAGTTACGTATCCCGCCGAAATTCCATGGCCTCGCGCTTGCACCCCTGTGCGATCAAAAAACACAGCTGGAGAGGGTCATGGCCAAGCAGATCGGCTACGCCGTCGTCGGCGCAGGGCCGCTGGTTGAGCGCGCGCTGCTGCCGGCCTTCGCGCGAGCGGGGGAAGAGACACGGCTGGCAGCCATCGTTTCGGCCGACCGCACGCGCGCACAGGCGCTGGCGCAAGAGCATCGCGCAGCCGGTTACCACTACGATGAATTTCGACAATCGCTCCAGCGCGAGGACGTCCAGGCCGTCTATCTCGCGCTGCCCAATTCACTGCACTGCGATTACGCGGTGGAGGCTGCGCGTGCCGGTGTTCACATCATCTGCGAACGACCGATGGCCGTGATGGCCGACGAATGCCGCCGCATGCTGCGTACGTGTCAGACCAATCGCGTGAAGCTCATGATCGCGTATCACGTGCAGGCGCATTCCCCGTATCGCAAGCTCGTCGAGCTTATCCGCGGCGGTTCCATCGGCGCGCCGAAGACCTTCAGCAGCGACGCCACGATTCGCGTGCAGGATCCCGAGGACGTCCGCCTGCAGCGCCGTCACGGCGGCGGCACGGTGTACGACCTCGGCGCCGCGGTGATCTTCGTCGCGCGTACGCTCTTCGATGCCGAGCCCGCGCAAGTCATGGCGATGACGGCGCGCATGACGCGACGCTACGGCGGCGACGTGGACGAGAGTGCGGTCGCGCTCATCCGCTTCCCGGACGACCGGCTGGCCCATCTACACACCTCGTTCGGCGAGGAGCCGACGTCGGTGCTGACGATCTTCGGCGACGAGGGTTCGATCCGCGTCAACGGCGCATACGACCCGTCTAGTCCCTCGACGCTCGAGCTCGTCCGCGGAGGCCAACGCGAAGAGATGATGTTCGAGCCTGTCGACGCGGTGGCCGCGGAGCTGACGCATTTCTCCAGGGCCGTCCTCCAGGATTCCGTCCCCGAGCCGTCCGGCGTCGAAGGGCTCACGGACGTCCGCATCATCGAAGCCATCTACCGTTCCGCGCGCGACGGCCGTCCAGTGACGCTGCCGAGAGTCGCGCGGGTCGAAGCGCCCCCGGTCGCGCATGACTTGCGCAAGTCGGTGGCGGACCGTCGCCAGGCCAGTTGAGGCCGGGCGCGGCGATGTTCAGAAACACCGCAGAGTAGGCAGGAGGGGAGAGCAATGAGGATATCGAGGGGCGCAATGGCGCTGGTCGTCGCCCTCGCGCTGGCGGCGGCTCCGCCGCTCGCGCAGGCGCAAACCTCATCGGGCAGCACGTCGTCTGACACGATGAAGTCGTCGGACATGAAGTCGTCGAAGGGTGGCGCGCGGGGCGGCGCCGGGATGGCGGCGAACACCGGGCAGGTGAAAGCGGCGCAGCAGGCACTCAAGGATCAGGGGCTCGATCCGGGCCCGATCGACGGCAAGATGGGTCCCAAGACCAAGGCCGCGCTGCGTGACTATCAGCAGAAGCAGGGCTTGAAGGCGACCGGTCGTCTGGACACCGAGACGGCGTCGAAGCTCGGCGTCGAAAAGACGTCCTCCGGATCGTCGAGCACCAGCCCCGCAGCCTCGCCGAGCACGAGCGCGCCGTCGTCGTCCGATACGAAGGCAAAGTCGACCGACTCGAAGAAGTAACAGGCAACAGAGGGGCGCCCCGGCAAGCCGTGGCGCCCCGAACGTCGGCCCCCAATCAGTTCGTCCACTGCGGCCCGCAGACCGAGGCGAGCGCCGTGAGCACCGCGCGCGGTGATGTCTGCCCCGGCAGCGGCATGCTGACGTCCTCAAGGCCACAGCCCTGGACCGTGACGCCGATCGCCCGCACCGCGCCTTCAGCACGCTGAAAATCGCGCGAGAGCGAGCCGTCGAGCGTCAGACGCCCACCACCGGGACCGAGACCCGCACGCGCACTGAGTACGAACCCTGCGCGCGGACCGGTCTCAGCGGCCGACTGCAGGCCGAACGTGAGCCCTCGCAGTGTGATCGGCTCCGCTCCTCCGGCAAGACGCAAGGTGCCGTCGACGATCCGCAGTCGACGAAGCGCGACGTCAGGATCTGACAACCAGCCGACGAGCCTGCTGAGTGCGCCCGGCATCCCGCGGTCGAGTGTGAGCGCGGGTCGTTGCAGCTCGAGGCGCGAGATCCGTCCGGTGCCCGCGGCGACGTCCCAGCGATCGACGGCGATGATCAGCGCCGACGCCGTGAACGGCGCGGTGCGTGGCTCTGCGAACCGCGCGACGAGCCGGTCAAGCCGCAGTTGCCCCGAGGCGAGCACGCGTGAGCCGGCGACGATCAGCGTCGCGTCGACGTCTGCGCGGCCTTTCGCCAAACGGATTCCCGCTCCCGCGAGCAGCTGCGGGAAATCTTCGAGCAGTGCCGCGGCATCGAGTCCTCGTGCCCGAACGCGGAGCGCGTATGCGCGACCACCGACCGGCTGGCCCGTGATCCGGACGCTTGCGCCGTACAGCGCCGTCTCCACCGCAAACGCCGCGTCGGATTCGCCGATGCCGCTCAGTCGATCGGCGCTGGCCGTCAGATCGCGCGCGACGAGAGCGCGCCGACCCGGCTCTTCGACGATGAGGTTGCCGTCACTCACCGCGATGCCGTTGACGCTCACGGGCGCCGCCGCGAATCCCGCGCCGAGGCTCACCAGCGTCAGCGCCGGCGCCTGAGCGATCACCAGCCGGGGCGCGACGACGCGAACGCGCTCCAGCGTGAGCGCCGCGTCCGCGAACAAATCCGCGAGCGGCGCCGTCGCTTCCACTTCGTCGGCACGGAAGATCTCGCGGCCGGACCCGTCGTGGGCACTGACGCCGTGCAATGTCAGGCGGCCAGTGAGCGGGTTGTAGTGCAGGCCGTTGACGGCGAGGCCGCCGGGCGCCAGCGCGGCCAGTCGTGCCTCGAGCACCAACGGCAAGGCGCCCGCGGCGCCGAACAGCGCAGAGGTGAGTGCGACGAGCGCGACGAGTGTTTTCACGCAGCGCGCCGCGCAACGTCCGCGGCATCATCGCCCGCGCTCAGCGCCGCGTGCAGCGCGCGCTGCGTGACGACGCCGACGAGGGCATCGCCCTCGACGACCGGGACATCGCCGCCGCGTACACGGCCGAGCTTGAGAAAGGCCGTCCACGCAGAGTCGCTGGGATGCACGACCTGCTCGGGGCCCAGCGCAGCCCCGGCCTCGGCGAGGGGCGCTACGAGATCGGCGACCAGCGGCGCGCGCGTCATGACGTCCTGGACACGGACGCGCTCGAGGCGTGCGCGCACTCGCATGAGCTCCCACGACGAGCGGGCCGCCTGCTGCAGGAACAGGCCGATCAGCACCAGCCAGAGACCGCCGACGATATCGCCCATGAGGGCGCGCAGCGCGCCGACAGCGATCAACAGCACCGCGACCGCCGTACCGCATGCGCTCGCGATCCGCGTGGCGTAGCCGAGACGTTCGGTCCACCACCACAGCGCCGCTCTCAAGATGCGGCCGCCGTCGAGCGGAAACCCTGGAATGAGATTGAAGACTCCGACCATGACGTTGATCGCCGCGAGGTAGCGGGCCAGCGCGTGGAATGTCGGCGACCCGGCCACTGTTCGGTCCGCGATGAGACACAAACCGCCGATCGCGAAGCTCGTGAGCGGTCCGACGACCGCGATCAGCATCTCGGCGCGAGGCGTCGGCGGCTCGGCGTCCAGCTGCGAAACACCACCGAAGACGTGCAGGGTGATGCCGCCGACGGGCACGCCCTGATCCACTGCGGCGAGCGCGTGGGACAGCTCGTGCAGGAACACGGATCCGAAGAGAAGCAGCGCGGCCACGACGCCCTGAAGCCAATACGTGACCGTCGATCGCGCCGGCAACACGTGTGGGAAGTACCCCGCCGCGAGACTCCACGTGACAAGACCGAAGATCAGCAGCCATCCGGCGTCGATGCGCACCGGGATGCCCCTGACCCGGAAGAGCTGGATCACCGGCGGACTCGGGCCAACTCCAGAGTGCCGTCTCCAGGCATGGGCCCACCCACGGCCCCGCCCTTGACGACGCCGATCAGTCGTGAGGCCGAGCCGGCGGCAAGCCGCAGGCTACCGCCGCCGGGTAACGTGAAACGCGCGCCGTCCGCCTCGACCCGGCCAATGACGCGAGTGATGTGGCGCAGACGACCGACGCCGGTTGCGACGAGCGCTAGCAGTTGGCCTTCCTTGGACGGCGGCGTGACGATGGCTTCCACGTGAACGGGATCGGCAGCGCCCTGCGTCGTCCACGTTCCCCGCCAGATACCGACGACCGGATCGGGCCTCGTCTGTGACGGCATCGCGGCCGCGGGCGACCCGTTGCTGCCACCGAGGGCCAGGAGCATCAGCAGCATTCCTTCCAGCATGGCGGTATGCTGAAAGCCAGCAATTGATGCGCCACCGGCTGCGGGGGCGACGGTGACGCGCAATCCCTTCCCGCGACGCGTTCGCGGCCAACCAGACAAGGTACGCGCGATGTCGAGGCGCCGATCGCTCCCGCTCTGGGCCGTCGTCTTCGTTCTGCTTTCAACCGCTGGGTGTGGGCGGGTTTATCCGCACATCGCCCTTCCCTCGCTGACGCTGGGCGAGCCATCGTTCTTTCCAACCCTCGAGGCGTATGCGACGGCGCCGATCGTGGGCGGCAACCGCGCCGATCTCCTGTTCAACGGCGAGCAGATCTTTCCGTCAATGCTGGAGGCGATCCGCGGCGCGCAATCCACCATCACCTATGCGCAATACTTTTACGAGGATGGCCCGATCTCCCGGGATCTGGCCGAGGCGATGGCCGAACGCTGTCGCGCGGGCGTCGGCGTGAACGTGCTGCTGGACGCCTTCGGCACCCTGAGCATGCCGCAGGAGTACAGCGAGATGATGTCGCGCTCGGGCTGTCACGTCGCGTGGTTCCGTCCTCTCACCCAGTACGTCTTCGGCCGCTACAGCAACCGCAATCACCGGCGAATCCTCGTCGTGGATGGTCGGATCGGCTTCACGGGCGGCTCGGGCGTCAGCCGCAAGTGGATGGGCAACGGCCGGACCGAGCACCATTGGCGTGATACGGACATTCGCGTGCAGGGCCCAGCGGTGGAATATCTGCAGGCCGCATTCGTCGAGAACTGGCTGGAGGCGACCGGCGTCGTGCTGGGCGGCGAGCCGTACTTTCCGCGCCCCATCTCGCCCGCGGGGGATGTCTACGCGCAGGTGGTGAAGAGCTCTCCCGCCGCCGGCAGCTTCGCGATGTACACGACGTTCTTGCTCGCGGTGAACTCCGCGCAGCGCTCGATCCACATCACGAACCCCTATTTCGTCATCGACAAGCGGATGCGCGACGCGCTCCTGGCCGCGCGGCGGCGCGACGTGCGCGTGCTCGTCCTGGTGCCGGGCGCCATCGATCACAACATCGTCCGGCAGGCGAGCCGCCGCCAGTTCGGTGATTTGCTGCGAGCGGGCATCCAGATTTACGAATACGCACCGGCGCTCTTGCACAGCAAGACGATGGTCATCGACGGTGTGTGGGCGACGGTAGGGAGCACGAATCTGGACAACCGCTCGTTCGCCGTCAACGACGAGCTGAACGTGATCGTCTACAACCGCGACGTGGCGCAGCGGCTCGAGGCCGCGTTCAACGAGGACCTGACGCGCTCGCGACCGATCACGCTGCAGGAGTGGAAGAAGCGCGGAATCACGGCGAAGCTGCTGGAGACGCTGGCGCTGCCGATTCGCGACCTGTTGTAGAGGCTGATTCGCGACCTGTTGTAGACGCTGCGCAGGGTTGGGGGGCCGCGAGGCCCCCCTCGTCCCTACACGCGAGTGCGACCCGGCAGCACGAGGCGGTAGATGCCCAGCACGATGACCGCGCCGACGACGGCCATGATGAATCCGGCCGCCTCGCCTTCACGGTAGAGGCCTAGCACGCGACCGAGCCAACCGCCGAGCATCGCGCCTACGATGCCGAGCACGATCGTCAGGATGATCCCGCCCGGATCGTTGCCGGGCATGATCAGCTTGGCGACCAGCCCGACCACGAGGCCGAACACGATCCACAGCAGAATGTCCATCGGTGACTCCTTTCGCCGGCGCACGAGGAACCGCGCGCCTCACACCATGGCGATGGTTGCACACCAGATGCCACGATGACGCGAAAGGAGGGAAGCGGAATTGTAGAAGTTACTCGTCGCCGCGGCCACGCCACGCCTCGAGGACGCGTGTGGCGCTGAGCGCGGTGAGACCGATCAGCGGGAACGTCAGCAGGCAGGGCAGCAGGCGCTCGTCGGACGGTAGCGTGACCGCTGCTTTGAACGCTTCGATCCCAAGCAGATTCGAGATGACAAAGAACGCGACCCAGAGGATGAGGCGCATGCAGGAATTCCCTTTCGTAAATTTTCTGACCGGAGCGAGCTTTGCCACTCTAAGGCATTCACGTTCCGTCGCCAAGCGTGAATTCGGGGTTGGCATGTCATTCGCTTTCGTATATGCGCATGAGCCTTTGCGCTTCGTGCGGCTTGCAGCTGTCGGGAGACGCGGGCCTGTGCCCACATCACCACTGCGTCTATGGTGACGATTGGGCCGTCGCCAACAAGATCATGTGCGACTTCTTCCATCGGAAGAAGCTACCGCCGCGTCTGACGCAGCCCGAGCGCGACGACGATTTTTGGGCGCACACCGGAGAAGCGGCGTAGCCCGGATTCGCTAGACCGCCGCCGCCTGTGAGGCGCCGGTCTGCGGCACCGCTGGGGCGGCGCCCGGAGCATAGAACGAGCACTCGCCCAGCCCCCGAACGCAGTCCCGCGTGTACTGAATCAGGTGGTGACTGACCACCGCCGTTTGGATGAGCGACTCAATGTTGCCGGCCCGGAGGGCTGGCCACGCCATCTTCCAGAACGTGCGGCGATAGTCGCCGCGTACTCCGACATTCCAGAACAGTCGCGCCAGGATGCCGACACCCATCCGTATGTTGTCCCAGGACGCACGCTGCGGGTTCGACGGATAGTGCAGACGTCGCGCATACGTGTGCGCCACCTGGTGGGCGTACCGCGCGTACACGGCGTCGGGCTCGTAGGCGGTCATGATGCAGCGGCGCCACATGTCGATCACCGTGTCGTACGGCAGTCGGAACGCGATATTGGACTCGCGCCCCATCTCGGGCACGAGTCGTCCCTCCGCCTCCAGCCGTCGCCAGAGCGGCGTCTTGGGTAGCGCATACAGGACGTTGATGGTCAGCAGCGGGATGCGGGACTCGTGGATGAACTCCATGATGTGCTCGGCCGTCTCGAGCGTATCGGTGTCCAGCCCCAGGATGATGCCCGAGACCACTTCGAGCCCGTGGGCATTCAGGCGCTCGACGGCCTCGAGGATCGGCATGCGGAGATTCTGATCTTTCGACATGAAGCGAAGCGCCTGCGGCTCGGGCGTTTCGATCCCGCAAAATACCGTGATGAACCCGGCGTCGCGCATCAGCGCCAGCACGCGCTCGTTCTTCGCAATGTTCAGCGTGGCCTCGCACGCGAAACGCACCGGATACCGGCGACGCTGCTGCCACGCGACGAGGTGCGGCAGCAGCTCGAGCGCCGCCTTCTGATTGCCGATGAAGTTGTCGTCGACGAAATACACGGACGTGCAGCCGGCATCCGCGATCAGATCGAGCTCTCGGCAGATCTGCTCCGGCGTCTTCAGCCGCGGGTTGCGCCCGTACAGCGCCGGAATGTCGCAGAACTCGCACGAGTACGGGCACCCGCTCGAGAACTGGATGTTCGCGATGAAGTACTCGCGGAGCGGCAGCATGTGGTACGCGGGGACTGGAAAGCTCGCGAGCGGCAGCCGCTCGTCCGTCTCGAAGCGCAGCTGCTCGCGCGGGCGGCCGCCGTGGCCATCGAGGTACTCGATCAGCCGATCGGTCGCGTCGCCGAGCTCGCCGATGTGGAGCACGTCGGCGTCGGGATAGTACTCGGGACAGCCAGACACCGACGGACCGCCGAGCACAACGGGCCGGCCGTGTGCGTGCGCGCGCGCGATGACGTCGTGGATCCGCGGGCGCTGCACGTGCATGCCGGAGACGAACACCGCATCGGCCCATCGGAAGTCGTCGTCCGTCGCCGTGCGTGAGTTCTCATCGACGAAGCGCACCTCCCACGATTCCGGCAGGTACGCGGCCACCGCGAGCAGCCCCTGAGGCGGCATGAAGGCGCGCACGCGGCCACCGAAGAATGGATAGGCGTACTGAAAGGTGCCGAAGGACCGCGCATACACCGGATACACGCAGAGGATCCGGCGCCGTGCGGCCGGTCTGTAAGGCGTGCGCATGGATATCGAGTTCGAGGATACCATTACGGCCGGGAGGATCGTCCATGGAGCTCGCATCCGTTCGTGCCGTCGTCACCGGCGGCGCCTCTGGCCTCGGCCGCGCCACCGCGGCGAAGCTCGTCGGCGCCGGCGCGCGCGTCGCGCTTCTCGATCGTCCGGCCTCGCCTGGCGCGGATGTGGCTAAATCGCTCGGCGACGCGGCGGTGTTCACGCCGGGCGACGTGACGAGCGCCGACGAGGTCGCCGCGGCGCTCGACGCCGCGCGCGCGCGGCTCGGCGCCATCAACGTGTTGGTGAACTGCGCGGGCATCGGGACCGCGATGAAGACGCTGGGCAAGTCGGGCCCCGCCAAACTTGAGGAGTTCACGCGCGTCATCAACGTCAACTTGATCGGCACGTTCAATTGCATCCGCCTCACATCGGCGCACATGGCGCAGAACGCGCCGAGCCGCGACGGCGAGCGCGGCGTCGTCATCAACACGGCGTCCGTCGCCGCGTTCGATGGTCAGATCGGTCAGGCCGCGTACTCGGCATCCAAGGGTGGCATCGTCGGCATGACGCTGCCCGTCGCGCGCGACCTCGCCGAGCTCGGCATCCGCGTCGTGACGATCGCGCCGGGGATCTTCGAGACGCCGCTGCTGGGCACGCTACCCGAGCCGGTGCGCGCGTCGCTGGCCAAGCAAGTGCCCTTTCCGCAGCGCCTCGGCCAGCCCGAGGAGTACGCCGCCCTCGCCTGCCACATCATCACGAACGTGATGCTCAACGGCGAGACGATCCGGCTCGACGGCGCGATTCGTATGGCGCCCCGCTGACGTCCCGCTCGATGGGACGGGCGCGACGCTCGACCACGGCGCACATCGGCTGGTCGGCGCTGTCCGGTCGCATCCGCGTCGTGGATTATCGGCACGAGCGTCGCCTGATTGTCGGCGGCGCCATCCTGTCTGTCTACCCGCTCAATGGCGACTGGTCCGCCATCGAGCGCGAATACTGGTGGCATGGCGTGGCCTCGGTTCGCTTTCCGCCGGAGCCGAGCGTGTTGCTGGTCGGACTCGGCGGCGGTACGCAGGCGCACCTGATCCATCGGTTGACGACGCCGCGCCTGGTGACTGCGATCGAGCGCGATGCCGTGATCCTCGACGTCGCGCAGCGCTGGTTCGGCCTCGCCGATCTCGGCCCGATGGAGTTTTACTGCGGCGACGCCGAGACGGTTGCCGCCGCGCTGCACGATGCCGGCCGCCGCTTTGATTTCATCATGGAAGATGCCGCCTACGCGGATATGGACCGTTCGCGTCCGGTGGTGGAGGCGGTGATCCCGCTGGTCGCCAACGACGGCACGCTGGTCATCAACCGCCATCGCCGCGGCGATGCCGGTGCGCTCGCCCGGATGCTGCGCCGACGTTTCGACAGCGTGCGTCTGCAGCGGGTGCGTCGCGAAGGTGAGAACGTGCTCGTCTTCGCGGCTAAGCCGCGCGGCGGATGATGGCGCCGCCGCGGGTGAGGAGCACGTAGCCCGCCGTCTCACCAGCGCGGCGCGGGTGCGCCGGCGAGTCAGGCCGCGGGCTGGGATTGATGGAAAACGTTCCCGCGGGAACGTTCTTGTGTCACGCGGTAGGCAGCTTCTTGAACCGCAAGCGATGCGGTCGTTCGGCTTCCGAGCCGAGTCGCCGCTTGCGATCGGCCTCGTAGTCCTGGTAGTTCCCCTCGAACCACACGACGCGGCCGTCGTCCTCGAACGCGAGCATGTGCGTGGCGATGCGATCGAGGAACCACCGATCGTGGCTGATGATCACCGCGCAGCCAGCGAAGTCGAGCAGCGCGTCTTCGAGTGCGCGCAGCGTGTCGACGTCGAGATCGTTCGTCGGCTCGTCGAGCAGCAGCAGGTTGCCGCCGGCCGTCAGCACCTTGGCCAGGTGCAGCCGGTTGCGCTCGCCGCCCGACAGCTCGCCCACGCGCTTCTGCTGATCCGACCCCTTGAAGTTGAACGACGCGACGTACGCGCGTGATTGCATGCTGCGGCCGGCCACGGTCATGAGATCGAGACCGCCGGAGATTTCTTCCCAGACGGTCTTCTTTCCGTCGAGCGCGTCGCGACTCTGGTCGACGTAGGCGAGCTTGACCGTCTCACCCACGCGCAGCGCGCCTTTGTCCGGGCGCTCCTGTTCCAGGATCATGCGGAAGAGTGTCGTCTTCCCCGCGCCGTTCGGCCCGATCACACCGACGATGCCGCCGCGCGGCAGCTTGAACGACAGATCGTCGATGAGCACGCGGTCGCCGTACGCCTTGCTGAGATGGTCCGTCTCGACAACGACGTCGCCCAGGCGCGGCCCGTTCGGGATGGCGATCTCGAGCTTCTGCGCCCGCTGCTCGAACGACTCGCTCAGCAGCGTGTCGTACGCCGCCAGCCGAGCCTTGCTCTTGGCCTGGCGCGCTCGCGGCGCCATGCGCACCCACTCCAGCTCGCGGGCTAGGGTGCGCTGGCGCGCGGCATCCGCCTTCTCCTCCTGGGCGAGCCGGCGCTCCTTCTGCTCGAGCCAGGAGCTGTAGTTGCCCTCCCACGGAATGCCGTGGCCGCGGTCGAGCTCGAGAATCCACTTCGCGACGTTGTCCAGGAAGTAGCGATCGTGGGTGATCGCCACGACGGTGCCGGGATAATCGTCGAGGAACCGCTCGAGCCACGCCACGGACTCGGCGTCGAGATGGTTCGTCGGCTCGTCCAGCAGCAGCATGTCGGGACGCGACAGCAACAACCGGCACAGCGCGACCCGGCGACGCTCGCCTCCGGAGATCTTGCTGACGTCCGCGTCACCTGCCGGCACGCGCAGCGCGTCCATCGCGAGCTCCACCGTCCGGTCGAGATCCCAGGCGTTGGCGGCGTCGATGCGATCCTGCAACCGCGCCTGTTCCTCGAGCAGCTTTTCCATCTCCGTGTCCGACAGCGGCTCGCCGAGCTTGGCGGAGACCTCCTCGAAGCGCGTCAGCAGCGCGCGCGTCTCGGCGACGCCATCCTCGACGTTACCGCGCACGTCCTTCTTCGCGTCGAGCTGCGGCTCCTGCGGCAGATAGCCGATCCGCAAGCCGTCGGCGGGGAATGCCTCGCCGAGAAAGTCGCGGTCGACACCAGCCATGATCCGAAGCAGCGACGATTTGCCGGCGCCGTTGGCGCCGAGCACGCCGATCTTCGCGCCATGGAAGAACGACAGATAGATGCCACGCAGGATCTCGCGCTTGGGCGGGACCACCTTACGGAGGTCTTTCATCACGAACGCGTATTCGCCAGCCATGCTCTGTTGCCCTTACACCGTCGTGACTATGCTGCGCCCAGTAATCGTTTGTGCTCCGGCATCATGCAGCGGTCCTGCACGACGCGGATGCCGGCGCGCGCGAGCATCTCCGCCGCGGTATCGTCACGGATGCCGAGCTGAAACCACACGACCGGTGGCGTCCACGGCAGCCGCACGATCTCCGTCGCGTGCGCCTGCAAGTACTGCGGGCGTCGAAATACTTCGACGACGTCGGGCGCCTGGCCCAAATCCGCCAGCGTGGCCACGACTGGCTCGCCGAAGATGCGCTCGCCCATCCGCGTCGGATTGACCGGCAGCACGCGATAGCCGTGCGCTTTCAAGTAGGCCGGCACATAGAACGCGGGCTGCGCGGGCTCGCCCTTGGCACCGAGCACCGCGATCGTGCGGGTCTCGCGCAGAATGCGCGTGAGGCCGGCATCATCGTTCACGAGATTGGCTTGCCAGTCCATACGAGCGCTCAGCCTCTCACGGGCTGCCGAGGGCCGCAATGATTTCGGCGCCGAACGCGTCCGCCCGCCAGCGCCGCACCCCTTCGACGGCGGCGAGCTGCTCGACGGTGCGCGGCGCAGCCTCGGCGATCTGGCCGATGACGCGATTGGACAGCAGCACGCCGGGATCGAGGCCGAAGCGCTGCGCGGCGCCCGCGCGCCACTTGCGCAGCACATCGACCCGCCGACTGACCGCGCCCGGGATGCGCGGGCGCGGACGATGGGGCCACTGCGGCAAGTCAGCGTCGGACAGCGCGAGTGCGCGTTCGACTGCTCCGGCGAGCGCTGGCCCCCAGCGGCCGAGCACACGCGGCGTCACACCCGGCAGAGTCGCGAGCGACGCCGTGTCGCGCGGTGCGGCGCGGGCGATGGCTAACAGAATTTCCTCGGACAGAATCTTGAACGGCGGCCGATCCGTGGCGCGCGCGAGCGATTCGCGCAGCGTCCAGAGCTCACGCAGGATTGCGAGTCCGCGTTGCGAGAGCTCACGGGCCCCCTTGACGCCGAGATACGCGTCGGGATCGACGACGCGCTCCGGCATGATCTGCGCGGCGAGCGCGGCGCACTCTTCCTCGACCCAGTGCAGGCGATCCCGCGCGCGCAGCTCCGTCGTCAGGCGCTCCCTGAGCGCGAACAGATGGCGGACATCGGCCGCCGCGTACTCGACCTGCGGCCCGGTCAGCGGCCGCATCGACCAGTCGTCGCGCTGGCGCGAGGGCGGCAGCGTGACTCCGAGCCATGTCTCGAGCAGTGTGTCGAGGCCCAGCGCAGTCCCGCCGAGAAAGCGCGCGGCAATCGACGTATCGAAGATCGAACGGAACGCAAAGCCGTATCGCCGCTTGAGGTGCGCGAGATCGTTGTCGCCCGCGTGCACGACGACCACGGGCACCGGCGCGGCGAAGATCGTCGCCAGCGGGCTGAGATCGGGCAGCGCCAGCGGATCGATGAGCCAGACGCCATTCGGAGTGGCGAGCTGCACGAGCGCGAGTCGCTCGGGATAGTGATGCAGGCTGTCGCCCTCGGTGTCGAGCGACACCTCGGGCGCCGCGGCGAGCGTACCCGCCGTCGCCGCCAATCCCGCGGCGTCCGCGATCCAGACGGGAGCGCTCAGCGCCGGCGGTCGAGGATCGAGCGCTCCATGCGTTCGAAGCGGCGGCGCAGCGGCTCGAGGCTCTCTTCGTGTGTGATCACGTACAGCTCGTTGGCGTGGACGGCAGCGAGCACCATGTCGGCGACGGCTTCGGGCGAGAGCGAGCGGCCGATCAGCTCGACCGGCGTGGCCGACTCCGTACCCTCGTTGCGCAGCGCGGCCGGACGATTGCGCTCGGAGTCCCGAATTCGCGTCTGCACCCCGAGCGGGCAGAGCACCGACACGCCGATGCGATACGACCGGAGATCCTTCGCGAGCGTCTCCGACAGCCCGACCACGGCGTATTTCGATGTGTTGTACACACCGAGGCCCTTGCTCGCGATGAGGCCGGCCATCGAGGCGGTGTTCACGATATGAGCGGGCTCGCCGCGCGCGATCATCCGCGGCACGAACGCTTCGATGCCGTGGATGACGCCCCAGAGGTTCACGCCGAGCACCCATTGCCAGTCGCGATGGGTCGCCGACTCGAGGCCACCCCAGGCGGCGACGCCGGCGTTGTTGCACAGCACGTGGACGGCGCCGAAGGCGTCGAACGCGCGCGCCGCGAGGGCCTCGACCTGGGAAAGCTGGGTCACGTCCGTGCGCACCGCGATCGCCTTGACGCTCAGTCGCTCGGCTTCGCCGACGACCGCGGCCATACCCGGCTCATCGACGTCGGCAATTACCACGTTGGCGCCGTCGCGCGCGAAGCGACGGATCAGCGCGCGCCCGATCCCGCTGGCGCCGCCGGTGACGACGGCGGTTCGGCCTCTCAGCTCCACGGTCAGCCTCCGGCTATCGACTAGTGTTCCAAGATCGGCCGGAGCACCGTCTCCAGAACGTCCGCAGCGGCAGGCTTGCGTAGGAACGCAGCGAATCCGGCGGCCTCGGCCCTCCTCACCGTATCCGGGCTCGCATCGCCGGTCAATGCGACGATGGCGGGCTGTCGGCCGTCCGCCATTGCGGCCACGCGCGCGGCGAAGTCGAAGCCGTGGATGCCACCGAGGTGGAGATCCAGGATCACCACGCGCGGACGGGTACGGCGAATCAGCTCGAGAGCGGCCTCCCCCGACTCCGCCATCAGCACGCGCGACCCGGGGAACAGAAGGGTGAGCAGCTCGCCGAGGGCGCGGCGGGTATCGGAGTCGTCCTCGACGACGAGAATCGGTCCGATGCTGCCGCCCACTCGCGCTAGCCCGCCGAGGCCAGCTCCACGCGGTTGAGCCATGCCGGCCGCCATCCGGTCCGCCGTACCGTCGCCATGACGCGCTGCGGATGGCCCCAGTCGCTCCAGTCCACGCTCTTGAGGCGGACCGTGAGGAGGTCATCCGTGCCGGGTACGAGGACACGTTCGGAGAAGCCACTGGACTCGAGCGCCGCGTAGACGCGCTCGGCCGCCTCCGGTTCGCCCGGGCCGCCGATCGCGAGCCGCAGCGGGTCAAAGGCAGCGAGGAGATCGGGCGCCACGCGGCGCGTGAGCCCGAGGAAGGCGTCCACCCACCCGACCATGACGAAGCTGTTCCAGAGCGCGCCGCGCTCGAACAGCCGCTCGGCCAGGCGGAGCGAGGGCTTTTCCCAGAAGCGCCTGATCGGGAACGCCGGCTCACCGCACAGCGGAAGCGGAACGGGGTCAGGATCGATCCAGCCGTATTCGGTCTCGGGCGCGCTGGCCTCCACGCCGAGCAGCACGACGAAACGCGGCCGCGCGCGCACCACCGCCACCGCGTGCGCGACGGCGGTCACGAACGGGCTGTCGTCCGACACGTAGTGGTCGGAGGGAAAGACCGCGACCGGCACGTCACCAGCCAACTGCCGGATCCGCAGCAGCGGATAAATGATCCCGGCGGCCGTGCCGACGTTGCGCGGCTGCACGACGAGACGGTCGGGCGCGAGGTCGCTGGCCAGGCCACGATAGTAGGGTTCGTGCGGGCGGCTGACCACGATCACATGCTGATCCGGTCGTGCGACGAGCTCCGCGCGTCGGCGGGTGCGGTCCAGCAGCGTCTCGCCATCCAGGATGTCGCAGAATTGCTTGGGGCGGGGATCGCCGGCGATCTGCCGCGTCAGTGCCCTGAGGCGACGTCCATCTCCACCGGCCAACAGCAACGCCCACGGGGGCGTTGGGATCGTGCGCATGCGGTGCCCCTCCGAGATCGAGATCGTGAAGCATCCGGGAGTCCGGACGCCCGGAAATAGAGCAACAACAGTGCCGGAACGCTCAACGGTCCGACCACATGCCAGACGCGAAACTACACGACGGAAGTTCATCGACGACGGAAACCTTGTTCCCAGGTTAGGTGGTAAGCCTATTGGACTCATCGCGGCACGAGCGTGACCTGCCCGGCCGCCGCATCGAACGTGATCGTGAACGCGTCCAGCACGTCCCTGCCCAGCAGGCCGTCGAGCGAATCGGTCGGAATAGGGTGAACGATCACCGACAAGGGCCCGACGCGCGCGCCCGCCACTTCGAGTTGCGGCACCGCCACCATTGTCGCCCCGGCCGAGCCGGTGACGCCGCTGATTCGTACCTCGGATCCGGTCGCCAGATCGATGCCGGCACGCGCGACCGCCGCGGGCGCGATCACCGTGCGATCAGCGCCCGTGTCGAGCAGCAGACTCAGCGGAACCCCATTGAGACGGGCCTGGACGACCACCGGGGCGCCGCCCGTGAAAGACAGGACGGTACCCGAAGGCGCGGGCGCTGGACCTTCGGCGCGCGGTAGCGGTGCACCGACATCGACGGCCACCGCCCGATACGCCTCGGGGACGGACTCGAGATCACTCGTGTAGTGGACGGCGCCATCGGCGGCGGTCCACCGAAACAGCCCGGCCGCGGCCGACGGCGCGGTCGCCAGCACGAGCAATACAGCGAGCGCGACGCGGTTCACGTCGCACCTATGCGACGACGTTGCGCGCTTTCAGGTCCGCGATCTGCGAGCCGTCGTAGCCACACTCCGCCAAAATCTCCTCCGTGTGCTCGCCCCGCATCGGCGCGTGGCGCCGCACGTCCGGTTTCATGGCCGAGAACGACACCGGCATACCGACGATCGGGATGTCCCCGAGCTTGGGATGCGCAACGCGTCGAATCGTCGGGCGGGTGGCGGTCTGGGCGTCGTTGAGCACCTGATCGACGGTGTTCACAGGCGTAGCGGGCACGTCCGCCTTCTCGAGCAGCTTCAGCAAGGGCTCTCGGTCGTGCGCGGCAATGGCGTCGCCGACACGTCGCTCGAGCTCCACGCGGTGCTTCACTCGCTCGATGTTGGTGGCGAAGCGCGGATCGTCGGCCATGTCCCCAAGCCCGAGCGCCGTGGCGAGGCGCCGCCATAGCCGATCGTTTGCGCCCGCGATGAACACCCACTGGTCATCGCGGCAGCGAAAGTTCCGATAGGGTGACAGCGACGGGTGCGCGGAGCCGAGGGCCTTGGGCACGGTGCCCGCGAGCAGAAACCCCTCGGCCTGGAAGTTCAGCAATCCGAGCGCTGTCTCGAGCAGCGAGCCATCGACGCGCTGCCCTCGGCCCGTCCGCTCGCGCAGCTGCAGCGCCGCCAGCACGCCGAACGCGCAGAGAATTCCCGTGGTGAGGTCGAGGAAGGACACGCCGCAGCGCACCGGCGCGCCCCCGGGCTCGCCGGTGATCGACATGATCCCGCTGAAGGCCTGCATCAACGCCTCGTAGCCCGCCGAGTCCGCCCGGGGGCCCGTACGGCCGAACGCCGACACCGAGCAGTAGACGAGGCGCGGATTGTCGCGTGAGAGAACGTCGTAGCCGAGGCCGAACTCTTCCATCGTGCCGGTCCGGAAGTTCTCGATGAGAACGTCGGCCGCCCCGGCCAACCGCCGGACCAACGCGACGCCGTCTGGAGTCTTGAGGTTGACGCCGATGCCGCGCTTGTTTCGGTTGTTGACCAGATAGCCCGCCGACTCCCCTTCCTTGTGCGGGGGCCACGTGCGCGATTCGTCACCGACACCGGGATCCTCGACCTTGATGACATCCGCGCCGAGGTCGCCGAGCAGCGCGCCGCAATACGGCCCGGCCAGGACTCGGGAGAGATCTACGACGCGGATGCCGTCGAGCGCGAGAGGGGCAGGCGTCATGGGCGGTATTACTATACCCGCTCTCCGGGTGTCAGCAGACTCTCGCCGCTCATGCCAGCAACGGGCGGACAGCCGAGCAGCTCGACCAGGGTCGGCGCCAGGATCTGGGGATGAGCGGCCGGCGGCCTCAACCGCGTACGTTACTATGGTTGAGATGACGCCCTTGGCGCGTGCTCTGGCGGAGCGGATCCTGGTGCTCGACGGCGCCATGGGCACAATGATCCAGGCCGCGGGGCTGGGCGCCGCCGACTTCGGCGGCGAGCGCTACGAAGGCTGCAACGAACACCTGAACGTCACGCGGCCGGACGTCATCCGCGGCATCCACGCCGCCTATCTCGACGCCGGCGCCGACCTCGTATCCACGAACACGTTCGGCTGCGCGCCGTACGTGCTCGGCGAGTACGGCCTGGCGGATCAGGCGCACGCGTTGTGTCTGGCCGCCGCGCGCCTGGCGCGCGAGGCCGCCCGCGATCGGTTCGTGATCGGCGCCATGGGACCGTCCACGCGCTCGATCACGGTCACGCGCAACGTGAGCTTCGACGAAGTCACCGCCGGCTACGAGGTTCAGGCCGCCGGCCTGCTCGCCGGTGGTGTCGACGCGTTGCTGCTCGAGACGGCGCAAGACACCCTGAACGTCAAGGCCGCTGCGCTCGGTGTACGCCGCGCGCAGCGCGCAGCGGGACGCGAGGACGTGCCGCTGATGGTGAGCGCGACGATCGAGCCCATGGGCACGATGCTCGCCGGCCAGAGCGTCGAGGCATTGTACGTTTCTCTGCAGCATCTCGGCCTGTTCTCGATCGGGCTCAATTGCGCGACCGGTCCGGAGTTCATGACCGATCATCTCCGCTCGCTCGCGACGCTCGCGACCTGCTGGACGAGCGTCTATCCGAACGCGGGCCTGCCCGACGAGCGCGGCCAGTACGGGGAGACGCCGCAGAGTCTCGCGCAGAAGCTCGCGCGCTTCGTCGACGAGCGTTGGGTCAACTTCGTCGGCGGCTGCTGCGGGACGACCGCCGAGCACATCCGCGCGATCGCGCGCCTGGTCGCCGGCAAGGCGCCGCGGCGCCCGGCTATCGCAGAGCCGCAGGCCGTGAGCGGGATCGAGGTGCTCTACCCCGCCGACGACAATCGACCGATCTTCGTCGGCGAACGCACCAACGTCATCGGCTCGCGCAAGTTCAAGGAGCTGGTCGTCGCCGACCGCTTCGATGACGCGGCCGAGGTCGGCCGCGCGCAAGTGCGCGCCTCCGCACAGGTGCTCGACGTGTGCCTCGCCAACCCGGACCGCGACGAGACGGCGGACATGGACCGCTTCATGCGCGAGCTGACCCGGCGCGTGAAGGTGCCGCTCATGATCGACTCCACCGACGCCGCCGTCATCGAGCTGGCCCTGCGCCACTGCCAGGGCAAGGCGATCGTGAACTCGATCAACCTCGAGGACGGTGAGGAGCGCTTCGAGCGCGTGGCGCCGCTGCTGCGCACGTACGGGGCGGCCACGGTGGTGGGGTGCATCGACGAGAACAAGCAGCAGGGCATGGCGGTCAGCCGCGCGCGCAAGCTCGAGATCGCCGAGCGGTCGTACGAGCTGCTCACGCGGAAATACGGCATACCCGCGCGCGACGTGATCTTCGATCCGCTCGTCTTCCCCGTCGGCACGGGCGACGCGAACTACATCGGCTCGGCCGTCGAGACCATCGAGGGGCTGCGCGCGATCAAAGCACGGTTCCCGGAGTGCAAAACCATCCTGGGAATCTCGAACGTCTCGTTCGGGCTGCCCGCGGCAGGCCGCGAAGTCCTGAACGGCGTCTTCCTCTATCACTGCACGAAGGCGGGTCTCGACTACGCGATCATCAACACCGAGCGGCTCGAGCGCTATCCGTCCATTCCCGAGGAGGAGCGCCGGCTCGCGGAGGATCTGCTGTACAACCGCGGCGCAGACCCGGTGGCCGCCTTCGCCGCCCACTTCCGCGATCGCGTGAAAGCGCCGGTCGCCCGCGACGCGTTGCCGCTGGACGCGCGCCTCGCGCGCTACATCGTCGAAGGCAGCCGCGACGGCCTGCTCGAGGATCTCGACGAGAAGCTACGCGAGACGGCGCCACTCGACATCATCAACGGCCCGCTGATGCGGGGCATGGACGAGGTTGGACGCCTGTTCAACGACAACCAGCTGATCGTCGCCGAGGTGCTGCAGTCTGCCGAGGCGATGAAGGCGGCGGTGGCGCATCTCGAGCCGCACATGGAAAAGGCCGACGCCGCCATGCGTGGCGTGATCGTGCTGGCCACCGTCAAGGGCGACGTGCACGATATCGGCAAGAACCTCGTTGAGATCATCTTCGGCAACAACGGCTACCGCGTGATCAACCTCGGGATCAAGGTGCCGCCCGAAGATCTGATCGCCGCCTACCACACGCACAAGCCGGACGCGCTGGGGCTGTCCGGCCTCCTCGTGAAGTCGGCGCAGCAGATGGTCGTGACCGCGCAGGATCTCAAGGCGGCTGGCATCGAGATCCCGCTCTTCGTGGGCGGCGCGGCGCTCACCAAGAAGTTCACGGCCACGCGCATCGCTGCCGAGTACGGCGGGCTCACGGTCTATGCCAAGGACGCGATGGAGGGGCTCGACCTCGCCAATCAGCTGTTCGCGGCGCCCACGAGAGATCGACTCGTCGAGCGCGTGCGCGCAGAGCAGGCGGCGCTTGCGGGCGCTGTCACGGCCGAGGCGCCGCGGCCGGCGACGCCGCCGACACGGGCCAAGGCCGACATTCCGCGAGTCGATCCGCCCGCGCCGCCCGACCTCGAATCACACCTGCTGCGCCAGGTGCCGCTCGCCCAGATCTATCCGTACCTGAATCTCCAGATGCTGTACGGCAAGCACATGGGACTGCGCGGCCTCGTGTCGCGGCTGCTCGAGGACGGCGACCCGAAGGCGCGCGAGCTGCATGACGTCGTCGAGGCGCTGAAGGCGGAGGCGATTCGCGATGGTCTCTTGCGCGCCGACGGCGTACACCGCTGGTTCCGCGCTCGCTCGGACGGCGAGACGATCCGGCTCTTCGGAGCCGACGCGAGCGAGGTCGCGCGCTTCACGTTCCCGCGCCAGCCCGCCGGCGAGCGGCTGTGCCTGGCCGACTACGTGCGTGATGACGCCGACGACTGGGTCGCGCTGTTCGCGGTGACGTGCGGCGCCGGCGTCCGCGAGCTTGCCGCGCGCTGGAAGGAGCAGGGCGTGTATCTACGCTCGCACGCGCTCCAGGCCCTCGCAATCGAATCCGCCGAAGCGTTCGCGGAGATGCTGCACGCGCGGCTGCGCACGCTCTGGGGATTTCCCGATCCGCCGGAGGTCACCGTCGCCGACCGGATCAAGGGGCGCTACCGCGGCATCCGCGTCTCGTTCGGGTATCCGGCGTGTCCCGACCTCGCCGATCAGGCCACGCTCTGGCGGCTGCTGCGGCCTGACACCACGATCGGCGTGCACCTCACCGAGGGGTTCATGATGGATCCGGAGGCCTCGGTGTCGGCGCTCGTGTTCCACCATCCCGCGGCGAAGTACTTCAAAGCTGATTAGGACCGCGTCAGCCTCGGTTGGCGCCGCGTAGCAGCGGCCGTAGCGCCCGGATCTCTCCCTCCAGCCGCTCGAGACGTCGACCCACTTCGCGACCATGAGCAGCCGGCGTCGCTAGATACCCGCGCTCGACGAGATCGATGAAGGCGTCGGCGATGGTGTCGGCATCCCACGCGCGCCCGCGACCAGGGTGATACCAGCGATACACCCAGTTGGACATGCCGAGCAGCGCGAGCACGAGCAGCCGCGGCTCGGAGGCCCGAATCTCGCCCGCCCGCGCCGCGCGCTCGACGATCCGGCGCACCGCGCCGTCGTAGCGTGCTTTGCGACGCACGATGTCGCGTTGCAGTCGTGCGGGCAGACTGCTCTCCTCGCTGAAGAACACCGTGAGGAACGCGCGCTCGGCGACGACGAGCCGGACGTGATGGCGGATCACCTCGCGCAGCTGCTCGGCCGGAGGCAGCCGGCTCGCCCGGATCGCTGCGAGGCCCGCCTCCGCGAGCGTCATGGTCCGGTGGAAGATCGCCGCGAGCAAATCTTCCTTCGAGTGGAAGTGGCCGTACACGGTCGCCTTCGAGATGCCGAGCCGGCGCGCCAGATCGTCCAGTGTCGTGGCGCGATATCCCCGCGCGCGGAACAGCTCCGCGGCGGTGGTGAGGATCTCCGTCCGCATGAGCGCCCGGCGCGACGTCCGCGCGCGCACGCGTCTCAGTGGTGGCAGGCGATGCAGTCGAGCGGCGCGTGCATCGCGCGCGCCGCGTTCTCGCGGCGGTGACACTCGACGCACCAGCCCATCGTGAACGGACGCTGCGGCGGATTCAACCCGATCAGACGCGTCAGATCGTCGGTGATGGCAGGCCCGATATCGCCACCGACCACGGGCATGCGCTCGATCGGACCGTGGCAGGTCTGGCAGGCGACCTCTGCGCGCACGTGCGGTTTGTGCGGAAACTGGGTGAACTCGGGCACCTTGAAGATGCGCACCCACGGAATTGGGACGCCGCGGCGCGCGTACTCGTGGATCTTGCCGATCTCGGGATTGTCGGCGACGCCGATGATCTTGTGGCAGCCGAGACAGCGCTCGACCGAGGGCAGCCCCGCGTACTCGGACCGGCGCGCGTCGGCGTGGCAGTACTGACACGGGATCTGGAACGAGCCGGCGTGGATGACGTGGTTGAAGAAGATCGGCTGCCGCGGCGCGTGTGGCGGCCGCACCAGCGTCGTCGGTCCGCCACGATACTCCGGCCGCGCGAGCGTGCGGACGAAGGTGACGACGGCGCGGATCTGGTCGGCACTGAGCGTGCGGTCGAACGGCGGCATCGTCGGCGCGAGCCCCTGCGCCGGTCCCCCGTGCGTGATCACGCTCACCAGAAATTCGTCGGGCAAGCCGTTCATCAGACGCCCATCGGTGAGGTCGGCGGGCCGGGTGCCAAAACCCGCGGCGGAGGCGCCGTCGCCGCGGCCGCTGTCACCGTGGCAGGTCGCGCAGTGGGTGGAGAAGAGGGCGCGACCCGTCTGGACGTTACGTTCGCTCTCGGACGCGGCCAGGGCTCGGGAGCCGTACATGGCCAGCCCCACCCCGAGCAGAGCCAGCCCGATCGCCGTGCCGCCGGCGGCCCAGCTTCGCCACCCCACGCCGGAGATTCCTCGTCGTCGCTATTCGCGGATGAGGCGGAGGCGGCGCTGCAGATACGCGTGACGGACGGCGCTGTACATGTCGATCACGCTCTCTTCGAAGCCCTGGAAGAGATCCAGGTTCAGTGAACGCTCGTTGACGATGTCGCCCACCTTCATGGCGAGCCGATCCCAGATGAGCGGCAGGAAGTACGCCAGAGGGTCCATCGCGGCGTCAACGGCCTTGCCGACGCCGTCGCGAACGGTCAGCGGCTCCAGGAAGGGCATGATCACGTAGGGGCCGGGTCCGACGCCCCATACGCCGAGCGTCTGGCCGAAATCCTCGCGGCTCTTCAGGATGCCGAAGACGTCCTTCGCCGGATCGAAGAGACCGCCGACACCGGCCGTGCTGTTGATCAGGAAGCGGCTCAGCTCGCGGCCGGCACCGAGCATCTTGCCCTGCAGCACGCTGTTCACGAGCCGCGGCACGAACGAGATGTTGTCGAACCCGTTGGAGATCATGATCTGGATCTCGTCCGGCACCACGAAGTTGTAGCCCTTCGCGACCGGCTTGAGGACGTACTGGTCGACCTTTCGATTGAAGTTGAACATCGGCTCGTTCCAGCCTTCCCACGGGTCGTATTCCTCGGGCTCCATGTCCGTGTCCGCGCCGGGCTGACGCGCCTGCGCCATGCCGTCGGCGAGCGCCGCGATCTCCGGCGCCGGCTGCGCATCGTCGGTGGCGGCATCCGAGGCGGTCGGCGCGGCGGCGACCAGCGACCGCGAGGCGTCGGGCGCCGTCGCCGTCGGCGCGGCTCCAACCTCGCCGTCGGGCGGCAGCGCCGCCTCGATCGTGGTCGGCGGTCCGATGACGATCGCGGGCTCGATGGGTGCGCCGCCGGAGAACGTGCTGCAGGCCGTCAATACGAGCGCGAGCACGCCGACGGACGCAACTGTAGTGATGCGATCCAGCGCCGAGCGACGCAAAGCCATTCCTCCCGGACGGATTGACCTCAGAAACCTAGCGCCACAATATATATGAACTCGCGTCGCATTGGCGACACCAAATCGGCGGCCCCGGCGCCGCCGTTTGCATTGTCACGACGCGCAGGAAAGCGTATGGTGGGAGACGCTGTCAGGAAGGAGACGCGAGGCGTGAGTCGAGGCCGTGCGCGAGAGTTCTGGTGTTCCGTGGTGTCCGAGGCGGTGATGATTCGGCTGAAGCGACCTGGAGGGTTCGGGCGCGTACAGGGCTACTTCGTGCAGTGCAATCAGACCGAGTGTCAGTACGTGGAAGAGAACAAGCCGCCCTGCCCGTTGCACGCGGGACTGTTCGCCGACGAGATCAAGGCCGCCGAGGAAGCGCGCGGCGCGCGCCGCGAAGAGCTCGAGGCCTGACGGCGCGGGGGCTTGGGGCCCCCGCACCATCCTCCTCACTCCTACTTCTTGGTGATGCCGTAGATGGCGCCGGCCGCGGCGCCCACACCCGTTCCGATCAGCGCGCCCTTGCCAGCACCGTAGCCGGTGCCCGCGCCAACGGCCGCGCCGGCGCCCGCACCAAGGCCCGCGCCCGCCAGCGTGCTACACGCTCCGAGCGTCGTTGCGAGCAGACCGAGCCCCGCAATCGCCGATATCGTTCGCGTTGTCATCTTTGCGAACCTCCTGATCTCATCTCACCTGGTGTTGCGGTCACCCGATGAGACGCGCGCAAACGGCTGGCCATTCGGCCCTGGACACCGTGCGGGCTGGCAATGCGGTTCGTTCAGAACGGAGGGGGGCTCGTGAATCGACGCGCGTGGCCTCGCGCGTCGACGAAGCCGAGCACGGTGGCGTGGAGGCAGACGCGGCGCAGCGGATCGCTCGTTGCTCCGAACACGCGATCGCCGACGATGGGATGGCCGAGCGCGGCGAGCTGAGCGCGGATCTGGCCGCGGCGTCCGGTCCGCAGGCGCAGCTCGACCAGGGTTGAGCGGGCACGACGCTCACGGACACGATACTCGGTGATCGCTTCGCGACCGCCGCGCGCGGTGCGCACGCGCAGCGTCGTCGGATCCGTCACGACGTGATCGCGCAGCACGCCCGCGTCGTCGCGCACACGCCCTTCCACCACCGCCACGTAGCCGCGCTCGACGGTGCGCGCCGCGAACTGCGCTTGCAGCCGCGCTTTGACCGCCGCGGACTTGGCGAAGACGAGCAGACCCGACGTCTCGCGATCGAGGCGGTGGACGATGAAGAGCCGCGGCTTCGCGCGACGCGAGGCTCCGTGCGGCTGGGCCGCGACGTACTCGAAGAGCATCCGATAGGCCGTGTGCTCGCGCTCGCGCTCGGTGGCCACGGTCAGCAGACCCGCGGGCTTGTCGATGACCAGCAGATCGTCGTCCTCGTGCACGAGCCGCAGCGCGGCGGGAAACGTCGGGGCGGCCAGGCCGAGGCTGATCCGCGCCGTCGGCTGAACTTCGGTCGCGCCACGGCGTGTGACGACGCCGTCGACGCGCACGCGACCCGACGCGAGCCAGTCGCGCATGGCCGTGCGCGAGGCGTCGGGGAACAGCGCCTGTAGACGATCGAGCAGCGTGCTCAGCGCGGCGGACGCGGACCGAGCACGACCGTGACCGGTGCGGCGAGGTACGTTCGCGCGGCCCGCTGGACATCCGCGGCGGTGACCGCTTGCACCGCGGCGCGATAGCGCTCGGGATAGTCGGCGCCCACACCCTCGACGTCGTAGAACGCGAGATACCAGGCGAGCCGCTCGCTCGTCCGACGGTCCATGGCGTAGCGGCCCAGCAAATAACCCTTCGCGCGCGCGAGCTCGGCGTCCGGCACCGGATCGCGCTTGATGCGCGTGACCTCGTCCAGCAACGCCTGCTCGGCCTGCGCCGCCGTTTGCGGCGTGGTACCGAGATAGAGCACCAGTGCGCCGGGCTCCTTCACCGGCTCGTAGAAGGAGGTCGCGGTGTACGCCAGCGCGCGCTTGTCGCGCAGCTCGGCGAAGAGACGCCCGGCCATGCCACCACCGAGCACGGTCGAGAGGACCTTCACCGCGGCGTGATCGGGATGATCGAGGGGCGGCGCGAGCCCGCCCATCAGGATCTGCGTTTGCTGGGCCGCCTGCTCGATCACGCGGCGCGGTGCCATCGAGGCGGCCCGCGGATTCGGCTTGTCGAGGTCCGCGGTGTTTCGGGCGGGCAGCGCGCCGAAGAGGCGCTGCGCTTCGGCGAGCACGTCGTCCACGGGAACTTGACCACTCACGGCGAGAACCATGCGGTCCGGCTGATAGAAGGCACGATAGCGCGCGACCACCGCGGCGTGATCGAAGCGCGCGAGAGACTCCGGTGTTCCGAGCGTCGGCAACCCGTACGGATGGGGTCCATAGAGCAGCGCGTAGAATTCGTCGAAGGCGTGCGACGGCGCATTGTCGCGGCGGCGTTGCACACGTGAGAGGACGAAGTTGCGCTCACGCTCCACCTCTTCGGGAGCGAACTTCGGCTCGAGCGCGAGCTCGGCGGTGAGGCCGAGCAGCTCGCGCCAGAAGCGCGACAGCGCGGAGGCGCGGATCTCGGAATAGTCGGCGTCGCCCGAGGCGCTCAGCTTGCCGCCGAGCCCAGCCACGGTCTCGGCGAGCTCCCCGCCGCTCCGCCGCGTCGTACCCTTGACCATGACCGCCTGGACGAAATTCGAGATGCCCGCCGTCTCGGGCGTCTCCCAGCGCGTGCCCATGCGAACCAGGAGCGAGACCGCGACGACCGGCGCGACCTCGCTGCGACGCACCATCACGCTGAGGCCATTCGGCAGCCGCGTTCGGCGCACCTCGTCGGCCGACTGCGTGAGCGCGGGCGCCGGCGCGAGGAGGAGCACGATCAGGGCCGCCAGCAGGAGACGACGCGTCACCGTGCACCCTCGGGCACGAAGCGGACGCGCACGTAGTTGTCGTCGCCCAGGTAGGTCCGCGCGGCCGCGCGAATCTGGTCGGCGGTGACGCGACGCAAGCGATCGAGGTACTGCACCTGGGCCTGCAGCGTCCACGTGGTCTCCGCCTCGCCGTAATTGCGTGCCAGCCCCTCCGCCGTTTCGATATCGAACGCGTAGGTGGATTCCGCGGTGACGATCGCACGCTCCCGCTCCGCGGCGGTCACGCCCTCGTCCCGTACCCGGCGAAGCACCTCGCGCACCGCCGCCTCGGCGGCGTCCAGGTTCTTGGCGTCGAGCCGCGCCGTGACGGCGACGAGCCCGGACAACTGGCGCGTGAAGTATTGGGCCTCGATCGTCTGCACCAGACCGCGCTGCTCACGCAGCACCTGATTCAATCGGCTCGACGGACCGTCCCCGAGGATGTACGTGAGCAAATCGACGGCATAGATGTCCGTGTTGCCGGTCGGCGCCGCGTGCCAGGCGAGGCCCAGGTACGCCTGCTGCTCGGGACGGCGAATATCCTCGCTGGTCCCCGGCGTCACGGGTTTCGGCGGCAGCACGGTAGGCCGGGGCGGCTCTTGTCCGTTGAGACGACCGAACGTTTCGTCGGCCACGGCGCGGGCCTGCGCCGCGGTCACGGCACCGACCACGACGACGACCATGTTGGCCGGCACGTAGCGCTTCTTGTAATACGCGTTGAGCGTGTCACGTGTGAGATCGCGCACCAGCTCGCGCGTACCGAGAATCGGCCGGCCGTAGGGATGTCCCTGATAGGCGACCTCCGTGACCCGTCGCTGCAGGTAGCGCTCGGGGTCGTCCTCGGTCAGATTCATCTCCTCGAACACGACCTTCTTCTCGCTCTCGAGCTCGGCCGGCACGAACGAGGCATTGACCGCGATGTCCGCGAGCAGCTCGGCCGCTGCGCGCAGCGCGCTCGACGGCACGACGACGTCGAAGTGTGTGAAGTCGTACGAGGTGAACGCGTTGCTGCTGCCGCCCAGGCCCTCGAGCTCGGCGTCGATCGAGCCGGGCGGCCGCGTCGGCGTGCCCTTGAACAGCATGTGCTCGAGGTAATGCGACAGGCCGAGCTCGGCCGGCGCCTCGTCGCGTCCACCGACGCGCAGCCAGAGCTGCACCGCCACGACATCGCTCGCACGCTGCTCCTGGCTGATCAGGACGACACCGTTGGACAGCACCTGACGCGTCGGCGTCGCGGCGGCCGGCGCCCGCGGTGTCGTTGCCGTCGTCGTCGTCACGCAGCCGGCGAGGAGCAGCAGGAAGACAGCCAGGAGGCGCGCGCCCGGCCGCGATGGCCGGCCGACGGTCGAGTCCATGGGCGCGGAGCGTAGCAGATCGGCGCGCCGCCTGGCGAATCGGCGTCCGCCGTCCCATGCGCGGACGCCGAGCAGCACCGCGAGGATGGCCGCGTACACCCAGGGATCGGGCCGGACCTTCTTGGCGAGCCAGATGAAGTGCACGCAGCCGGCGATCGCGGCCACGTAGACGATTCGATGTAGCTGCCGCCAGCGCGCGGCCCCCAGGCGTTTGATGGCGCCGGTCGTCGACGTCACGGCGAGCGGCACGAGCAGCGTGAACGCGAGCATCCCGACCGTGATGTATGGCCGCTTCACGATATCGGCGCCCATCTCGTGCCAGTCGAAGAAATGGTCGAGCACGACCCACACGCTCAGGTGTAGACAGACGTAAAAGAACGCGAACAGTCCGAGCAGCCGTCGGAACGGCATCTGCCAACCCCAGCCGAACAGAATCCGCAGCGGCGTGAGCGCCAGGCTCAGCAGCAGCAGACGCAGCGTGGTCTGGCCCAGCTCGTTCGTGACGTACGAGATGGGATTCGCGGTGAGATCGCCCGTCCAGAACCCGTAGAGGAGCTTTGCCAGCGGTGTCAGGCACGCGATCCAGACGGCCGCCTTGAGCGCGACGCGAGCATGCCGGGACACGGACGTCAGTAGTTCTTCTTCAGATCCATCCCCGTGTACAGAGACGCGACCTGGTCCGCGTACCCGTTGAACATGAGCGTCTTGCGGCGCCGGAAGTCTCCGATGCGTCGCTCGGTGGCCTGGCTCCAGCGTGGGTGATCGACCGTGGGGTTGACGTTGGAGTAAAAGCCGTATTCCTGCGGCGCCGCCTTGTTCCACGCCGTCTTCGGCTCGTCGTCGGTGAGCCGGATGCGGACGATGGACTTCGCGCTCTTGAAGCCGTATTTCCACGGAATGACCACCCTCACGGGCGCGCCGTTCTGGTTGGGTAGCGCCTTGCCGTACATCCCCACGGTCAGCAGCGTGAGCGGATGCATAGCTTCGTCGAGACGCAGCCCCTCCGTGTAGGGCCAGTCGAGCCCGCCGCCGAGGCCGAAGAGTCCCGGCTTCTGCGCCGGAAACTGCTCGGGATCCTTCAGCGTAGTGAACTCGACGTACTTGGCCTTGCTCGTCGGCTCCGCGCGCTTGAGCAGCGCGGCAAGCGGATAGCCGATCCACGGGATGACCATCGACCAGCCTTCGACACAGCGCAACGCATAGATGCGCTCTTCGAGCGGCGCGGCCTTGAGCACCTCGTCGATGTCCAGCCGCTGCGGCTTGGCGACGAGCCCGTCCACGACCACGGACCAGGGGCGCGGCCGAAGCGAGGCGGCGTGGCGCACGGGGTCACCCTTGTCGGTGCCGAACTCGTAGAAGTTGTTGTACGTCGTCGCGCTCTCGTACTTCGTCGGCGGATCGTCCAGGCGGAACTTGGGATTCGGCGTGGCCGCAAGCGCCGCCGGCTCGGGCGGAGCGGCCGCTTCGGCGGCGGCGCCGGTCACGAAGAGGGCGGCGGCGCCGACCATGAACGCGCGGCGATTGAGATAGATCGGCTCCGGCGTGACGTCCGAATACTTCAGCCTCATCGCGATCCCCCTCTCCAGATTCTCACGGCGCGACGAACTTGTAACCGTGACCATGCACCGTCTCGATCCACACCGGCCGGTCCGGGTCGTGCTCGAGCTTGCGACGCAACCGCAACACGTGGGTGTCGACCGTGCGCGTGGTCGGGAACCGTTCGTAGCCCCACACCTCGTCCAGCAGTCGATCCCGCGTCACCACCTCGCCCCGGTGCTCGACCAGGTATACGAGGAGATCGAACTCCTTGCGGGTGAGGCGGAGCTCGGCCCCTGCCTTGAAGACACGGCGAGCACGCCGATGGATGCGCGCGTCTCCGAACGCGAACTCCTCGAACTTCTGCCGCGGCCCCGGCCGGCGCAGCACGGCACGGACGCGCGCCAGCAGCTCGCGCAAGGCGAACGGCTTGGCGATGTAGTCGTCGGCGCCAAGCTCCAGTCCGCGGACGCGGTCGTCCTCCTCACCGCGCGCGGTCAGCATGATGACCGGGACGTCGATGCCGCGGCGGCGCAGCTCGCGACACACGTCCCAGCCGGAGACCTTCGGCATCATCACGTCGAGCAGCACCAGGTCGGGGCCATCGGCCGCCGCGCGTCGCAGCGCCTCTTCGCCGTCGTAAGCGGCGCTCGTGTCGTAGCCCTCGAAGCGAAGGTTGTCCTGGATGCCGCGCACCATCTCGGGCTCGTCGTCGACGATGAGGATCCTAGGCATCGCCGTGCGCGCCTCTCTCCGCGAGCGGCAGGCGCAGGATGAAGCGGCTGCCCTCGCCGGGTGCACTGACGACGGTCACGCTCCCGCCGTGGGCCTCGGCCACGTGACGCACGAGCGCGAGCCCGACGCCGCTGCCGCGGCGCCCCTGCGTCTCGCTGCGGCCGGCGCGGTAGAACTTGTCGAAGATCCGCACCTGCTCGGCGCGCGGAATGCCGATGCCATGGTCGGCGACGACCAGCACGAGGTCGTCGCCGTCGACGTGGGCCTGCACCGTCAGCACGCGATCCTCCGCGGAGTACTTGATCGCGTTATCCACGAGGTTGGCGAGCGCCTGACCCACGGCCTCTGGATCCATCGGCACTTCGGGCAGATCCGGCGCGATCGTGACCTCGACCTTGAATGCCTGCTGCGCCAGCGGGTACGCGAAGGCCTCCAGGGTTTCGCGGACGAGTGGCTCCACCGCGGTGGGCACGATGTCGTAGCGGCGGCGGCCGCTCTCGATGCGCGAGAAATCCAGCACGTTGTCGATCAGCCGAGACAAGCGCTCCGCCTCGCGCGTGATGACGCGGTAGTATTCCTGGCGCCGCGGCTCGTCCGACACCCGGCCCATCTCCAGCGTCTCGCCGAACATGCGGATGACCGAGAGCGGGGTCTTGAGGTCGTGCGAGACGTTGGCGACGAAGTCGGATTTGAGCCTCGCCATTTCGGTCTCGCGGCGCATGAGCCGCCACGTCACGGCGATGCCGGCCACGATGACGGCACACAGAACGACGAAGGCCGCCATGAAGATGGTGACCTGGCGGCGTACGGCTTCACGCGGCGCGTTTCCGGCTGGCTGATAGACCGCCAGCTGCCAGTTCGGGAGCGCGTCGCGGAAGGCCACCGACAGCAGGCGCTCCGCGCCGTCGAGTGACGCGGGCGCCCACACCGGCCGCCCCTGCTCGTCGACGACCACGAAAATCGTCGCGGACTCCAGCGAGGCCAGTGACGCGGCCAGGACGTCGCGCCGCAGGACATCGGCGTCGTACGCAAAGGCGGCGAGCAGCGTATCGGCCGCGCGCGCGCTCACGGTGACGACGATCCAGCGCTCACCGTCGAGCACGATCGTGCGCCGACCGGGCGCGCCGCGCCCGGCGAGCGCCGCAGCGGCGAGCCGCCGCGCCACGGCGCGATCCGCATCGGAGACCGCGCGCGGATAGAGAATCGCGCCGCGGCTGTCGAGCAGACGGAGCGTGCGGACGAGCGGCTCACCGGCCAGCACGCGATCGAGCGCAGCGGGTTCGACACCGCGCGCGGCCAGCGTCGCTTGCAGCCGCTCGACGAAGCCGTCCTCGACGTGGCGCAGCGTCATCTCCACCTTCTCGGCGGCCATGGTCGCCATATCGCGCGCCTGCTCACGTCGCAGAAGCTCGGCGGACCGCTCCCATTGACGCAGCGATACCCAGCCAAGAATCGCCACGATGACGGCGGGCGCGACGATCGCACCCAGCGCCAACACTGAGAAGCGCACGGAAGGCGACCGCACCCCGATCGTCAGGTCCCTTCGGCGAGCAGACGGCGAATCATCGCCTCCGTCTCCTCATAGGCTCCCTCGCCGATGTGGCGGTAGCGGACGGTGCCGCGCTTGTCGACCAGCACGAGTGTCGGCCAGGCGCGCACGCCGTAACGCTTCCACACGGCGAAGTCGTTGTCCTGCACGACCGCGTATTGGATCTGAAGGTCGCGCACGGCGCCGACGAGCTTGTCGAACGGCTTCTCCCAGCCGAACTCGGGACAGTGCACGCCGACGATCGTCAGACCCTGCGATGCGTATTTCGCGTGCCAGTCCCGCAACTGCGGGATCACGTTCTGGCAGTTGTATCAGCCGAAGGTCCAGAAATCGATGGCGACGACGCGCCCGCGCAAGCCGTCGATCGTCTGCGGCGCGCTGTTGATCCACCGCCCGGCGGTGATTTCGGCCGCAGCCTGGCCGGTGCGCGGTCCCTGGGCGACTGCGAGCGGCGCGCCGGCGCCGAGTGCGAGCAGCGTCAGGACGACGGCGAGCCGCGCGCGCCGACCCATCCTATTTCTTCTCCATCATGGTGTCGCCCTTCTTCATGTCGTCCTTCATCATCGTCTTGTCGCCCATCGTCTTGTCGCCCATCATCTTGTCGCCACTCATCTTATCGCCGCTCGTCATCGTGTCGCTGCTCGCGCACGCGCCGAGCCCGAGCGCCCCCGCCAGCATCACCATCGTCACCAGCCGTGTCGCCATCGAAGCCATTGTGTCCCCTCCTCGTCGGGTTCACCTCGATGCTGCCATTGGCAGTGTCGCCGGCGCGCGCGGTCGAGTCGTCACAGCCGTGTGAAATCTTCGGCGGCCGCGTCGAGGCCGTGGTCTGGCCGTACAGTTGCCGGGATGACGCCACGCGAGCCTCGACGACTGCCGCCGGTCTCGATCATCATCCCGGCGCGTAACGATGCCGACGCGTTGGCGTGCACGTTGGCCCACCTCGACCGCCTGCCGGGGATCGAGCATGCCGAGATCATCGCGGCCGTTGCGGGGGACACCGCCGCCGTCCAGCGTGCCGCTGCCCGACGCGTCCGGTGGCTACGGCCGGGAGGCTCCGCGCGAGCTGAGTTGATGAACTCAGGTGCGGCCGAGGCGCGAGGCGAGGCGTTCTTCTTTCTTCACGCGGACTCGGTTCCGCCGCCCGATGCGCTCACGCGTATCGAAGCCGCCCTCGCCGATCCGACCGTCGTCGGCGGAGCCTTCGAGCATCGTTTCGCGGAGTGCGCGTGGAGCCTGCGCGCGATCAATCTCATCAATCGCGTCCGTTATCGCCTCACGCACAACTGGTACGGCGACCAGGGGATCTTCGTCCGCGCGGGGGTGTTCAACGCTCTCGGCGGCTACCGCAATCTAAGACTGATGGAGGATCTCGACTTCTCGCAGCGGCTCAAGCGGCGCGGCCGAAGCATTCTGATTCGCGCGCCGGTCGTCACGTCGGGACGGCGCTTCCTCGCCCGCGGGCCATGGCGGACGTTCTTCTTCATCGTCTGGCTGCTCGCCCTGTGGACGCTGGGCGTCGATACCGAGCGTTATGCGGAGCGCTGGCGCGGCGGCTACTGAAGCTCGTCTGACCGAGGCGCGCCACGGCTTTGCCGAGGCGCGTCCGAGCGCTGGCCGGGGAGTCCGAGGGGGCGTAGCCCCTTCGCTTAAGAAATTGGGGGGGCCATCTCGGGGCCCACCAGCTCATCAGTCCGCGCGGTCGTCTCGCCGAACCGTCCCATCGCGTACGGCGGCAGGCCCGCGTAGACCTCGCCGAGCCGCAGATCGATCTCGCGATTGGCGAGCGCGAAGAGACTCCGACCCGCGCGGTCCCCTTCGACGAGGAACGGCCCGAGTCGCTCGACCTCGAGCACCCACATCGCCTGGGCGATCCCGAGCTCCTGCAGCCAGTGCACCTCGCGCACGCGGCGGATGCCCCGACCGTAGGCGGCCCCCATGCCGTAGCCGATGGTCGTGAGATACACGGCGCCATGCGGCACGAACCACTCGCGATACGCGAGCTCTGTGAGGCCGGCTTTGCCGACGATGACCTTTGCCCCTGAGCGCTCGAACCAGCGGGACATCGACTTTCCGAAGCGGAACGAGGCCGTCGCCGTCACGGCTTCCACGGCATAGGTGCCATCCGGACGTACGGCCGCCGCGGGCGAGCAGTGGAAGTTGACGTTGGTCGCCTCGCGAACGCCCGCCGGCATCGGCACGCCGCGATCGACCACCATGCGGTACACGCCCTCGCGCGCCGTGTAGAGGAGGCCCGAGATGTAGACGACGTCGCCGAGCTCAAGCGCGTCGATCGCGTCGTCGCTCACGGGTGTGGTCAGCTGGACTTCACGCATGCGGACGTCGTCGAGCCGGGCGGGCGCAGAGGTCACTGTAGCGGGTGCCGCGAGGCCGGCTTGATCCGTGGGTGGCCTGTTCGAGATGCGACCCGGTTCCGTCACTCGATACTCTCCCGCCGGTAGTAATCGGTGAACCACCGCGGATCGTCGCGGAACTCCACGCGGCCAACGGCGTGGATCCGCGCCGTGGCGCGGCGCGACGACAGACAGAACGCGTGGATCCCGACGGGCATGCCGCCGGTATGCGTGTACGCGATCTCGACATGCGTCGCGACGACGAGCGACGTGCCGGCGAAACCCATGGCGCCGATGCCGACGTAGTTGCCGAGGTTGGTCAGCTCGGCCTCGAGCTCGGCGACGGCGGGATCGGGGTGGCGGCTGCCGACCGTGCGCAGGCACGCCGCCTCTTTGCCGAGCCGCACGCAGGTGTCCTTGGCTCCGCCGATGCCGACGCCCATGATCGCGGGCTGACAGGCGAGCCCTCGCTTGCCGAACTGTACGAGGGTGTCGATGAAGAAACGCTTGATGCCGCCGACGCCATCAGCCGGAAAGAGCATGCGGTAATCGCTGCCGAAGAGCCCGCCCTTGTGCACGGTGGTCACGTCGATCCAGTCGCCGCCCGGCTCGAAGGCGTACGTGACCTCAGGGGCGTGGGCGCCGACGTTGTTGTTGTGGTCGATCCGCGTCAGCGGATGTACGCGGTTCGGCCGCAGCGGGACGCTCGCCGTCGCGTCGGCGGTGGCGCGCCGCAGCGCGCGCTCGAGCGCGACGAAGCCGCCCTCGACCATCGCCTCGTTGCCCGCGCGGACGTAGAAGCGCGGCAAGCCCGTGTCGGCGCACATCGGCCGTCGGTCGGCGGTGGCGATGTCCCAGTTGCGCTCCATCTCGGTCAGGACGAACCACGCCAGGCGGTTGCGCTCGCGCTCGCGGGCGGCCGCGACGCCGGCGCGGTAGTCCGCCGGAATGTCGATGGCGGCGCGCGCCATCAGCTCGCGCGCGGTGTCCTCGATCAGCTTGGCGGGGATCACGACGGTCGAAAGGCGCGCGCGATGTACTCGGGGAAGCGGGCCTCCAGCTCGGCCACCACCGCCTCGCCCACCTCTCGCGCGCTGCCCGGCCGCTCGCCACCCGGCACGCGCGCCCACTGCTCGAGATACGCGGCCTCGTCCTGCATGCCGAGCTGCATGGCGACGGAGTCGATGAGCGACTGGAACTTGTCGCTGAGGGAGAGCGTCACCTGCCCTGCGTCGTCCCGCGCCTCGACCACGGCCGGGATGTCGCGCCAGGCCACGATCTCCCATTGGGCCATCTCACCGGCCACCCATGAACTGAGCCAGCAGCGTCACACGATCGCCGGGCTGCAGCTTGCTGTCGAGATCGTGGGCGACGCCGAGGACGGCGTCGTTGACGAGCACCTCGATGTGCTCGCCAAGGTCCCCGCCGTGCCACAGCGTCTCGTCGAGGTCGGGAAAGCGCGCGGTCAGGCCTCGCAGCAGCGTGCGCACGGTCGTACCGGGCGGCAGCGGCTCTTCGAAGACTCGCCGAGCCGCACCGTCGCCGCCGACGAAACGCGTCGGCCAGCCGACGATCTCGACCGGCGTCGTGCTCACCGCTCGGTCTTGCGGGGTCGTTCCGACTCTCGGAGGAACTCGCCCCGGGTCCGCAGGCGCTTGACGAGGTCTTCGTACGACGACGTGCGGATGATGCGGTCGAACTGAGCCCGGTAGTTACCGACCAGACTGATGTTCTCGATCAGGATGTCGTAGATGAGCCAGCGGTCGCCCTTGCGCAGCATGCGCGCCTCGACCGGCACCTCGGTCTGCTGCTTGGTCAGCACCTTGGCCCGGACGACCGCGTTGTCACCGTCGACCTTCTCGTCGGTGAACTTCAGCCGCTCGCCGCCGAACAGATCGATCTTCGAAATGTAGGTCTGCTCGAGCAGGTCGGCGAACAGCTGCACGAACTCCTGGCGTTCCTGCGGTGAGCGCTGCTGCCAGTGCGGACCGAGCGCGCGCCGCGCCGTCTCCTGCACGTCGAAGACCTCCGTGGCGATCTTCCGAACGGCGGCCCGCCGCTCAGGCTTCTTGTCGTCTGCCTTGAGCGTGGGGTCCTCGAGCACCTTCACGACGGCCTCCGTGTACTCGCGAACCTGGTCGGTCGGCGCACCCGCCCACGCGCCCACACCGGTGACGGCGACGAGCCCGACAGCGATAGCTCCCATGAAAGACGCTCGGATCATGAAAGCGACTCCTCCCCGGCGCAGTATACCGTGCACACCGCCGCCGCGGGCGCGTCTACCGGACGACGGTCTTGAGGTGGGCGAGGACTTCCTTTTCGAACTGATCGAGGGTCTGGCCGAAGGTGTCCTTGAAGTTACTGTGGCGGTCCTGACGCTTCTCGAACGACTTGAAGTAGGCCACCACGCGGTCGAAGCCGTCGCGCTCGATCAGATAGTCCGCCATGAGAAACGCGAGCTGATAGGTAGGAAGCGAGCCTTCCTTCAGATGGCGCACGGTGAAGCCCCGCGGATTGCCCAGGGTCTCCAGGTCGAGTCGCGCGGCCACCAGGGCGGCGTGGTTGCGAATGCCTGCGGTGGCGAGCACGCGGCGGTTGGCGAGCGTGTCGAGGCCCAGGCGCTCGAGCGACGTGAACGCCACATACTCGGCCATGCCTTCGGCCAGCCACTGCTCCGCCCGTCCCTCGCCCTGCGCCATTTCGATCTGCGAAACGTGCGCGAGCTCGTGCGCGATCAGGCGTAGCCACTCGCGGCCGCGCGGCTGCCCGCCATCGTCATTGAGCAGGAGTTGACGACGCTTGCCGATGCCGACCGCGAATTCCGAAAGCTCGGCCGCACGCGCCGGCGCGACCTGCGCGTCGCTCACGAGCCCCTGCTCGAATGGTTGGCGTCCGCCGTACACGTACAAGGTGAACGTCGCCGGCATGGGCAGGCCGAGCTCGCGCACCAGGATCGCCGTCAGTCCGCGCACGGCGGCTTCGTGTGTGTTGAGCGCGCGCGCATCGCGCGGCACCGTGAGGGAATTCGGATCGACGTTGAACGGAATGACGACGCGGGTCGCGCCACAGGTGGCAATCACGAGGAGGAGCAGGGCCGCGAGCCCCGGCCACCGGTGGGAAGTTCGGTTCATAACCCGCGGCGATTTTCACACGCCGCAGGGCTAGAAGGGAAGACAATTTCCCAGGAACAGTGTGAAAGTTACAACGCTTTGCTATCAGCCAGTTCGAGGGAGGCGCCGACCTACGACCCCGACGTGCTCCGGCCGGATACCTAGCCCTATGGCCCGGCCGGTGAGCCGTCGGAGGCTCGGAAGCCGGGCGAGCATCTGGACGGCAAATGGCGGCTTGAGCGGGCGGTCGGCCTTCAGAATTCGCCGCAGGATCCGATTCTGCACGAGCACCTGAATCCGTTGCGTCACCCGCGTGGGCCACACTCGTCGGCGCTGCACCTGCGCGAGATCGCGGAGACCGACGCGTCCTTGTCGCAGCGGCGTGGTGAGGAGATTCGCCGCCGCGACCGCGTCCTGGATCGCGAGGTTGATCCCGACACCACCGACCGGCGACATCGCGTGTGCGGCGTCACCGATGCACAGCACGCCGTCGCGAAACCATTTCGTCAGCCGGTCGACGCGGACGGTCAGCAGCTTCACCTCGTCCCACGTGCCCAGCACTCCGGTCGCCGGCGGCGCGCCGGCCAGTCGCGCGACCTCGTCCCGGAACGAGGCGATCCCGCGCGCGCGAATCTCGTCGACGGTGCCCTTGGCAATCACGAAGCCGCACTGCCAGTAGTCGCCGCGATCGAGCATCACGAAAATGCGCCCTGCCTCGATACGACCAAGCACCGGCTGCCGTGTGCCGGCGGTCTTAGGGAGCCGGAACCACAACACGTCCATCGGCGCGCCGAACGTCCGCACGGACAGATCGGCCGCGGCGCGCACCCTCGAGTCGCGGCCGTCGGCGCCGACGACGAGATCCGCGCGCACTTCGAGCGGCCCGTCCGGCGCCAGCGCACGCACGCCGACAACGCGGTCGCCGTCGTGCAGCAAATCGGTCACGCCCGTGCTCATCCGCAGCGCAAAGCCCGGATACTGCTTCGCGTGGCGTGCGAGGAAGTCGAGAAAGTCCCATTGGGGCAGCAAGACGATGAAGGGACAGTGCACGGGGAGCTGGCCGAACTCGGCGAGCGTGATCCGCTCGCCGCCCACCATACCCGTCAGCTCGCGGACCTCCTGATGGGGCAGCGTGAGCAGCTCGTCGACGAGCCCGAGCTCGTGCATCACCTCCAGCGTGGAGGGGTGGATCGTGTCGCCGCGGAAATCGCGGAGAAAGTCGGCGTGCTTCTCGAGCACCATCACCTCGACGCCGGCGCGCGCGAGCAGCAGGCCCAGCATCATCCCCGCGGGACCGCCGCCGGCGATGCAGCAGCGCGTCGTGAGGGTTGTCATGCCATTCTTCGGACCGGCCGGCGCCTCACCGGCCGGCGGGCGTCGGGGCGCGATTTGGAGTCGCCGGGCGCGCTTATAATGGCGCCGGCGTGGCGGATCCCATCTCGGCGGCGGACTTCTACGAGCGGCGGCGCGTTCCCGTTCTCGACAGCTACATGGCGTACGTCGAGGTTGGGGTCGGCGCACCGATCGTGCTGCTGCACGGCAACCCGACGTCGTCGTATCTCTGGCGCAACGTGATTCCACACCTCACGGGCCTGGGCCGCTGCCTGGCGCCCGACCTCATCGGGATGGGTCGGTCCGGCAAGGCCGCGGGCGGCAGTCATCGCTTCGCGGATCACGCGCGCTATCTTGACGCCTGGTTCGAAGCGCTGGCTCTGCGCGACGTGACGCTGGTGATGCACGACTGGGGCTCGGCTCTCGGGTTTCACTGGGCGCGCCGGCATCCCGAGCGCGTGCGCGCGCTCGCATACATGGAGGCCATCGTTCGACCGGTGACGTGGGCGGAGTGGCCGGAAGCGGGGCGAAAGATTTTTCAGGCCCTCCGTTCGCCAGGCGGTGAAGAGATGGTGCTGCAAAAGAACGTGTTCGTGGAGCGGATTCTACCGGCGAGCGTGCTCCGGGGACTGACGAACGAGGAGATGGACAAGTACCGCGAGCCGTTCCGGCAGCCGGGTCAGTCGCGCCTCCCGACGTTGACGTGGCCGCGCGAGATCCCGATCGATGGCGAGCCCGCCGACGTGACTGCCATCGTCTCCGCCTACGCCGAGTGGCTGTCCACCAGCCCGCTGCCCAAGCTGTTCGTCAATGCGCAGCCCGGTTCGATTCTGGTGGGCGCGCAGCGCGACTTCTGTCGCCGATGGCCCAATCAGCAGGAGGTCACGGTGCGCGGCAGCCACTTCGTGCAGGAAGATTCACCCGCCGACATCGGCCGCGCCATCGCCGCGTTCTTGCGTCGCCTCCCCCGCTGAGCGCGGGACATCGAGGGGCGCCGCGGCTTTGCCGGGTTAGCGAGACAGCTTTTCCAGGCTCACGACCAGCAGCGCGTCCGGCGTCTCGGCCAGCGCGAACGCGACGCGATCACCGGCCTTGAGACCGCGGAATAGATCGGCCGACGCGGCGATGAACGGCATCGACATGCGTTCCTCCATGAGTCCGTGGATCGGCTCGTGATCGAGGACGACCACCGGTCGCGTCGCGTGCAGGCTGGACGGCGCGGGAAGCAGTGCGACCACGACGCCAACGCCACGCCAGCGTGGCGGCTGAGCCCGAGCGGGTAAGGCGATGCTGAGGACGAGCAGCAACACGATCGGCCAGCGCACGCCGTCAGCATAGCGCCGCCGACGGTGTTAGCCGACGGTGTTAGTCGTCACGCCGCGCGCGGCGGCGCGGGTTGCGCGTGCACCTGGCGATATTGGACGATTCGCTCGCGTGCCTCGCCCAGCGTCGTGGCGACGTCCGTCGCGCCGGCATCGAGCAGGACTGCACACGTCGCGTCCGCGTCGTCGGGCGGTCCCCAGCACGCCGCGACCAACGGAAGCTCCTCGAATCGCGCGCGCAGGCGTTTGAGCATGTAGCGCGCGTGGGCCAGCCCCGGCTCGGCGAGCGACGCGACGACGACGACACCCGGCTCCGCGGCGGCGACGCGCTCGAGCACCTCGGCCGCGAGCGTGCCGGGGTTGACAATATCGACCCGCACGCCGTCGGCGAGCACGCGGCTGGCGAGCAGCCGGAGCGCCGCGGCGTCGACCTCGTCGCGCGCCGGACACGCGAGCACGTGAAGCGAGATCGTCGCTGCCGCCGGCTCGCCATCGTCGCGCCTGCGGGCCGCCGCCAGCGCTGCCGTCTCGAGCTCCTCGACGATGCGCTGCACGGCGGCGGCGATGCTGGCCGACTCGTCGGCCGTCAGCGCGCCCCGTACCGCGTCACGTCGCGCGCGCGCGAGTACCGGCAGCAGCACCTCCTCGTGCACGTCGGCGGCGGCGTGCTGCTTGATGTACTCCTCCAGCACGCTGCGCGCGCCCGGCTCGTCGCCCTTGAGTAGACGCTGATAGATCGCGACGTCCGTCGTCACCACCGGCTCGTCGCCGAAGAGCACGGCGATGAACTGCATCTCGGGAATGTGGCGCCCGAGCGCCACCAGACACACGGTCAGCGGCGTGCCGAGAATGAGGCCGATCGGGCCCCACAGCCACGTCCAGAATGCGAGCGTGATCAGCAGCGCGAGCGGCGACACGCCCGCGCTGTGGCTGTAAAGCAGCGGTTCGATGACGAGGTAGATGGAGAGCTCCACCAGCGTGAACAACGCGAGGACCATCGCTGGCTCGCGCCAGCCCTCGAACACGGCCAGCGTCACGAGAGCGGCGGACCCCGCGGCCACCCAGACGCCGACGTACGGCACGAAGCGCAGGAGCGCGGCGAGCACGCCGAAAAGCAGCGCGTACGGCACGCCGATGAGAAACAGTCCGACGCCGATGGCAATGCCGAACCCGGTGTTGATGAGAGACTGCAGCTGCAGGTAGTAGCCGATGCGCTCGGCCGCATCGGTGAGGATCTTCGTCGTGAGCGTCACGCGGCGCGTGCCGGCAAGCCTGATGAGCCGCTCGAGCAGCCGCTGCCGCTCCATCAACATGAAGATGACGAGGACGACGACGAAGCCGACGGAGGCGAGCACGCCGGTGACCGGGCCGAGCATCGCGCGCAGCCCTGCGAACCCGACCGGCGTCGGATTCTCCACGACGACTGGCTGGGGCGTCTTGCGCGCCGGCGCCGCGCCGTCCTTCTGCAGCTCGCCGATCACTTCTTTCACCGTCGACTGCGCCTTCTCGAGCGAGTCCGATGTGCCGACGCGGCGCAGCTCGCGCACCTTCGCCGTGAGATTGGACCGGTACTGCGGCAGATCGGCGGCGAGCGTCGTCACCTGCGAGGCGAGCAGCCAGCCGACGCCGCCGAGTACGGAGAACACGAGCGCCACGGTCGCGACCACGGCCACGACGCGCGGGAATCGCCAGCGTTCCAGGCGCTCAACGATCGGGGACAACACGAACGTCAGCATCATCGCCGACGCGATCGGAATGAAAACTTCCTGGGCGATGCCGAGGCAAAACAGCGCGAAGGCGAGGATGACCACCTGCAACAGCGGCTGCAGGCGACTGAGCGGGTCGCGTCGGCTCGTGGCCATCCCCAGCGTGTGGTGCACAAGCCGGGCCACCTAGCGGTACACTCTCCGAGCCGTGGACGTCATCGCCGCGCATGCCGCGAAGCATCCAGACCGGCCCGCCCTGATCGAGGGCGCGCGAACGCTCACCTGGGAAGCGTTTTTCCGTGTACGGAATCGGCTCGCCCACTCGCTAGCGTCGCTCGGCCTCAGCCCGGGTCAGCACGCGATCGTGTACGCCCACAACGCGCTCGAGAACCTCCTCAGCATCGCGGCAGTGCGCGCGCTCGGCGCCGTCGGCATCCCGATGAACCACCGCCTCACCGCTGACGAGGTCACGTACATCCTCGACAACTCCGAGGCGACGACCGTCTTCGTCGACGACGCGTTCCTGCCGATGGCGGAGCGCGTGCGCCCTGTCGCGCGCGTCAAGCACTGGATCACGCTCGGGACCGAGCGGCGGCCGTGGGCGACGGCGTTCGCGGATCTCCTCGCGCGCGGCAGCGACGCGCCGCCGGCTGTCGCGACCATGGGCGGCTCGATGGTCTACACCGCGGGCACCACCGGCAAGCCGAAAGGGGCGCTCCGCCGAACGATCGATCCCGCGTCCGTCGTGCCGCGACTGGCCGCGCTCAATTGTCTCGATCCCGAGCAGGTGCATCTCGTCGCGGGCCCGCTCTATCACTCGGCGCCCGGCGGCTTCGCGCTGTACGCCCACATGGTCGGCGGCAGCGTCGTGGTGATGCGCAAGTTCGATCCCGAGGAAGCGTTGCGGCTGATCGAGCGGCACCGCTGCACGACGACGTTCATGGCGCCGACGCTGGTGAAGCGCATCGTCGACCTTCCCGCCGAGACACGCGCGCGATACGACGTCTCGTCGATGCGCGCGCTCGTGATCGCCGCCGCGCCGTGTCCGATGCGTGTGAAGGAGCAGGCGCTCGCCCTCTTCGGTTCTGTGCTGTATGAGTTCTACGGCTCCACGGAGCTGGGCGTGAACACGGTGCTGCGCCCCGATGATGTGCTGCGCAAGCCCGGCTCGTGCGGCGCGGCGGCGCCCGGCGTGCAGCTCGCGATCCTCGACGACGACGGCCGCTCGGTGTCGCCCGGGACGCCGGGCGAGCTCTTCGTGCGGCGCTACGAGGGCGTGTTCGACGAGTACTGGCGCAATCCCGCGGCGACCGCGCAGACGGCGCGGGGTGAATGGATGTCGGTCGGCGACGTGGCGTGGATGGACGACGACGGCTTCGTCTACATCTGCGACCGCAAACGCGACATGATCATCTCGGGCGGCGTGAACATCTATCCGGCCGAGATCGAGGACGCGCTGCATCGCCATCCCGCCGTCGAGGACGCCGCCGTCTTCGGCGTGCCCGACACCGAATGGGGCGAGCGCGTGCACGCGGCCGTGCAGCTACGACCCGGCCATCGCGTCAGCGAGCGCGAGCTGATGGACTTTTGCCGCGCGCACGTCGCCGATTACAAGACACCTCGCGAGGTCTCGTTCCACGACGACTTTCCGCGTGACAGCGCGGGCAAGCTCGTCAAGCGCCTGCTGCGCGAGCCGTACTGGGCCGGCCAAAAGACCCGGGTGTAGCCGCCTTCCTACGCGCCGGGCGCCTCCGGCGCCGTGAGCTCGGCCGGTGAGAAATCGAGGCGCTCGCGCGTCGCCGCCTCGAGCTCGCGGCCGCCGAGCACCTGGCTCAGCTGCGCGACATCGGCGATCGGCCCGTGCTCGTCGCGAAAGCGCACGATCGTCTCCGCGTCCTCGGGCCGCAGGCCCGGCACTTCGAGCAGCTCCTGCTCGTTGGCGGTGTTGAGTCGGATCTGACCCATGGCCACCTCCTCGTTTGGCGTCACGTCGTTCGCCTGCGCTTCGCCGCTCTCGTCGGCCTCGGCCTTGGCGGCCGCGCCGCGCAGGCGCAGGACGGCCAGCGACCGCGCCTGCATGTCGTAGACGTCGCCGCCGTGCAGCACGCGGCGCTTGGGCTTGCCGGTCGCCTCGCGCGTGTCCAGAACGGTCTCCCAGACGACCGAGCCGCGGTGCGCGGGCAGCGTGAACCCCATCGGCTCGTGGTGCGCGTTGAGCATCACGAGGAACGTGTCGTCCACGATACGCCGCCCCTGCGCGTCCGACTCGACGATCGCGTCGCCGGCCAGGCGCAGCCCCAGGCACCGCGTGATGGGATTCGTCCAATCATCCTGCGTCATCTCCTTGCCGTCGCTCCGGAACCACGTCAGGTCCTTCACCTCCGAGCCCTGAATCGGCCGGCCGAAGAAGAATTGACGACGGCGGAACACCGGGTGCCGGCGCCGCAGCTTGGCGACGAAGCGCGTGAAGGTCAGCAGGTCACGCGCCGGACGGTCAAGGTTCCAGTCGAGCCAGGAGATCTCGTTGTCCTGGCAGTAGGCGTTGTTGTTGCCGCCCTGCGTGCGTCGGATCTCGTCACCCGCGCACAGCATCGGCACGCCCTGCGACAGCAGCAGAGCCCCGAGCAGGTTCCGCATCTGGCGTTCGCGCAGGGCGGAGATCTTCATGTCGTCGGTCGGGCCCTCGACGCCGTGGTTCCAGGAGAGATTGTGATCGGAGCCGTCGCGGCCCTCCTCGCCGTTCGCCTCGTTGTGCTTGTCGTTGTAAGAAACGAGGTCACGCAGCGTGAAGCCGTCGTGCGCGGTCACGAAGTTGATCGAGGCGTAGGGACGGCGACCGCCGCGTCCATAGAGGTCACTGGACCCGGTGAGCCGATGGCCCATCGCGCCGGCCTGGCCTTCGTCGCCCTTCCAGTAGGCACGCACGCTGTCGCGGTACATCCCGTTCCATTCGGCCCACAGCACGGGGAAGTTGCCGACCTGATATCCCCCCTCGCCGAGGTCCCACGGCTCGGCGATCAGCTTCACCCTGGAGATGATCGGGTCCTGATGGATGATGTCGAAGAACGAGCCCAGGCGATCGACATCGGCCAGCTCGCGCGCGAGCGCGGACGCAAGGTCGAAGCGGAAGCCGTCGACGTGCATCTCCTGGATCCAGTAGCGGAGGCTGTCCATGATGAGCTGCAGCGTCCGCGGATGCGTCATGTTCAACGTGTTGCCGCAGCCGGTGTAGTCGACGTAGTGGCGTCGGTTCTCGGGCGACAGCCGGTAATACGCCGCGTTGTCGATGCCTCGGAACGAGAACGTCGGCCCGAGATGGTTGCCCTCCGCCGTGTGGTTGTACACGACGTCCAGGATCACCTCGATGCCGTGCTCGTGCAGCGTCTTGACCGTCGTCTTGAACTCGTTGACCTGGGCACCGAGCTGGTTGGCGGAGGCGTAGCGGAAATCGGGGGCGAAGTACCCGATCGAATTGTAGCCCCAATAATTCGTGAGCCCCTTGTCCTTGAGGTCACGGTCGGAGACGAACTGATGCACGGGCATCAGCTCGATCGCCGTCACGCCGAGCATCTTCAAGTGCTCGAGCGCGGCCGGTGAGGTCAGGCCCGCATACGTGCCGCGCAGCTCCTCCGGGACGTCGGGATGGAGCCGCGTGAACCCCTTGACGTGCAGCTCGTAGATCAGCGTCTCGTTCCAGGGGGTGCGCGGCGGCCGATCGCCGCCCCACGTGAACGCCGTGTCCACGACGATGCCCTTGGGCATGTGCTCGGCGCTGTCGTGCGTGTCGATCGTGAGATCGGCGTCCTCGCCGCCGCCAACCTGATAGGCGAACAGCGAGTCACCCCACGTGATCGTGCCGTCGACGGCGCGCGCGTACGGATCGAGGAGCAGCTTGGCCGGATTGAACCGGTGCCCGTTGGCCGGATCCCACGGGCCGTGCACGCGATAGCCGTAGCGCGTGCCGGGGCGCGCGTCCGGCAGATACACGTGCCACACCTGGTCGGTGTTCTCGACAACCGGCACCCGCCGCTCGCGGCCCTGGTCGTCGAACAGGCACAGCTCGACCGCGGTGGCGTGCTCGGAGAAGAGCGCGAAGTTGACGCCGGAGCCGTCCCAGACCGCGCCGAGCGGATAGGGTCGGCCGGGTCGATGCCGGACGGCGGACGAACGCTCACGTGGTGGGGTCATGGCTGGACCATTTGATGTGCGACCTACAAATGCGATGCCAGGAACGTCCGGCTGGTTTCAGTTCAGACGGCCGCGAAGCGAATGCAGGGCTTTGGCGAGGTCGGCGTCCGTGGGAGCCAGCTTGAGGGCCGCCTCGAACTGCTTGAGCGCCTCCCACCAGCGTCCCTGTTTGAGGTAGATCCGTCCCAGATTCATGAACGGAAACTGCCGCGGCTCGTACCGCGGCGCCTGCTTGGCGCGCTCGAGCCAGGGGATCGCCTCTTCGAGCTTCCCCTGCTGCATGAGGTAGACGCCGATGTCGTTATACGGATTGCCGAAGTCGGGGTCGACCTCGATGGCGCGCAGGCACTCGGCCGTGGCCTCCTCGAGGCGGCCCTGAAACGAATAAGTCCAGCCGAGGAATGTGTGCGCCTCTGCGGTCGGACAGGTGGCGATGGAACGACGATAGATCTCGATGGCGGCTTCGAGATCGCCGGCCATCTGCCGGCGGTAGGCTTCGCGCCAGAGCTCGATCGCGCGCTTGCGCGCGTCGTCGCTCATCGCGCGCCGCTCAGCCGGCGCCGGCGTCGGGCACGCCCGTGGGATCGACGGGCGCGATGTCGGCCATGTCGGAGCACAGCTGCAGCGTGTCGGCGATCTTCGTATACGAGGAAAACATCTGCGTGACTCCGATGATTTCCCGGATGCCGCCCTCGCCGACGCCGAGACGGCGGAGCTCGGAGAGATGGAACGCCGTCCCGAAGGCCGAGCGGGTGGTCAGCGATACGGCAAAGGCCAGCGCCGTCTTCACACGGCGTGTGAGCCTGCGCTCCGTGAACGCGTGCTTCACGGCCGCCCAGACGTCGGCCAGGTAGGCGGCATCGTGGGCGATGACTCCGAACGGCCGCGGGACCTCGCCACCGCCGGGGGCGGTGCCATAGAACGCGCGGATGTCCGCGAAGACGGTCGCGACGTCGGGCGGAGCCGTGGCGGGATCGACCGCGGGCATCACGGCGGCCCCGAGCCCGTCGGCCACGACGTTGAGCGCGTTGGTGATGCCGACCACGAACGCGGCCTCGTACCAGCGATCGTCGCCGGTCATCCCCTGCAGCTTCCCGGCTGCAGTGTGCGCCTCGACTCAGTAGGTGCAGGCGTTGGCGCCGCTGACGGCGGCGGCCACCATCTCCTTTTCGCCGCGCGAAAACTCGCCGGGCGCCATCGCGCGCTTCATCGCGCGGCCGTGCGGGCCGCCGAAGTGCGGGTCCCACGCCATCACGCGGCTCATCGCCGGCGGTTCCTTGAAGTCGTAGGCGAACCACTGGCGCGAGAGCTCGAAGAGTCGGCGCGCGGGCTCGGGATACTCGGAAGCGTCGCGCAGGCGGACGGTGGGCACGGCTAGCGCCTTCGGCGCTTGTTTTGTTGTAGCGGGTGCCGCGAGGCTTTTTGTAGCGAACGCCGCGAGCCCGGCTTGGACCGCGGCTGGCCCACCCTAGAAGCGCGTGGCGCCGCACGCCCGTTCGACGGTGCATGGCCGTCGGGGATCACCGCGGTGGCTTCGATCTCGATCAGCAGGTCGTCGCGGACCAGCCGCGAGATCTCGATCAGCGTGCTCGCCGGGCGATGCGCGCCGAAATACTCCTTCCGCACGGTGTTGACCTTCTCGCGGTCGGCGACGTTGCGCAGGAACACCGTCACCTTACAGACGTCGGCGAAGGTCGCCCCGGCCGCGGCCAGGCAGCGCTTGATGTTTTCGTGCACCTGACGCGTCTGGGCGATGATGTCGCTGCCGCCGACGGTCTTGCCGTCCTCGTCGCTGGCCACGCAGCCCGAGACGAAGACGATGTTCCCCGCGCGGACGACGTGCGTGAAGTGGCTGATCGGCTCCGACATGCCGGGGACGCGAATCTCTTCCCGATGCGTCTGTCTCATGTGCCCTCCGTCTGCTGACGCTCGAGCACCTTCGCGGTAGCGCGGCCCTTGTCAGGCGTCGGATCCTTCACGACGCCATAGGCGTGTCGTCCCTCGTGGTCTTCGGGCAAGTACTCTGTGATCGGCAGGCCCTCGGGCGTGACGAACAGCAGGCAGTGGCAGTACTTCCACTTCTGCATCTCGTCGCAGGCGCAGATCCAGCGCCGCAGCTTGGCTTCCGCCTTCGGATCGGGA
>Ga0114129_10000282_pt1 | contig 58440 bp, 56 predicted proteins | sample RhiMetdeltSRZDD1_FD_80071 | JGI IMG/M metagenome (GOLD analysis project Ga0114129, IMG submission 80071) | Populus rhizosphere microbial communities from Tennessee, USA - Rhizosphere MetaG P. deltoides SRZDD1 (version 2) (version 2) | ecosystem: Host-associated > Plants > Roots > Rhizosphere >...
GAAGAGCGGCTACACGATCACGCTCGTCGCGGGCGCCAACGCGGTGGCGGTTCTTGCCGCTGCCAATACGTGCAACAACACCGCTTCCCAGTCGACGTATCACGCGACCGCGACGCCGGCGAGCGTTGGCCAGACGGGCACGCGCGCGTTTGCGACCAACAACAGCGGGACGATCTACCAGAACTTCACGGGCACAGCGATCGCCGTCACCATGGCGGCCACCCAGATCCTGCAGTAGACGCCTGGCTCCCATAAGCCGGAAGAGGTGCTCTCCGGGGCACCTCTCCCTGTATCCTGTATAACAGTGCCTCTGGCACGTGCTAACGAGATGAGGAAGAACGAGGGTTTCACTCTTATCGAACTGCTCATCGTGGTGGCGATCATCGGCATCCTTGCGGCGATCGCCGTTCCCGGTCTGCTTCGCGCCCGGATGTCGGGGAACGAAGCCTCGGCCATCGGGTCGATGCGGACCGTCAACAGCGCGCAGGTGACCTACGCGTCCACCTGCGGTGGCGACGGCTACGCCCAGGACCTGGCGGACCTGGCCACGCCTCCGCTGACCGGCGGCGACGCGTTCATCGGCCCCGACCTGAACGCCAATGGCGTCACCAAGAGCGGCTACGTCATTGCGCTCGCAGCGGGCGCGAATTCCGTGGCCGTCCGGACGTCTGCGAACACGTGTAACGGAACGAACTCCTTTTCGACCTATCACGCGACCGCGACGCCGGGGACGGTCGGTCAATCCGGCACGCGCGCGTTCGCCACGAACAACAGCGGCGCGATTGTTCAAAATTTCACGGGCGCGGCCATTCCGGTGACCATGGCCGGCGCGCAGATTCTGCAGTAAGGTACCTGCATATCCCGGCGATAGGGTGCCCTTCAAGGGGCCTCTTTGCCTTTTCGCCGGAGTCCAGTAGGATTCGCGCAGGCACGCCATGACTAAATATGCACGTCCGTTGATACTCGCGTTGGCGGTCCTCGCCCTTGGGGCGTCGATTACCGCCTTGTACGTCCACTACCGGATCATTGAAGATCCGACCTATACGAGCTTCTGCGACATCAACGAAACCGTCAGCTGCGAGGCGGTGCTCGAGAGCCCCTACGCGACGGTGCGCGGGATACCTGTTGCGGCCGGAGGAGCCATCTGGTCGACGCTCGTGCTGTTGATTGCCGCGTTCGGCCTTCGGCGCGACAACACCGACGCGTATGCGGCGGCCGCGGGCTACATCTTCGTGCTCGCGACGATAGGTCTTTCCGCGGTTCTGTATCTCGGTTATGCCTCGTTTTTCGTCATTGGAAAGATGTGCCCAATCTGCCTGACGATGTACGTGTCGGTGATTGGCATCTTCCTGGTGGCGGGAGGCGCCTCGATGGCGCTCAGCGCCCTGCCGTCGCGGTTGTCCAGCGACCTTCGATCGGTTGTGAAGAGCCCGGCGCTTGCGGTGCTCGCCCTGCTGTTCATCGTCGGCTCCGTGTCGCTGGTTGCGTTCTTTCCGCGTGCTGAGGAGCAGACTGTAACGTCGGCAGGCGAGGTCTACACCCCGCCGACAGAAACGATCGATCCAGACCAGCTCGCCGAGTTCAACAAGTGGATCGACGCGCAGCCTCGTGTGAACGTGCCAGTATCGGCCAACGGTGCGCAGGTCCTGATCGTCAAGTTCAACGACTATCAGTGCCCGTCCTGTCGTCAAACGTACATGGAGTACAAGGGCATCCTGGCCAAGTACCAGAACAACCCGAAAGTGCGCTTCGTGACGATGGATTTCCCACTTGATTCGGAGTGCAACACGTCGGGCATCCACGCCTCGGCGTGCGAGGCGGCGGCCGCGGTCCGTATGGCCAAGGCCAAGGGCAAGGGCTCCGAGATGGAGGAATACCTCTTCTCGAACCAGGAGAAGTTCACGCCGACCTTTATCAAGGACGCGGCAAGGCGGGTCGCAGGCGTCACCGACTTCGACGCCGAGTACCCGAAGGTGCTCGAGCAGGTTAAAGCAGACGCAGCGCTCGGCCGACAGCTGGATGTGCAGGCCACGCCGACCTTCTTCATCAACGGTCTGAAGATCAGCGGTGGGTTCCGCCCGGTGTTCTTCGAGGCCGTCATCGAGCACGAGCTCAAGAAGGGGAGCGCCTCCTGATGTGATGGACGCGATCAGGACCGAAGCTCTCACCAAACACTACACAGTCGGTTTCTGGCGTCCGCGTCCGTATCTCGCGCTCGACGGCCTGACCATGCAGGTTGGGACCGGTGAGGTGTTCGGCTTTCTTGGACCGAACGGAGCGGGTAAAACCACGACGCTCAAGCTGCTGATGCAGCTGATTTACCCCACGTCGGGGCGCGCCGAGATACTCGGTAAGCCCGTGGGCGACGTCGGCGTCAAGCGGCGCATCGGGTACCTTCCTGAACAGCCCTATTTTTACGACTACCTGACCGCCGAGGAGCTGCTCCACTACTTCGCGGCGATCTTCGGTTACGCGCCGACCGAACGCCGCGTGCGTGTCGCGGCGCTGCTCGACGAAGTCGGGATCGGCGCCGAGCGCCGGCTTCCGCTGCGCAAGTTTTCAAAAGGCATGCTGCAGCGTGTTGGCATCGCGCAGGCGCTGATCAATGAACCCGAGGTCGTCTTTCTGGACGAACCGATGTCAGGGCTCGATCCGCTGGGTCGTCGCGAGATTCGTCAGCTCATCCTCCGTCTGAGGGATCGGGGATGCACCGTGTTCTTCAGCTCGCATGTCCTCGCCGATGCGGAAACGCTGTGCAGCCGTGTGGCGATTCTCGCCAACGGCCGGCTGGTGACGGCGGGCCGCCTTTCGGAAATGCTCGCCTTTCAGGTACGCGGATGGGAGCTCGTGGTCAATGGGTTGACCGAGACCGCGCTGGCACGCGCGCAGCAGTGTCGCCTGGTCACTCGCGCCACGCGTCTCGCGGAAGGCCGATATGCCCTGGAACTGCCGTTGTCGCCGCCGCCCGAGCGCACGCTTGCGGAGCTGGTGGGTCAGGGAGCGGCGCTCGTATCGCTGACGCCGATGCGCGACACGCTCGAGGATTTCTTCGTACGGCAGGTCAGCGGCGCGCAGCCGTCGCGTTTATCTGAAAGCGCATGAGAGTCATCGGGCACGTCGCCGTGAACGTGTTCAAGGAGTCGGTTCGCGACAAGGTCTTGTACAACCTGCTCGTGTTCGCCGCGCTGCTGATCTCCGCGTCGTACTTGATTGGGCAGCTCACGGCGGGGCAGGACGTCAAGATCATCAAGGATCTCGGGCTCGCCTCAATCTCCGTGTTCGGTCTGCTCATTGCCGTCTTCATCGGAATCGGCCTTGTCTGGAAGGAAGTCGAGAGGCGAAGCATCTACACGCTGCTGTCCAAACCGATGCGACGGCAGGAATTCCTCCTCGGGAAGTACTTCGGTCTCGTGCTGACCCTCGTCATCAATGTCGCGGTGATGACCGCCGCGTACTACGCCGTGCTGGCCTATATGCAGGCCGTCTCGCCGCCGAATCTCCGCGCCTCATGGCCGGCGCCGGCAACCGATCCGGCGCTTCTGAAAGCGATCGCGCTCATCATGCTCGAGCTGATGCTCGTGACCGCGATTGCCCTGCTGTTCTCGACGTTCTCGACCCCATTTCTCTCGGCGATGCTGACGACGGCAGTGTGGGTCATTGGACATTTCAACCAGGACCTGCGCGACTACGGCGCGACCATTCCGTCACCGCTGGCGGCGGCGATCGCGCGCGGCGTCTACTACGTGATCCCGAATTTCGCGGCGTTCGACGTGAAGCTTCAGGTGGTTCATGCCCAGTCGGTCCCTCTTCGCTACATCGGCCTCACGACTGCCTACGGCTTCACCTATATCGCCCTCGTGCTTCTGGCGGCGGCGATCGTGTTTTCGAAGCGGGACTTCAAATGAAGGTCCATCCCGCGGCCTGGACGGCGCTCGTGTTGCTGTTCGCAGCGGTTGTCGGCCTGCAGATGATCCAGGCTGCCCAGCCGCCGCTTGCGTCGCCCGAGGGCGTCAGCACGAACCTGCTTTATGTCCGGTCGCCCCAGGTTCTCCAGCGCGCTACGTTGTCGTTTCAGGCGCTCGCGGCGGATATCTACTGGATTCGCGCCGTTCAGCATTACGGTGGGACCAAGCTTTCCAACGATCAGAACAAGCAGTACGACGTCCTGTATCCGTTGCTCGATTTGACGACGTCGCTCGACCCGTACTTCGACGTGGTTTACAAGTTCGGCTCGGTGTTTCTTGCGGAACCGTATCCCGCCGGAGCGGGCAGACCCGACCAGGCGATTGCGCTGCTGCAGAAAGGACTTCGCACGAGACCCGATAAGTGGGATCTCGCGCAGAGCATCGGCTTCGTTTACTACTGGTGGCTGGCCGACGATCAGAGCGCGGCGATGTGGTTCAACCGGGCTGCCGATATGCCGGCGGCGCCGGAGTGGCTCCGGCCATTGGCTGCAGTCACCCTGGCCCAGGGCGGCAATCGGGCATCCTCGCGAATGCTCTGGACCGAAATTGCGCGCAATGCAGACGCCGGCTGGCTGCGCGACCAGGCAGCCTTCCGCCTCAAACAGCTCGATGCGCTCGACGGCATCGACATCATGGAGCGCGTCGTGCAGCAGTATCGCGGACGGACCGGTGTGCTGCCCGCATCGTGGGGAGATATGATGCGCGCCGGTTTCCTGCGAGGCGTGCCTGCCGATCCTGCCGGCGTTCCGTTCCAGCTGGATTCTGCAACGGGGAAGGTGACACTCGATCCGAATTCCCCGCTGAACCCACTGCCGACCGCCGGACGTCGTCTTTGATGATCGCCGCCGCCGCCCTCCTGTTCGGCCTTGGCCTCGTGGTCGGCAGCTTCCTCAACGTCTGCATCTACCGGCTTCCCCGCGAAGAATCGATTGCGTGGCCCGCGTCGCATTGCACGACATGTAACCGGACATTGCGCTGGTACGAAAACGTGCCGGTCCTCAGTTGGGCGCTTCTTCGAGGTCGATGCCGGACGTGTCGGTCCCGCATTTCGACGCGCTATCCGATCGTCGAACTGACGATGGGTGTGCTGTTTCTCGCCGGCTATCTCGCGTTCGGCCTGACACCGATGCTCGCCGTGCGACTCCTCTTCGGCTGCGCGATGGTCGTGCTGTTTGCCATCGATCTCGAACACCAGATTCTTCCCAACGAGATCACATTGCCCGGAATCGTTATCGGTTTCCTCTTCAGCCTTGCGCTCCCGCCCGGGTGGAGAAGTTCGCTGATTGGGCTGCTCGTTGGTGGTCTGTTCCCGTTTCTGATTGCAGAAGCTTACCTGCGCATCCGCGGCCGCGAAGGTATGGGGATGGGTGATTTCAAGATGCTGGCGATGGTGGGCGCGTTTCTCGGGTGGCCGCTTGTCTGGGTCACCCTCATCCTCGCCTGCATCCTGGGCATCGTCATCGGCGGCGGCGCGTTGTTGATTTCGCGTCGAGGCCTGGCGACCCGCATCCCGTTCGGCACGTTCATCGCTGTTGCGGCGCTGACGGCTGCCTTTGCGTCGGGGCCGGTGCGCGATGTCTACGAACGCGCCGTGCAGGCGTACTTGACCTGGGCTGGGCTCACGTGACGCAGGCCGGCTACGCGCTGTTAGGCCTGACGGCACTCACGGCGATGCTGGTGGGTGTCCTCACCTTTGCGTTGCTTCGGATCGTCGCCGGCACGCGCGATGCGCGCCGCCATCTTCGAGAGAACAGCGCTGACGCGTTGATGCTGTCGGCTGCGTTGCAGGAAGCGGTGAGCAAGTTGAAAGCGCAGGAGCAGGCGATGAGTGCCCGCGCTGCGGCCTCGGACCATCTCCGCAGCCAGATTGCCGACAGTCTGACGGCAGGGCTCCTTGTGGTTGATACCGAAGGATGCGTTCAGGTACTGAACCCCGCAGGGCGGCGGCTCCTCGAATTGGAGTCGGAACCGCTCGGCATGCGCTATCGGGATGCGCTCGCCGGAGCGTCGTCGCTCGTCGCCGTCATTGATCAGTGTCTGAAGACTGGCGAGCCGATCGTGCGCCGATCGGTGGAGATGTCTCAGACCATGAAGGCGACGCACCTTGGCGTGACCGTCTCGCCGCTGGCCGACGCCGCAGATCCGCCCGGCGTCATCTGCCTCTTCGCCGACCTGACCGACGTTGTCGAACTCGAAGAGCAGCTGCGCGTGAAGGAAACGCTGGCGAGACTCGGCGAGTTGACGGCCGGTATTGCGCACGAGTTCCGAAACGGCCTCGCAACCATCCATGGCTACAGCCGGCTGCTGGACCCTCAGGCGGTTCCCGAGCAGTACCGTCCTTATATCGAGGGCATCCGTCAGGAAGCGGACGCACTTGGTCAGGTCGTCACCAATTTTCTGAACTTCGCGCGGCCTGAGCAGCTCCTGCTCGCATGCGTCGATCTGGGACGAATTGCCCAGCGGGCGTCGGACGATCTGCAGCATGAGTTACCCGCGGGGACGACCATCAACATGGCCGGTGAGTTCGCGGAAATCCAAGGGGACGAAGTTCTGCTGCGGAAGGTGTTCAACAACCTGCTCCGCAATGCGGCCGAAGCCTGTGAATCAGTTGGCCGCACGCCGGCGATCGTCATCGAGGGGCGAATCGACCGCGCGCACCGCACGTGCCGGGTCTCCGTCGAGGACAACGGACCGGGCATTCCGGCAGGCCAGCGTGAGAAGGTCTTCCATCCGTTCTTCACGTCGCGATCGCGCGGAACCGGTCTCGGCCTCGCCATCGTTCAGAAGATTGTCTTGACCCATCAGGGCAGGGTTGCCGTCAACACCGCGCGCGCCGGTGGCGCGGCCGTCGAACTGACGTTCCGCCTGGCCTGAGCAAATCCCAAACCCCAAATCCCAAAACCCAAGGCCCGAATCGCAATTCGCGATATTTCCAAATTGGGATTTGGAGTTTGGGATTTGGGATTTGGGATTTCGAGACTGTGATTGTTCGTCCCAAATAGGGACATGGGCGCCCGCTGGGCCCTCCCGACCTCAAGGTCCTATTCCGCCCGCAACTATCAGCTAGTTCGGGTGTTGCGGCGACCGCCGTCGCGCCGAACCGTCCGTGGCAGAGCCGTTGCCGAAGCGATGGCATACGGCCTGTCGGCACCTGCCGCGAGCCCTGAGACGCACATGCACAGACACAGGTTGCGGCCGCGCGACGGCTTTTCACTGATCGACATGATGGTCGCCATTTCGGTCATGGCGATCCTCGCGGCGGCTGCCGTTCCGCAACTGGTCAACGTGGCGGACAGCATGAAGCTCGGGCAGGCACAGCGCGACGTCAACATCGAATTGAATCAGGCGCGCCTGCGCGCGGTGAGCGCAAATCGTCCGATTCTCGTCCGCTTCAACTGCCCCGCGGCGGGCCAGTACCGGATGACCGAGCTGATCGGATCGCCGAGCGTTCCTGACGCAGACGACACCGCGAACGACCGGTGCAGCGAAACCAAGTGGCGGTACCCGGCGAACGACACCGATCCGGCCACACGTCCCAATCACGACGGTCCCATCCGCTACCTGCCGAGAGGCGTGACCTTCGGAACGGCGCCCACGCTGGAGTTCTGGCCGAACGGCACCGTGCACAAGCAGGTCGCGGCGGAGAACCCCTGGAGTGTGGTCGACGTGGGCGGCACTGCGGTGACGGTCGTCAAGGGCACCACGGTGAAATCGGTAACGGTGAATGGCCTTGGAAAAATCCAACTCGTTCAATAACGGCGAATCCGGCTTCTCGTTGATCGAGGTGATGGTCGCGACCGGCCTGCTCGTCACGGCACTCGTGACGTTGGCGCAGTTGTTTGTGATCTCTACCCGATCGAACCTCGGATCGCACAACACGACGTATGCCGCTGTCCTTGCGGAGCAGAAGCTCGAAGAACTTCGGGCGCTCGCGTGGGGCTACGACACGCAGGGCCTGCCGTTGAGCGACACCACGACGAATACGGCGGTTAGCCCGGAAACGCCGACCGGCGGAACGGGATTGAGTCCGTCGCCATCGACGGCACTGCAGTCGAACACAACCGGATACGTGGACTACGTCGACTCGTTCGGCAACAAGTTGGGCACCGGCGTGAACCCTCCCGACAAGGCGATCTATACGCGGCGATGGTCGATTACGCCGCTGCCGACGAACCCGAACAACACGCTCGTCATCCAGGTGCTCGTCACGCGCAACCGGAACCGCGGCTCCGCGGATCAGGGCGCGGTCCTGCGTCTTCCTGAAGAGGCGCGAATGATCACCGTCAAGACAAGGAAGGCGCAGTAATGGCTCGCAGCCGCGGTCGAAGTGCCGGGTTCACCATCATCGAGATGCTCGTCGCCACCATGGTCATGGTGGCGGTGACGGGAGCGGTCTTCACGCTGCTGAATCCCGCGCAGGGAATCAACCAGGCACAGCCGGAGGTGTCGGACCTTCAACAGCGGATGCGAGTCGGCGTCGACACGCTGACGAAGGATCTGATCATGGCGGGTGCGGGCTCGTACATGGGGTCGTCGGCCGGGGCGCTCTACAACTACTTTGCGCCAATCATGCCGTATCGCTCCGGGGATCTGAATTCGGATACGCCGAATGTGTTCTACCGCAGCGACACGCTCAGCCTGCTGTACGTGCCGCCGTCGGCGGCGCAAACGGGCGTTATCCAGAATCTCGGCAACGGCAACAGTCAGGAGCTCGTCGTCAAACCGCAATTGAATTGCGGCCTCGACAAGCACGATCAACTGTGCGGATTCACTGACGGAACGCGCGCGCTGATCTATGACGACGACGGAAGCTGGGACACGGTCACGCTGACCAACATCCAGGACGAGGCGCTGCATCTGCAGCACAGCGGGAAGCTCTCGAGCGCGTATGACTCCGGACGGGCCGTTATCGTAGAGGTCGCGACGCACACCTACTATCTGAAGACCGATCTCAGTACGAATACGTACCAATTGATGCACTACGACGGCGCGCAAACCGATCTGCCCGTCGTCGACAACGTCGTCAAACTGAGCTTCGCGTATTTCGGCGATCCGCAGCCGCCGATGCTGATTCCCGGCAAGTCGCTCTGCGACGTCGGTGTGAAGGGTCCGTTCACTACGTACGGACCCAGGCCACCCTGTCTGGGACTCCCGCCAAAGAACACGTACCCCACGGGCGAGAACTGCGCGTTTACGGTTGCAGGTGGTGTCCAGGTACCGCGGCTACCGACGCTCGCCGCGACCACGGGCGAAGTCGAACTCACGCAGGCGATGCTGACCGACGGTCCCTGGTGTCCCGACCCGGGGTTCGACAATCGCTACGACGCCGATCTGCTGCGCATCCGCAGGGTGGTCGTCACGCTGCGGGTGCAGGCCGCGCTCGCTTCGCTGCGCGGTCCCGCGGGGGTGTTGTTCACACGTGGCGGCACTTCCACCAGTTCGCAGCGATACGTGCCGGATCAGGAAATCAAGTTTTCCGTCACGCCGCGCAACATGACATTGGGACGCTGAGCATGCCTCGACCTCTCTCACAACGGTTGCGTGGCGAAGATGGTGTCGCGCTCATCATCGCCCTGATGTCGATGATGCTGCTGATGGCGCTTGGCATCGCACTCGTCCTCACGACAACGACAGAGACCCGCATCTCCGCCAATTACCGCGAAGGGACCGAAGCGCTGTATGCCGCCGACGCAGCCGTCGAGCGTGTGATGGACGACATCCTCACCGTTCCAGACTGGAACGACATTCTGTCTGGTGTCCGGCAGTCTGCATTTATCGACGGTGCGGCCGGGGGGACGCGGACACTGCCCGACGGGAGCGTCCTTGATCTCGGCAAGGCGACGAACATGCTCGACTGCGGTAAGCCGACGACGTGCAACGACGGCGATCTAAATGTCGTGAGCGAAGAGCGCCCGTGGGGCATGAACAACCCGCGCTGGAAGCTGTACGCCTACGGACCCGTCAGCGCGATGTTGCCGACCGAGACGATCAACTCGAACGACTACGTCGTGGTCTGGATTGCGGACGATCCGTCCGAGACCGACAACAACCCGTCACGGGACGGCGACCCGCCCGTGAACGGCCAGCCGGCTCCGAACCCGGGGCTCGGCGTTCTGGCGATGCACGCGGAAGCGTACGGGCCGTTCGGGGCCAAGCGGACCATCGAGGTCACGATGGCGCGAACCGACACCACCGAGATCGAACGCGGCTACACCGGACAGCGCGGACAGGACGAGCAGAACCGGCGCGCACGAAAGGCCGCGGTCCAGACGCCTGGCAAGAAACTGACGCAGAAGGAATTGAGCCTGACAACGGGAGCCATTCAATGAGCAGACACGCAACCACGACCAAGGTGCATCCGCGGCGCGCGCGGATCGGACGGCCGCGGCAGTGGGTACTGCTCGTTGCCGCGGCGCTCGCCCTCTGGACGACGAAAGCGTCGGCACAGCTCGACCCGCTGCTCTTCCTCAAGCGTGTCGCACCGAACGTCCTGTTCGTCGTCGATCTTGGTCCGGGCATGCTCTCGGATGCCGACGGAAACTATTACGACCCGTACCAGTACAAGTGGAGCAACTCGGGTGGCGATGCGGCGTGGCAGACCGCGCTGGGACTGGTGTCGGGCGTCAACGTCGCGAACCAGAACAACGCGCCGTACTACCGGAAGTTCATGAACCGCACGTACTCGAGCGGCGTAGTCAGCGGCCAGGCGTACAACTTCGCCGCTGACTCGATTACACCGGTCGGCAACCTGGATGCGGGCTTCAGCACGTTTTACGAAAAGACGCGCTTCATGGTGGCGCGTCGGGGGCTGACGCAGGCCATCGATGAAAATACCAGCGTTGTTCGTCTCGGGCTGATCAAGACACGCCAGACGAGCGCGTCGTGGGGAACGCCGCCCAACAACAAGCTGGCCAACGATGCCGCGAAGATCACCAACGCGGGCGCTGGCGCCGCGCAGCAGACGAACACGGATACGGGCAAGACCGGCGTCTGGTACTACATGAAGACGACCGTCAGCGGAAACAACGGCGCCGCCGCCGCATCCACTGCGGTCAGCAACGGATGGCACGCCGATGACTCGGGGGTGAATACGACAGTCCGTAGCGCGCTCGATCCGTCCGCGGGTTTGACCGGCGGGGCGCTGATCCCGGCGAACAATACGACCAGCACGCAGACCGATCGGCCGCTCGGCCTGATGATCGATGACACCAAGACCGAGGTCACACGGTTGATCAATGCCGATTCGGTTTGCCGCAACAGCGTCGTCGTGATGGTTGTCGCCGGCGGCGAAGGCACAACGGTGTCCGGCGCGACGGGTGCAACCACGGCGGCGAAGGCGAGCGCGTTCACGAGCATCTCGAGCCGGCGTGTCCCGATCCATGTGATCGCGATTGCCCCTGCGGCGGGCGAAGTCGCCAACCTGCAGCTCATCGCCACCAACAGCGGCGGTAAGTACACGGAAATCACGAAAGCCCAGATCGACGCGGTCACGGCCGGAACTGCGGTTCCCGAATTCGTCGCTGCCGTGAATAAGGCCATTCAAGGCGGCTTTCAGCGCTACGCCGAGTGCAATGCAGGCGCGACTGAAAGCGAATTCCAGGTGACGAGCCCGATTATCGGCACCGTCAACCTCGATGGCGCGAAGGACATCGATGGCGCGACCCTGGCGAACACCAACGTTGTCGACAAGGAAGGGAACGTCATCCCGCAGCGGACCAATGTGATGGTCACGAGCGCCTTCGAACTGCCCGGGTTCGAAGCGCGGCTCCGTGCGTTTCGCGTGTATAAGCCCATCGCGGATTCGAGCAAGACGTCCGGCTACAAGTTCACGCAAGATGGCACACGCCTCTGGGTAGCCTGCGCGCCGGGGACGACCAGCAGCGGCGCCTGCGCGTCCCTGTCGGCGTCGGCGAGAAACATTTACACGTCGCTTCCAGACGGCACACTCGTCACGTTCGATTCGACGAACGCAACGACGCTTGCGCCGTACTTGAGCGGCAAGGCCGTCGCACCCTCGAGCTTTAACGCTGCAGCATTGATCAGCAAGGTGCGTGCGTTGCCACTCGGCGCGATCGTGTCGTCGACGCCGGCCGTGATGGATCCGCCGTCGCTCGATCCGCCGCCCGACGCGGATTACCCGGCTTTCAGGAATGACAACAAGAATCGCCGCACGATTGTGTGGGTGGCGGCCAACGACGGGATGCTGCACGCGATTGACGGCAGGCTCGGCATCGAAGTGTGGGCGTACATCCCATTCAACATTCTGCCGAAGCTGAAAACACTGGCCGACGGCCAACCGGTCGGCAAATTCGATTACCTCAATGACGGGTCGCCGAAAGTGGCAGACGTGAAGGTCGGTGGCTCCTGGAAGACGTACCTGATCATCGGCCAGGGCTCCGCCGGGACGTTCTATCAGGCGTTCGACGTGACGCTGCCGAACATGAGTTCCTTTGCCTCGCCGACGGAGAACAGCATCGCATCCTCGTTGAACTACTTCGCGGACAGCAGCCGCGTCCAGTTGAAGTGGAGCTTCCCGCGGATGTCGATGTTCGACTACACGATTTCGACGACCGCGGCGCCGTACGGCGACATCGCCGTCGGCGCAACGGCTCTGGAGAAATCCGTCGGCCAGTCATGGTCGGATCCGGCGGTGGGCGAGGCCGTGAATGCCAGCGGCAAGTTCATGGTGATAGTCGGCTCGGGGTTCATCCCGTATTCGCAGCAGCAGGGCGGCAACCGCTCGAACGTCGTCGCGGGCACCACGCTGTACATCCTCGATGCCGAGACCGGCCTCGTCGTATCGAGCAAGGACGTTGGCAGCGATGGCGCCGCGGAGACGGTTGACGACTGTGCTGCCGCGAACAACTGCCAGATCATGAAGAATGCGTTGCAGGCCGACCCGGTCGCCACCGGACCGGCGGATTCACGCTACATCAACCGCGCGTACATCGGCGACCTGGATGGCCGTGTCTGGCGATTCAACATCGCGACCAATGGAGTCGGGTCGCCCTACTTCAGCGCGGATCCGACGCTGCTGTACAACGCCAGCCTGACGGGCGGGCATGGCGGCTCCAAGAAAGCTGGCGCGACGCAACCGCTGTTCTCGTCCATGGCGAGCGTCACCGTCGGTGGCACGCAGCAGTACATCTTTTTCGGCACAGGCAGCGACTTGTTGCCGTCAAACGGCGTGAGCCAGGCGTATCAGTTGATTGGCTTTCTCGATAACGGCGGATTGGGTGTCGAAAGCTTTACCTACTCGCTTACGGCCGTGAACAATTCGACCGCTAACGAGGAAAAGGTGACCGCATTCCCCGCGGTCGCGGGCGACATCGTGTTCTTCACGACCACCACCTTCAAGCCCTCAACGCCATGTGTGTTGCCCGATGCGAACCTCTATGCGTTGACTTACATCGGCGGGGCGGCGTACGACACCACCGGTGACGACACCGTCAAAAATAACGATTCGACCAAGGTGAGCACGATTACGGGCAAACGCGCGACCGCGCCGTTCGTGGTCGACCAGCATCTGATCTTCGCCGCGGGCGATAAGGTCGAGATGTTTGGCGATCCCAACGACTACAACAACGGTGTCGGGCAGGTGGGCGTACGTATCCTCTCGTGGCGAGAGGTGCGATAGGTGGCGGCTTCCGCGGTCGTTTGCGCCGCATGCGGCGCGAAAGTGAAGAGCGGTCGCGTCAAGTGCCTCAGATGTGGCGAACCGCTGGTTGCAAGGCAGGACGCTCCGGCGCCGGCGCCTCGGCCAATTCCATGGAAGATGGTGGGGCTTACCACCGGAGGCGTAGTCCTCGTCGGTTTTGCGGTCATGCTGACGGGCCGATCGACGCCGCCCTCACAGTCGACCGTATCCGCACCCGTCGAGGCGTCCCGCGCAGTGAATGCACGGGTGCCATCGGCGACCTCTTTGAGCCAGGCCGCTACCGCACCCGATCCGGCAAGCACTGCGGTTTCTGACTTGATCGGCGGACAGCAGGCGTACGTGTCCGGCAACATCGACGCGTCGGTGCAACAACTGCAGGCGGCCGTCGACGCAAATCCGAACGACCCGCGGGCCCTCAGCGATCTGGGTCAGGTGCTTGTCCGCACCGGCCGCGCGCGAGAGGCGGTCACTTATCTCGATAAGGCCGCGTCGCTGAAACCGGATTCGTGGGCATATCAGTTCAACCGCGCGCGGGCATATGCGCAACTGCAGGAATGGGGACAGGCCGTTGAAGGGTACCGTTCCGCGGCGCGTTTGTTCCCGGACGATTACGCGACGCAGTACAACCTCGCGAAGGCACTGCAGGCGTCAGGCGATATCGGCGGAGCCATTGCCGCCTATGAAAAGGCGATCGAGCTGGCGCCGGGCCAATCGGATTTCCAACTGTCCTACGGGCTTGCCCTCGAATCCGCGAAGCGGCCGCAGGATGCCGCTGCCGCATACCGCCGGTATCTTGAACTGGAGCCCGATTCGCCTCAGGCCGAAAAAGTAAAAGCGCATCTAGCGGCTCTGGAGAAGGCGACATGATGACCTCCCGCGTTTGGGCTTTGGGCTTTGGGCTTTGGGCTTTGGGATTTGCCGTCACCTCAGCCCAGACACTGGGAGATGTCGCCAAGCGCGAAGACGCGCGCCGCAAGCAGGTCAAGACGCCCGCGAAGGTCTACACGAACGAAGATCTGCGCGGTGATGCCGGAGCTCCCGCGCCAGCGCCGGCCGGCCAGACGACCGCGCCCAATTCCGCGCAGGCCGCGCCACCATCCGCAGACGCGCAGCCGAAGGACGCCGAAAAAGCGGCGGCCGACGATCCGAAAAAGACCGAAGCGTATTGGAAAGACCGCCTTGCGAAGGCACGCGCCGATCTGGACCGCGCCAAGACGTTCGCGGACGCGTTGCAGAGCCGCATCAATGCTTTGACGACTGACTTCGCGGCGCGTTCGGACCCCGCACAACGCGCCCAAATCGGAAACGACCGGCAGAAGGCGCTCGCTGAACTCGATCGTGTGAAAAAGGAGATCGAGGCGAATACCAAAGCGATCGCCGACATACAGGAAGAAGCACGCAAGGCCGGTGTACCCGCTGGTTGGGTCCGGTAGACGCAAAAACTGATCGGTCGACGGCGCTGCAAGGTGGCAGAAAAAGCCGCCGTCTGCTGGCCCTTCCACGCCTGGCCGCTGATTTCTGCGGATTCCGTTCGGGCCGTGACATTGCCTGTCAGATGGCGTGCGTCTTCGCGCTCTCCGCGACCCTCGTGGTTTCTCACTGCTCGACGTGCTGATCGCCGCCGCCATCCTGGCGTCGGCTCTCCTCTCGCTCGCTCAATTGATCGCATTCGCGGTCAAGGCGACGGCCGCCGCAGGGCGGATGACAGACGCGGCACTGCTTGCCTCGCAAAAGGTTGAGGAATTGCGCGCGGATTCGTGGAGCGAGCTTCAGTCTGGAACCGATTCGCCAGCCGCGGGATTCATCCGGACATGGACGGTGACGCCGCTCGCCGCTGACCCCGATTACGTGGCGCTGCTCGAGGTCCGTGTCCGGGCAGCCGGTAGTCAGACGCGGATGGTGGCGTTGAAGACGAAGCCGCCGGAGCTGTGAGGAACGCGGGGTTCTCGATCGTCGAACTGCTGATTGCCAGCGCCATGACGATGGCGGTGGTTGGTGCGATTCTCGCGGCCGTCAGTCCCGCACAGCTGATGTTTCGCGCACAGGGCGATGCGGCGGATCTTCATCAGCGGCTCCGCGCGTCCGCCGACACCATGGGTGCCGATGTACGCGCGGCGATGGCGGTGCGTCCGTACCGCGTCGGAGCGACGCGTGACGATGCGGCGATCGGCGTCTATTACCGGACGGACACCCTGACCGTCCTCGGTGTGCCCTCGGCGCCGCTGTCGCTCGATGTCAACGCATCGCGAACGTATTACCTGAAAAGTGCCGCGGCCCCCGGGACGTTTCAGCTCATGCAGTATGACGGCGGTCTCAGCGATCTGCCGATGCTCGAGCATGTGGTTCGCCTCTCGTTCGACTACTTCGGGCCTGCGACGACCGGCGGACCACTCGTCAGGCTCGAACCGGCGACGCTCATCGATGGTCCCTGGATTGAGGACGCGGCGCACCGGATCTTTGACGCCGATCTGTTGCGCGTACGAGAAGTCCGCGCGTTGTTGCGCCTCGAGAGCACCGATCCATGGCTGCGCCGCCTGGTTCCCGACGAAGAGATCGTCCTCCACATGGCGATGCGCAACATTCCGAACGGTCACTAGCCTTGGCGCTCTTAACAGCTCTCACCGCCGTGCTGATGATGCTCGCAATTGGGGGGAGTGCCGCGCTGAACATGATGACCGAGACAACCATTGCCGCCAATCATCGGGACGCGCTGCAGACGCTCTACGCGGCAGAGGCGGGCATCGATCTCGCAATCAGCCGGCTACGTCCGATTGATGACTGGGGCGCCGCCGCGCCGGACCCTCGTGGCACGACCGTCGTACAGGGGAGCCTCGCGGATCTCCTGCTCGTCACTGCGGTCGATCCGCGTCTGAACGTGACGGCGTGGGTGTTTCCGGATCCGAACGGCGACCCGGACGTTCTGATCGTGCAAGCGGTGGCGTCGGGCGGCGGCCTTCGTCGCGGAGTTCAAGTCTCGATCCGCAGGGCGCCGGCTGCGCCGAGTGCAACGATGCGCAACATCGAGAAGATCTCCTGGCGCGAGCGCTGAGGCGTCGCTCCCGCGCCGAGTGCAGGAGTGCGCGACTTCGGCCGAAACAATCACCGAGCCTCCAGCTGTCCACTGCTCCGGTCCTTCTCGTCGAAGACAAAGACTCGCTGCGAACGATGCTGCGGCACGCGCTCGAGGCGCAGGGCCACACGGTCGTGGAGGCGGTCGACGAGCCATCCGCAATCCAGCGGATGCAGCAGGCACGTCCGGTGGTCGTGCTGACCGACCTGAAGCTGCCGGAGGGTGACGGGTTTGGTGTGTTGCGCGCCGCGGCGGAGCTCGATCCGGAGCTGCCCGTGGTGGTGATGACGGCGTACGGCAGCATCCAGGATGCGGTGACGGCGATGAAGGAAGGCGCCATGGACTTCCTGGCCAAGCCCGTGGACCCGGATCACCTGCTGCTGATGGTGCAGCGCGCGATTTCCCAGCGCCGGATACTGACCGATTACTTCCTGCTCAAGCAGGAACTCGCCGAGCGTCGCGGTGCCCCGCGCATCATCGGGGACGATCCCAAGCTGCGCCAGGTGTCGCAGCAGCTGCATCGGGCTGCGGGCACCGATACGACCGTACTGCTGGAGGGCGAGAGCGGCACCGGCAAAGAGCTGTTCGCGCGGGCGCTGCACGCGCTCAGCAGCCGATCGGATGGACCGTTTGTCGCCATCAACTGCGCCGCTATTCCTGAAACACTGCTCGAGACGGAGCTGTTCGGCCATGAAAAGGGCGCGTTTACGGGGGCAGCCGCGCGGAAACCCGGCCGATTTGAACTCGCGCACCGTGGCACCCTATTTCTTGACGAGATCGGGGATCTTCCACTCGGGCTGCAGGCAAAGATTCTGCGCGCCCTCGAGGAAAAGCGGTTCGAGCGGGTCGGCGGTACGCAGTCGCTCCATGTCGATGTCCGCGTCGTTGCCGCAACGAACCGCCAGCTGAAGGCGGCGGTCGCCGCGAAGCAGTTCCGCGAAGATTTGTATTTCCGCCTATCCGTGTTCCCGATCAGCATCCCGCCCCTGCGCGAGCGTCCGGGAGACATTCCGACGCTTGCGCGTCATTTCATCGACAAGTTCGCCCGCGATCTCAACAAGCAACTCCGGCTGGCGTCGACCGCACTCGAAGAGCTGCAGGCCTATCCGTGGCCCGGGAACGTGCGCGAGCTCCAGAACTGCATCGAGCGTGCGGTCATCCTGTGTGACGGCGACACGATTCAGCCGCGCCATCTGAATCTGTCGTTTCGACCCGGCGCGGCTGCGCCGCCCACAAGCCCGTGGGATCAGATTGATCTGTCCGGAACCATGCTGGAGGCGACCCGACGCGTGGCCACGGAAGTCGAGCGGCGGAAGATCGCGAAGGCGATGCAGGAAGCCGCCGGCAACAAGCAGCGCGCGGCCGAGGCGCTTCAGATCTCGTTCAAGGCGCTGACGAGCAAGCTGCGCGAATACGGCATCGCGGAGACGTAATCGTGTCTGATCACGTCTTCGGCTCCGACATCAAGGCCAGCACGTTTCCCTCCGAATCAAGGAAGTCGGCCAGCCAGACCTCCCGGTCGGGCAGCTTCGCAATCATGTGCGGCTCGCTTCTGAACTTCACGCCCGCGGCCCCGAGCACCGCATGGGCGCCCTTGATGTCGTCGACGGCAAAGTAGATCACCGAGCCCTGGTGGTCGAATTCGGGCTCGGCCGGGCTCAACATCAGCCGCACGCCGCCGCATTCGAAGAACGCAAGCTGCGGGGGCGCCTGAAAGAGCAGCTTGAGCCCGAGCGCATCGCGATAGAACGCGACCGCCCGCGCGGTGTCCTTCGTCCGAATCGAAATCTGGTGAATCCGTTGGAGTCCCGTGGTCGTGATCATCGGCGCCTCCATCAGGCAGTTCGCGTGGCCGCTACAATCAATATGTGAGCGTGCACGAAGTCTCCGAGCGCCACGAAGCCGTACTGCGGCAACTCAACGAAGAACGCGCTGCCGCATTGACGCGTATCAGTCGAACCCTCGAGTCGATACTCGAACAACTCCAGACGATTCGCGTTCGCATCGACTGTGAACCAAACACTGTATCCTCGGCCGATGCTGACGAGTACGAACGCCTGCGCGCGCGAGCCAGGCAGTACCGCTGGTACCTTGAAGTGCAGCGTGAGGCCCTCGGCCTGCGCCATCATGGCTTCCTCGACCGCTTCTACGCCGTCCCGGGACCACTTGCGAATCGCAACGACGGACGACCATCTGCGAGCGGCTAACGGCTACCGTTTCAGTCCAAGCCGCTTGAGTACCGCACGAAGCTCCCCCTCCGTCACGTCATCCACGGTCATCGTCGCCCCAATCTCGATCGCGAGGACGAAGTGCAGCCGTCCGTTCACCACTTTCTTGTCGCGCCGGATGGCCTCCAGGATTTCGCTCGTCGTCAGATCCGAGACCGCCGGCAGAGGCCCGAGCTGCGCGATGAGCTGCGCCAGCGCCTGCCGTTCGCGTTCGGCGAGCGCGCCGCGCGCAACGCTCAAGTCCGCCGCCGCCAGCATCCCGAGCGCAATTGCCTCCCCATGGCGGTAACGCCGGTATTTCGTCACCGCTTCCAGCGCGTGTCCCACGGTATGGCCGAAATTGAGGATGCGACGCAACCCACCGTCGCGCTCGTCTGCGGTCACGACTCGCGCCTTGATGCGGCACGACTCCACGATCGCGGGGAGCAGCACGTCGGACTCACGCGCGAAAATTCGTTTCGTATCGCGAGCGACACGATCGAACAGATCCCGGCTCGCGATGACGCCGTATTTCGCGACTTCGTACAAACCCGATCGGAACTCCCGCCGAGGGAGCGTTTCGAGCAGGAGCGGATCGACGGCTACCACGGCAGGTTGATGAAACGCGCCGATAAGGTTCTTGCCGAGCGCATGATTCACGCCGACCTTGCCGCCAATCGAGCTGTCCACCTGGGCCAGCAGCGTCGTCGGCACATGCGCCAGGCCGATGCCGCGTAGAAACGTCGCGGCCGCAAAGCCCGCAGTGTCGCCGATGACCCCGCCGCCGACCGCGACAATCGCGCTGCCGCGGTCGGCGCCGGCGCGAATGAGCGCTTCGTAAATGCGTGACACCGACTGAAGGTTTTTGAAACGTTCCCCGTCGGGAATCAGGATCGGCTCCGTGCCGCCCGTGATGTGTTGAAGGCGCGCGCCATGCAGTCGCCAGATGACCGGACTCGAGACCACGAATCGCCGTGTGCCGACGTCGTGCATATCGAGCAGAGCCGGAAGCTGCTCGGTGATCCCGTCTCCAATCCAGATCGCGGACTTGCTGGAACGGGCGTCGACGTCAACGCGGACTGCGGTGCGTGTCTCTGTACTCAATGCTCAATGCCCAAGGCCGAATGCGCAATGCTCAATCAAAGCTCAATGGCTCTAATGCCCAACGCTCAACTAACGTTCAATGAGTCAATGCCCAATGTCCAAATCCGCCCAATGCTGCATCGCTCGGTCCAAATGCCTTGAGCATTGCGCGTTGTGAATGCCTTGAGCATTGCGCATTGAGCCTTGGCCATTGATTGAGCATTGCGCATTCGGCATCGAGCATTGGGCATTGCTAGCATAACCCAGTGGATATAAGCGCCGACTTCCTCGTCATCGGCAGCGGCATCGCAGGGCTTCGCGCGGCGCTGACACTCGCCGAATCCGGTGACGTCATCGTTCTCACGAAAGCCGACCCGGGCGAAAGCAACACCGGGTACGCACAGGGCGGGATCGCTGCGGCACTCGGGCGCGACGATTCACCAGAGCTGCATGCCAAAGACACAGTTGCTGCTGGCGATGGCCTGTGCAATCCGGCTGCGGTTGACGTGCTGACGCGCGAGGGACCGAATTACGTCAAGGAGCTCCTTGCGTGGGGCGCGGCGTTCGACCGTGATGCGGCCGGCAACCCTGCGCTTGCACGTGAGGCTGCCCACACCGTCAGGCGGGTCCTGCATGCGCGCGATGCAACGGGGCGCGAAATCGCCCGCCTGCTGTGGTCGCGCGTGAGCGCCAGCGGCCCCGTTCGGGTACTGCAGGGGACCCAAGCGACCGAGCTGATCGTGCGGGACAGCGTCTGTTCGGGCGCCCGGCTTGTCGCAGGCCGGGGCGAGAGCGGAACCGTCACCGCATCACGGACGCTGCTTGCAACCGGCGGTGCCGGCCAGATATTTCGCGAGACCACCAATCCGCCCGTTGCGACGGCGGACGGGATTGCGATGGCAGCGGAGGCAGGCGCTCGCGTTGTGGACCTGGAGTTCATCCAGTTCCATCCGACCGTGCTGAACGTGCCGGGCTCACCGCGTTTCCTGCTCTCGGAGGCGCTTCGCGGCGAGGGCGCACGCCTGATCAACGAAGCGGGTGAGCCATTCATGATCCGCTACGAGCCGGCCGGCGATCTCGCGTCACGTGATCTGGTGTCACGGGCGATCGTTCGCGAAATGGAGCGGACGCAGGCGCCCGTGTATCTCTCACTTGCGCATCTCGACGCCGCGTTCGTACGCGCGCGCTTCCCGACGATCGCCGAAGCGTGTGCACGCGTCGGCCTGGATCTGGCGCGCGATCGGATTCCAGTGAGTCCCGCAGCGCACTACATCATGGGCGGCGTTGAGACGGATCTCAACGGCCGCACATCGATCAGCGGACTGTTTGCGGCCGGCGAAGTCGCGTGCACCGGCGTCCATGGAGCCAATCGACTCGCCAGCAACTCGTTGCTCGAAGGACTGGTCTTCGGGGCGCGTGCAGCCAACGCGATGACGGCGCCATTGAGTGGCACGGAAGCGCAAGCTTCGCAGGTTGTCGGATGGCCCGACAGTCGCTGTCAGCCGAACTGCGACATCTCTGCCGTCGATGCGGTACGCGATCTGATGTGGCGCTGTTGTGGGTTGCTCCGGAGCGGCCCCTGTCTGCAGCAGGCGGTCTCGCAGCTCGACGCGTGGCGCGCAGCTATCCGCATGGCCTCGCCGGCGCCCCGCGACGACGAGTTCAGGCGCGCACGCAGCATCGTCACCGTAGGGCTGATGATCGCGCGCGCAGCGCTTCGCCGCGAGGAGAGCCGCGGCGGGCACTTTCGTTCGGATTTTCCCAATCGCGACGACATAAAATGGCGGAAGCACGTGGCTGACGCGCTTGAAATCCCAAAACCCAAATCCCAAAACCCAAATCCCAATGCCACCTAACCGGGATCTTGGGATTTGGGATCTGGGATTTGGGATCTGGGATTTGCTGAATGGCTGAAACCGAGATCCCCGATCTTCCAACCGAAATCACGAAGCAATCGGAAGACTTCGGGCGCTGGTACATCGACGTCGTACGCCGTGCCGAGCTCGCCGACTACTCTCCCGTCAAAGGGTGCATGGTCATCCGACCGTACGGCTATGCCATCTGGGAGCTGATGCAGCAGGCGCTCGACCGGCGATTCAAGGCGACCGGTCACGTCAACGCGTACTTCCCGCTTTTCATCCCCGAGAGCCTGCTCATGAAAGAGAGCGAGCACGTCGAGGGGTTTGCGCCGCAGGTGGCGTGGGTGACGCAGGGCGGCAACGAACTACTCGAGGAACGCCTTGTCGTCCGGCCAACGTCGGAAACCATCATCGGGACGATGTACGCGAAGTGGGTCCATTCATGGCGCGACCTGCCGATTCTCATCAACCAGTGGGCGAATGTCGTTCGCTGGGAAAAGGTGACACGGCTGTTCCTGCGCACGACCGAGTTCCTCTGGCAGGAGGGGCATACCGCGCACGAAACGGCGGAGGAGGCGCAGGAAGAAACGCTGAAGATGCTTGGTGTCTACAAGGATTTCGCCGAAACCGAACTTGCGATGCCGGTCATCGACGGCCTGAAGACCGACAGCGAGAAGTTCGCGGGGGCCGAGCGGACCTACTCGATTGAAGCGTTGATGCGCGACGGTCGCGCCTTGCAGGCGGGCACCTCGCACAATCTCGGGCAGAACTTCGCACGAGTGTTCGACATCAAGTTCCAGGCGCGCGACAAGTCGGTCCAGTACGTCTACGGCACGTCGTGGGGCGTTTCCACGCGCATGATCGGCGGCGTGATCATGACGCATGGCGACGATGGCGGATTGATACTCCCACCGCGAATCGCGCCGTACCAGGTCGTGATCATTCCGATTCCCCGCGGGAACTGGAAGGAAACGATCGTACCGAAGGCACGCGAAATCCGGGACCAGCTCGTGGCGCGCGGCATCCGCGTGATGCTCGACGACCGCGATTCGCAGACGCCGGGCTGGAAGTACAACGAGTGGGAAATGCGCGGCGTGCCGCTGCGAATGGAAATCGGTCCGAAGGACCTCGAGAAGTCGCAGGTCGTACTCGCTCGGCGCGACACGCGGGAAAAATCGTTCGTGGCGATGGACGGACTGGCCGAGAAGGTCGAGGAGATGCTCGCGACCATCCAGAAGGCGCTCTACGACCGCGCCGTGGAGTTCCGCACCGAGCACACGACGGAAACCGACAGCTACGAAGAATTCAAGCAGATCATGGACGGCCGTCCAGGCTTCGTCATTGCGCCGTGGTGTGGCTCGGCGCAATGCGAAGCGGACATCAAGGCCGAGACGCAGGCGACCATTCGCAACCTTCCGTTCACGGTAAAGCCCGCCGCTGGGAAGAAGTGCCTGAGGTGCGACGCCCCTGCGACGACGCACGCATGGTTCGCGAAGTCGTACTAGTCGGTGCGATGTGGTTTCAGTGGTCGGTGCGAGTCAACTGCCGCCGGTCGGTGGTAGTGGTCAATTCTCAGAAATCTCCACGTCAGACTCAACCAGCCGTGAAGGCTGACACCAGTAAGTGACGCCCCCGTCCGGCCTGAGCAAATTTGGCCGGGCGACTTCTGTCATAGCGAAGCGCTGCGAGCGCACGACGGCCTTCGCTGTCACGAGCGTGCTTGGTTCAACGTCTCGCCCCTGGAACAGGTCTGCTCGCAGAATCACCCACACTTGTTCCTTACTCCTCATGCGGCCTTTTTCTCCATCCGTTCCAGCAGGTAATCCACTCCTGATTGGCCACCGGTCAGTGCGATCTCTTGCACCGTCAGCGAAGATGCGTTTTAAGGAGGGCGAGCCGCCTTGCACCAACAGCGAAGTACGCTCGCACCGACCCTGCGTAAGTGCGCTCGCACCGACGGGCGTCAGCGTGCTCGCACCGACCCCTATTGCCGTTCGAATAACTCGACGTTGAGCACAGGACGGCCGCCAGCGTCGGTTGACCGTTGCTCGATGGTCATCGTCTTGCCGTCGGCTGCGACGGTTCGAGTGTTGGTGGACGTGACCTTTCCAGCCGTGTCTTTGACCGTGTACTTCAGCGTCCGTTTGTCGACCGGCTGGTAGGAGATCAGCGCGACCGTCGGCGCGAACCGGCCGATCTGCGGATATTCCTTGCCGTCGAACTTCGCGGCGAATCGGACGCCTGTTTTCTCGCCGCTCGGTTGCGTCGTCTCGGTCGTGACGATCAACCAGCCGTCGACGACTTCGTAGCTGCGCGTGTCGGCTTTGATGGGCGGCCCCGGTGTGAACTGTGACTTCGCAACATTCAACTTCCACGTGCCAATCGACGGATCGTCTTTAGATTGCGCGGACAGGGTCAATGCAAAGTTCAACATGCAAAATGCAAACAACAGGGACCTTGTGGCGCTACGGTGAAAGTCGCACCGGTTTGCATACCCGCTCTGGCGACAGCACACCGTGTTTGCATGTTGAACTGTGCATTTTGAATTGATCACGTCAATTCGTTCTCCTGCTCGTGGCGACGGGATTCGACGCCGGAACTTCGTTCTTGAAGATCTTCCCACCTTTCATCACGAAGGTGACGCGGCGCACCGCGGTGATGTCCTGCAGGGGATTGCCGTCGACGGCGATGATGTCCGCCTCCATGCCGGGCGCGATCGTCCCGATCCGATCGCCAAGCCGCAGCGATTCGGCCGACCGCGAGGTGGCGGTGACAATCGCATCCATCGGTTGCTGACCGCCGTCCTTCACGCGGTAAATGAGTTCTTCGGCGTTTCGTCCGTGCGCGCCGGCGGTCGCGTCCGTGCCGAACACCATCTTGACGTGCGCGGCGAGCGCGCGCTTGAACGAGTCGTTGCCCGACACCAGGCCGCGCTCCATGTAGCCAAAGCCTTCCTCGGTGTAGTTGCCGATGCCAAGGAACTTCGGCTTGTTCTCCAGATAGTTGTGAATCATCAGATGGTTGTTCGAGTCGAAATACGTCCCGTGCTGCACCATCAGCCGAATCACTTCGTCGGTAAGCCGGTTGCCATGTTCGACGGCCGTGCAGCCCGCGAGCACCGCGGCTTTCGCGCCTTCTGGTCCCTGCGCGTGAACGATGGTCCGTTTGCCGAGCGCGTTGGCTTCACCGCACGCCGCCTGGATTTGCGCGTCCGTCATCGTCTGCGCGCCGCCTTCCCGGATGCTCTTGGTCGCGAAGATCTTGATGAAATCGGCACCGTCGGCGACCGCTTTACGAACGAACGCACGGATCGCGTCTGGCGGTCCCGTGGTGTCGAAGATTTGCCGGAGCGACGTGAGAATGCGCGGACCCGGCACGCGACCGTCATTGATCCAGTCGCGGATGTCTTTGTCGACCTCGTTGCCGGGACTCTGGATCGTCGTGAAGCCGGCCATCAGCGTGCGCTGGGCGTTCTCGAGCGTGTACAGCGTCGTTTGCTCGAGCGTCTCGGGATCCGCGGCTGTATGAAGCCGACCCGTCGCGCGATCGAAGTGATCGACGATGTGCGTGTGCGTGTCGATGAGGCCGGGCAGGACTGTCTGCGACGTGAGGTCGTAGGTGGCATCTCCTCGCGCCGGCTCGACGCGGACGATCTTCGAGCCCTGCACGACGATGACGACGTTGTTGAGTGCCCCGCCCTTGCCGTCGAGCACGGCGCGCGCCTTGATCGCAATGGGGGCGGGTTGTGCCCACACGGTCGACGCGGCGAGCACCAGCGCGCCGAGCGCGAGCGGGAGCGCTCTCATTACGCCTCCTCTTCGACGAGTTCCTTGTCTCGCTTCTTCCCGAAGATCCATGCCAGCATGATGCTGAACAAGTACAGGAAGACCAGCGGAATCGACATCGCGACGAGCGAGACACCACCGCCGTCCGGTGTGACGATTGCCGAGACGATGACGATGATCAGGATGGCGTACTTGGTGTGGCGCCAGAGGAATCTCGCTGTGACGACACCCATCCGCGCGAGAAACAAAACGATCACCGGCATCTGGAAGACGAGGCCGAACGCCAGGATCATCTTGATATAGAGCGCGAATGCCGGCTCGATGCGCGGCATGAACGTCAGGTAATCGCTCGTGAAGCTGACGAAGAACTTCCACGTCAGCGGAAAGACGATGTAGTGTGAAAACGCCGCGCCGCCAATGAAGCAGATACTGGACAGCACCACGAAGGGAATCGCCATCTTCTTCTCGTGCGCGTACAGTCCCGGCGCGATGAACAGCCACACCTGCGTCATCACGAGCGGCAGCGCGATGACCGCTCCCGTAATGCCCGCGATAGTCAGGTAGAGGACGAAGGCTTCCGTCGGTTCCGTGTAGATCAGGTGCTGGTTGGCGGGCAGTCCCGCCTGCAGCGGACGCATGACGAAGTCGAAGAGCTGCTGGATGAAGATGAACGCGATGATGAAACCGACGAAGATGGAGATCGCGGCATAGATGATGCGCTTCCGGAGCTCGTCGAGATGCTCCAGAAACGACATCTTCGCTTCGCCGTCATCCTCCTGTTCGTCATCGTCGCGATCGCCGTCCGCACCGGGATCGCGTCGGAGGATGCGGTTCGTCTGCGTACGGAAATCCGGATCGGGATCGAGATCGTGCGGGGAACTTGGCCCCGGGAAGGGCACCAGGGCCATGCTGTGGCCCTACGCGGAGTGGGTGCCTGTGCCCGGCGCGGTCGTCGTGCGGCTCACCGTTGCGGCGTCAACGGGAGGCGGCGTGGCAGCGGGCGGCGTGGCCGACGCGGTGGTCGTCGTATGCTCGCGCGTCTCCTCGATACGGATTTCCTCCTCGAGCGTGCTCCGCAACTCGTTCGAGGCTTTCTTGAATTCGTTGATGCTCCGGCCGAGCGATCGGCCTAGCTCGGGCAGCTTCCGGGGACCAAAAATAATCAGCGCAATCACCAGAATGATGATGAGCTCTGGCATGCCAATAGAACCAAACATGGGAAATCTCCCCTAAATAGTTGATCGGATTATAGAAATCCCGTCTGGACGGGGTCAAGGACACGGTTTAATATTTCTTTAATATGCGTCGCTACCGTTCCGTCTCTATCGCTGTGTTTGCGGTCGCCTTTTGCGCCCTGGTGGGCGGGTTCTACGGCCGCAGCGCGCTTGCCGTCGAGGACCAGGTTCCCGACCAATACAAGGTCTTTACGGCTGCATTGAACGCCATTGAGGCGAATTACGTCGGTACGGTCGAGTCCGACCGGCTGGTGTACGGCGCCATCACGGGGATGCTGCAGACGCTCGATCCGCACTCCAGTTTCATGGACCCGCGCACCTACGCACAGATGCGCGAGCGTCAGGAGGGGCGGTACTACGGTCTCGGCATCACGATCGCCGTGGTCGACGGCGAGATCACCGTCGTGTCGCTGTTTGAAGGCTCTCCCGCGTATCAGAAGGGCCTGCGCCGCGGCGACATCATCGCGAAGATTGAAGGCGAAGCGACGAAGGGGTGGACCAGCGACGACGCAGTGAGAAAGCTGCGTGGGCCGAAGGGAACTCCGGTCCGCATTTCGCTGAAGCGCAGCGGGTTCGATCAGCTGATCGATCTCGCCGTCATCCGCGACGAGATTCACATTCCGACGGTTCCCGCATCGTTCATGGTCGACGCGCAGACCGGCTACGTGCGTCTCTCCGAATTTGGCGAGAACACGGATCAAGAACTCGGGCAGGCTCTGCGCGCGCTGCAGCGCCAGGGAATGAAGCGGCTCGTGCTGGATCTGCGGAACAATCCGGGCGGCGCGTTGGATCAGGCTATCAAGGTTGCGAACCGGTTCCTGCCGCGCGGCGCGATGGTCGTGTACACGCGTGGGCGCGTGCCGAACTCGGACCAGGATTACCGCGCTACCGAATCGAGCGATTACCTGAACATCCCGATGGTCACGCTGACGAATCGCAGCAGCGCCAGCGCGTCGGAAATCGTGTCGGGTGCACTGCAGGATCACGATCGCTCGCTGATTGTCGGTGAAACGACCTTCGGCAAGGCGCTCGTCCAGTCCGTCTATCGTGTCAGCGAAGGCGCCGGCGTGGCGGTGACCACGGCCCACTACTACACGCCGAGTGGACGACTCATCCAGCGTCCGTGGGACGACAGCTTCGACGAATACCTCACCTACACGATGCGCGATCAGGATCCCAACAAGGTGCACAACCCTGAGGATCTGAAGCTGACTGACGCGGGCCGCAAAGTGTATAGCGGCGGCGGAATCGAACCGGATCGCCGCTTCGATGGACCGATCGAGGGGTTCAACCCGACACGGTTCGGCCGCACCCTCAACGCGCGCAACATCTTCGACGTCTACGCGCAGCGCTTCACGCGCAAGGGGGACGCCCGCATCACGCAGGCTCCGACGGCGGCGCCGCGCGAACTGTCACCGGGGTTCGACGTGACCGACGCGATGGTGGGCGAGTTCCGCGAGCTCGTTGAGAAGTCAAAGATCAAATTTGACGAATCGGACTGGCAGAAGGATCTGCCGTTCATCAAGGCGATGATCCGCTACGAGATCGATCTCGATCTGTTCGGCGTCGAAGCGGCGCGCAAGGATCTGGTGAAGAGCGACCCGCAGCTGCAGTTCGCGGTGACGCTTTTCCCCGAAGCGCAACGGCTGCTCGACATGACGAAGATCTCGGGCACGCAGCGAGTATCGCGTTAGCCCTGACACGAGTTGGTAGGGGCCGGCTTTAGCCGGCCCACAGTTTCAACACCACACCCTGCCTTTGGGTTCCCAGCCCAAAATATTGTGGTGTCGGTTCGGCCTTGCCACAATGGCTGGCCCTTGTTAGTCTGTTCGCCTCTTCAGTTTCAGGTTCCACTCATAGGTGTCGGATAGGTGTCAGCTATCAGGTATCAGGGGACAGGAATGCGCCTCGAACGCCTTGAAATCGCCGGCTTTAAATCGTTTTCCGATCGGTCGGAGCTTGCCTTCGACGAGGGTGTCACGGCCATTGTCGGCCCGAATGGATGCGGCAAGAGCAACGTCGCCGATGCCATTACGTGGGTGCTTGGCGAACAGAGCGCCAAGAGCCTCCGCGGCGACAAGATGGAGGACGTCATTTTCAGCGGCAGCGACGCGCGCAAACCTGGCGCCGCCGCGGAAGTGCGCCTCCGTCTGACGGGACTCCCGCTTCCCTCAAGGCCCATCGAGGGGCTGCCGCCGAAGCCGCCCGCTGAAGAGGCATCTCCCGCCGATATCCACGTCGAAGCGCTGCCGGAGTTTCACGCGAACCACGGGTCAAACGGCAACGGGAATGGCAACGGCCATCACTCGCTCGACGACATCGTCGACGCGTTCACGCGCGACGTCGAGGTCACGCGCCGTCTCTACCGGTCCGGGGAAAGCGAATACCTGATTGACGGCGAAGTATGCCGGCTGCGCGATGTCCATGAGCTGCTGATGGACACCGGCCTCGGCGCCAAGGCGTACGCGATTATCGAGCAGGGCAAGATTGGGATGATTCTCAGCTCGCGGCCGACCGATCGCCGTCAGCTGATCGAAGAAGCCGCGGGTATCACGAAGTACAAATCGCGGCGGCGGGCCGCCGAACTGAAGCTGGAGGCCGCACAACAGAACCTTACCCGCGTTGACGACATCGTTTTCGAAGTGGAGAAACAGCGTGGCGCGCTGAAACGTCAGGCGGCGAAGGCACGGCGATACAAGCGGCTTCGGGACGAGCTCCGGCGCTGGGAAAAGGTGCTGTTCGCACGTCGGTACCGCGAGCTGGCACAGGCCATCGAGTCGGCGCGCGCGAGTCTGGCCGGCGCGCGCGAGCGCGAAGCGGCGGCGTCGGCACGCGTCGCCGAAGTCGAGGCCGACCTGGCGCGGCTGCGGATCGAACAGGCCGAAGCGGATCAGCGTGCGGCCTCGGTTCGCGAGCGCGCGCACACCGCCGAGCTCGATATCAATCGCCGGCAGCAACAGCTCGAGTTCGATCGTCATCAGGCATCGTCGCTCGCGACGCGCGCGGGGGAGATCGCCGACGAGATGCGCGACCTCGAGGCGCGCCGGGAACCGGCCCGCATCGCCATCGACGCACGCGAACACGCATGCGCCGACGCCGAGCGTGCGCGCGACGAAGCGGCTGGCGTTCTCGCGGATGCCACAGAGGCACTCACGCGCGCGCAGCGGCAGATCGATGCGCTCGAAACAGACGTCGATAGCGCCCGGACACGGGTCTACTCGGTCGCCAATTCGGTGACTGCGCTCCGCCACGCGCTCGAACACGCCTCGGCACAGCGAAGCCGCGTCGGCGAGGCGCTTGCGAAGCTGGACGTCGAAGACGCCGACGTCCTCGTCGAAGTCCAGAAGATCGAGGCCGACCGTGCATCGGCGGGGGAGGCGCTCCGGCGTTCACACGAAGCGCTCGATCACGTCCGCACTCAGCAGGGAACGCAGGAGGCGACGCTGGCCGCCGCGCGAAGTGCCCACGACGCGACGACGCGTCGCGTCCGCACCGGCGAGCAGGACCTCGCGGCACTGGACGCGCGGCTCGCATCGCTCGAAGAGCTCGTCGCGACTCGAGGCGAGTTTGGCGATGCGGCTCGGATGGTGCTGGTTCAGGCCAACGGCCACGTCGGTCAACAGGGTGCCGTCGCCGACTATCTCGAGGTCGATCGGCGCTATGAACGCGCGGTAGAAGCCTGTCTCGGGGATCTGCTGCAGCATGTGATCGTCGAGCGCCACGAACAGGCTGCAGCAGGCCTGTCGCTCGTGCGGGAACACGACGCGGGACGCTGCGGTTTCGTGGTGATCGATCCCGAATCGAATGGTTATCACCCGCGTGAAGCCCTGCGGATGCCCGGCATGCGGCCCGGGATTGTTCCGGTCAGCGAGGTACTGCGAATCGTGGGCCCGCATGCTGCCACGATTCAAAAAGTCGTTCCCGACGCATACGTCGCTGAAACGTTCGAGCAGGCGGTCGCCTTCTCCCGTGAAACGACGGTTCCCATTGCGACGATCAACGGCGACGTCTTCCGCGGATCCCACCTCGTGTCAGGCGGCGCCAAGGCCGAGTCGCGCGGAATTCTTGCGACGAAACGCGAGATCAAGGAGCTCCGCGAGCGGATTACGAGCGATCGTGCGGCGCTCGCGCAGCTGATTGACGCAGCGGCTGCCCTGAACCTGTCGATCGCGGAAGCGACGACGGCGATCGCATCGCTCACCGCCGAACAGCATCGGCAGGACAAGGAGATCGTTGGCCACGAGGCGCAGCTGGCGCGCCTCGGCGAGGACACACTCCGCCTGGCGCGAAAGACGGAAGTGATTGGCTTCGAGAGGCGCCAGGCCGAAGAGGAATGCGTCGCCCTCGATGCGCGCGCGTCGGAAGCGCAGCAGAGGATCGCGGGTCTCGAAGAGGAGCAGCGGGCGGCTGACGAGTGTCTGTCGGAGGCACAGCGAAGTCTTGGCGCTGCCAGGGCTGCCGCCGCGGAGTTGAACGACAAGGCCGCCGCCGCGCGTGCCTCGCACGCAGCGCTCGTCGAACGTGCCACTGCGCTCGCCGCGGATGTTCTGCGCCTGCGCGAAGCGGCGCTGGAGCTCGAGGACCGCATCACGTCGAAGTCGGAGGAGCGGCGGCAGACGGTGTCGCGGCGCGAAGAGTTGTTGGAGGCGATTGCGGCCGGCGAACGAATGCTCGATGACGACATCCGGGCGCTCGACGGTCTTCGCGAGGCGTTGCGTACGGCCGACGAGGCGGCGGGCGCGCTGCGAGCGGCCGTTGACGTGCAGGACACCACCATTCGCGAGGCAAGGCAATTGCTCGAAGGCGTACGGAGCGAGGTCGCGAGCTTCGATGTGACGCGGGCCACTGCCGAAAGCGATTTGACTCACCTTGCCCAATCCTGTGCCGACGCCGTGCAGATGTCGCTCGATACGGTTCTCGCAGATGTGGAAGCCATGGAACAGTCCGGTACCGCTGTTCCGGATGTGGTCGCCATTACGGCGGAAGAACCTGAGTCGGATGCTGACGAGGTGGGGTTGAACGCCGAAGCCCCGAGTCCCGAACCTCCGAATCCCGCATCCTGCGTCCCGAATCCCGGCTCGATGACCGCCGAAGAGGCGATCGTCGCACTGAAGGCGAAAATCGATCGTCTTGGTCCCGTCAACATGATGGCGATCGAGCAATTCGACGAACTGGAAACTCGTCACACGTTCCTCACGACGCAGCGCAAGGACTTGATCGATTCGATAGCGCAGACGACGGAAGCGATCAGGCGGATCGATGAAACCAGCAAGGCGCGCTTCGCCGAGGCCTTTGCTGCGATTCAGGAAAACTTCCAGGGCACCTTCAGCACGCTCTTCGGAGGAGGGCGCGCCGGGCTGACGCTGATCGACGAGCACGACCCGCTCGAAAGCGGCATCGACATCGTCGCCTCTCCACCGGGCAAGCGTCTACAGAGTGTCCAGCTACTCTCGGGAGGCGAGAAGGCGCTGACGGCGATCGCGTTGATGTTTGCGATTTTCAAATACAAGCCCAGCCCGTTCTGTCTGCTCGACGAGATCGATGCGCCGCTCGACGACGCCAATGTCGGACGATTCGTCGAGATGCTGCGCGGGATGCTCGACCGCACCCAGTTCATCCTCATCACACACAACCGCCGGACGATGGAGATTGCCAATCGCTTGTACGGGGTGACAATGGAGGAGCCGGGTGTATCGAAGCTGATTTCTGTTCAGCTGAATTAACCCCGCGGCTTCCGGCTACCGCCTCCCGACTTCCGGCGTGATCAGCCGGCGGCCGGTGGCCGGACGCCGGTCGTCGAACCATGAACGAAGACAAATCCGCCAGATACCATCGGCTCCGGCGTCGGGCGTCAATTGCGGGCACGCTCGTCGGCGTTGCCTTCCTGATCGCGTTCGTGTGGTCAGGTGCATCCGCGGCGCTCCGCGACTATGCCGCGTCGCTCGTGGGCGCGTCGTTCATCCCCACCCTGGTGACCTACGTCGTGCTGCTCGCGCTGCTGAACGAAGCGATCAGCCTGCCGTTCGCGTTTTATCAGAGCGTGACGCTCGAGCGGCGGTACGGCCTGTCGACGCAGACGACGGCGCGCTGGTGGCTCGATCACCTGAAGGCCGGACTTGTCGCGCTTGTGTTCGGGTTGATTGCGGCGTTGATTGTGTGTGCGTTGATTCGATGGCAGCCGGATCGGTGGTGGGTGCTGGCCGCCGTGGTGTTCACCGTCATCATGGTTGGCCTCGTGCAGCTCACACCCGTGCTGCTGCTGCCGCTGTTCTACGAGTTCAAACCGCTCGAGCGCGAGGCGCTCGTGCGCCGGCTGGTTGCGCTCGCCGAGCGCGCGGGCGCGCGCGTGATGGGCGTGTTCGAATGGCGGCTCAGCGACAAAACGAAAAAGGCCAACGCGGCTTTGGCAGGCATCGGCCAGACCCGGCGCATCATCATTTCTGACACGCTACTGGCCGAGCATTCCGATGATGAGATCGAGGTGATCCTGGCGCACGAGCTCGCCCACCACGTGCACCGCGATATCTGGAAGGGCATTGCGCTCGAGACCGTGCTGATCGCGCTGGGCTTCTACCTTGCGGACGCCGTGCTGACGCGATTCGCGACGTCATTTGGACTGACTGGGAAAGGCGACATCGCGGCGCTGCCGCTCCTCCTGCTCGCCGCCGGTGCGGTGTCGCTGGCGCTCATGCCGCTGGCGAACGCGTTCTCGCGCGCGCACGAACGTCGAGCGGATCGCTATGCGCTCGAGATGACCAGGAATGTTCCTGCCTTCGTGAGTGCGATGAAGCGTCTTGGTGTGCAGAACCTCGCGGAGGAGCATCCCTCACGACTGGTCCAGATCCTGTTCTATACGCACCCCCCCATCAGTGCCCGCATCAACGCCGCGCAGGCGTGGGCCAAAGGCCGTTAAGCCGGCTCAGCCTGGCCTGCCTTCCATCGGAACGAACGTGACCGTCCCCGGCGGCTCGAGTCCCTCACGTTCGCCGCGTTGCAAATAGTCGAAGCTCGTGAACGCGTTGCGGATGCCGGCGATCTCACAAAAAGCGCGCAGCAGGTCTGACGAGAAGACGACGTTGGTGGTGTCCGCGAGCACATCGACCAACCGTGCCCGACTCTCCAAGTCGCAGATGTCGGAGAGCGCGTCAATCTTGGCCGCGAGCTTCTCGCGCTCTTTGCCTCGCCTCTTTCGGGAGGCGCCGACCTTGAACCATGGGAGCTGCTTGCCGTCGCGGAAGAACATGCAATACAAGTCGTCCTCGTCGGCCGAGAGAAGAAGGAGAACCAGGCAATCGAGCCTCGCAGACAGTGCTTTCCCCGAGTGTTCGAGTTCCGGCGTGAAGTTGGGGAAGACGGCGAGCCACCCGCCGACGGGTTCGGCGACATAGAACTGCAATCTTTCGGCTGGAGTTGCCGCCGAGATCTCCTCCAACACGGCAACGGCTCCATCGCGGTCGCCGGTGCGGAGTTGCAGGGAAAGATAGGTGGCACCCATTGTCGGAACTCAACGCCCCGCCAGCGAAGTTCGGAAGAGTTCTACGGCTTCGTCGTCGTACGGTTCGGTGTCGAGCAGCCGACGCAACTCGTCGACTTGTCTGAAGGCGAGAATACGCGCCGCTTCATCGAACTCGTCCCCAAGGCCCGCTTCCTCGAACTGCAACAGTATCGTCGCGGCGAATTGATCGTAACCAGTTCCCAGGAGCTCGATGGCGGCGTCGCCCAGTCGCCCATCTTCGTAGTAATACCGAACAAACCGGTTGCTGGCAGGCAGGAAGCCGACGACCGTCGCGCCGTCTTCCTCCGCAAGTGGACAGATTCCAGCGAGCGCGGGAACGAGCGATTCGAGTTCGCGCGCGCGTCCGAGGTTTGGCGTTCCCCACGCCAGCAAACGAAACGGAGAGCCTGCCGCCGTCACGGAGTCGAGCAGCGCCGGCGGCACACCGTGCGCGAGGAGAACGCGTCTGACTGTCTCAGGAGTCGATTGGTCCATGGAATGGGTTCGACGCCTCACTCGTCCAGGATCGCCAACAGCTTTTTCATTGTTGTCATATTCCGCGCCGTTCCGCCATCCCCGATCGCGCGGTTCACCATCGTCCACAATCGACTGACACCGATGCCGCGCGCGCACCAGAGATAGGCGACCCGCTTTCCCAGCGCCAGAGCCTCAGGAGCCCAACGTTCCTTCAGCAGCGGTTTGAGTCGCGCGATGCCATTTGCATCTGCGCACGCCAGCAGCAGGAGATGCGACGGATTGTCTGCTACCGATGCCAACGGATTGGCCTCCACCGCGTCGGCGATCTCGCGTCTGGTGAGTACCACGACGCGCGATTGAATGCCGAGGCGATCGCCGATCGCCTTTTGCACCCGCGGGGCATGATCCTCTGACGCGGCGTTGCGGACCGTGAACACGACGTTGCCGCTGTTCAGCAGTGTACGGACGTCGTTGTAGCCCAGGTCTTCGAACAGCCTGCGAAGGTCGGCCATCGAGACGCGCTTCGCGGTGCCGACGTTGATGCCCCGCAGAAGGGCCGCGCGGCGGTCGATCACCGCCATGGGCAGACGCGACCTCATCCTTGGAACAAAGTTCGTTCTTCGGTCACGGCGTAGCGCGTGCTCGACGGATCCAGAAAGTTGGCTTCATCCTGTGTGGACTGCTTCCACTCCTCGCTCGCGCGAGCCCGCGCGAGCGCGGCTTCGTCTTCGAACCAGAGCTCGGCGACGCCGTCGAAGTCCGGCTGACGAGCGTCGTCCGGGACCCTCACCGCGCGTGACTGCACCAGACGGCGAAGTCCCGGTATCCGGGCGCCCATTCGTCCGTGAACGTCCCGCCAGTATCTGTCGAAGTCCTCGTCGCTGATACCAGCGAGTTTTCGGAAGCAATACACGACCTTGATCACGATGCCATACCCATCAGCCCGATCCCAATTGTTAGTCGATGCGTCCGACTGCGAGGCTGGCGCGACGCGCGACGGTCAAGCAGCCGGCGCGCTCACGTCGTGCTATCCGACCCACGAAATGAATTGACCACCATTCGGATAACGGTAGTCGGCAATCAGGCCTGGCCCTCGGCACTCGACTTCATCGAGCGACAGGCGGAAGCCTCCGGATCGAATTCCGTGTCGTCCAGAAATGTCAGCTGGCCAAGCCATCTGAACTCGCCATCGCGGCCGGCGAATCTGCGTGCGAACCAGTACGGGACATCGATGCGAACGAGCCGCTGACCGCCGCGCGTGTCGAAAACGACTGTGTCAAATGAGCGAAGAGGCGCTGTTCCTGCCGTTCTCGTCGCGACGACATCCGCTTCACGACGGCTCATGTCGAGGAGCGGCTGCTGGTTTACGAAACGTTACCGCTGGCACCGCCACGCCAAAAACGCCGAATCGTGAAAGGGTCCGCATCATGCGTTCAACCGATGTAGAAATACACCACCATCGTGTGTTTCTTGGCGTCAATGCCGACAGCTCGATATGAATCGGAGTCCCCGCAGTAGCTCTCGTTGAGGTCGTCCTATCGGCAATAGATATGGTTTCCGCTGGCGACTCCGCGAAAGGCGTGCGGATTGGGAAAATCAGCGATCTTTCCATTGCCATAGTGCGCTGGTCGTCGCTTCGGGCAACCGGTGCCCCGTTTGGCGCGCGACCATCACGATTTGACCACGGTGGTGAGCTTCATGCGCGACGAAATAGGTCAGCACATGCCCGACGTCGAGAGCAAGATTCCGCCATACGTACGCTTTTGACGGCGGGACCTCGCCATCTGCCGCGATGCCCAGCTTGAGAAGCGCTTCGATGCCGGTGCTGCTCCGTTTCAGTGCGGCCACGAGTAGCCGGGGCGTCACGCGGTGGTGATCCACGCGAGCCGGGGTCGTGATGCCGTGCTCACGTCCCAGCGTATGAACCCACCGGCATCTGGCGTTGTGAAGGTGCGCGGCAATCGCGCGGATTGTACGTTGCGGCGCGCCGGGAACTGCCACATCCCAGAGCGCCGCCGGCAGACGCTCGATGAACTGGATGGTGATCCGATTATTCGTTCGCCAGGTGGTAAGGAGGCTCGTCTCGAAGAAATTGCGTGCTGGAGTAAACCGCAGATCAGGCAGTTGCCGCTGAAGGAACTCCAGATCGCGCTTCGGTAAGGGATACGTGTCCTGCAGGCCAAGAGCCTCGTCCGCGAGCTTCCGACCGGTGGAGCGTTTCCCCGCACGCAGGCTCGCGATGGCAGCGGCCGCCAACGCCGCTGTCAGCCCGTGCCCGGACTCTTGGAGCGCGCCGCGTCGCAAGTCAGCTATACGTCGATAAACCGCCGCCGCCTTCGCGTGAGCGCCTTGGCTCTCGAACTCCACGCCAAGAAGTTCGAGCGCTTGAATCTCATGCCAGTCGGTTAGCCCATCGCCGGCTGCGTCATGACAGAGGGTCGCCAGACGGTCGAGCAGATCGACGGCGGCATCGTGGCGCCCCTGTTCCGCGGCTTGCAGCGCCTCTCGTACCCGATCGTTGAACCAGATTTGATTCGTGCCCGTGCGTTTACGTTTCATCACGCGTCCTTCGTGCTTGGGTCTTTGGGCATTGAGCATTGCGCTTTGCGCATTGAGCATTCCGGCTCACTTCGGCGTAGCATATGCCTCGTCTGGAGGAGGTGCGTGTGGACAGAATGACTCGCCGTGAAGTGATTCGGACGGGTGCGGGAGCCTTTGCAGGGGCGGCAGCTGCGCTCGCTGGAACGCGTCTTTCGGCTCAGGGCGGCGCCGTCAATCCGACGCCTCCCCCCGCGCGCGATACGAGGTATCCGCTTCCACCAACGTGGCCGCGCGAGCTGAAACAGCTTGCACCCAATGTGTATGCGTACACCCAGGGCGGCGGTCCGGACATGAGCGGTCCCGGCGTGTCGAACGCGGGCCTCATCGTCGGCCCTGACTATATGCTCGCCATCGACGCGCTGCAGGGACCGATTCCGGCCAAGGACTTCATTGCCCGAGCGCAGCAAGTGGGCGGCGGCAAGCCGATCGCGCGTCTGGTGAACACACACCATCACGGCGATCATGTCGCAGGCAACCAGTTCTTCACCGGAGCCGAAATCAGCAGCCATCCGTACTGCCGCAACGAAGTGCTCAAAGCGGTCGCGAACACACCGAAGACGTGGAATGCGACGCCGAACGTCGCACAGGGCGGCGAACCGCGGGTGCTCGTGGCTCCGACAGTGACCTTCCGCGACGATGTGAGCTATTTCCTCGGGAACACTGAAGTGCAGTTCCGGTTCGCCGGTCCTGCGCACACCTGGGGCGACATCGTCGCCTATCTGCCGCAGCACAGGATTGTCTTTCTCGGCGACGTCGGCTTTTTCTGGGTCGCGCCATACGCGAACAACAGCTACATCACGAAGTGGCTTGAAATCTGCGACGCAATTGCCGGATGGGATGCAGATGTGCTCATCCCGGGGCATGGTCCGATCGGAACCAAGAAGGAGCTCGCCGAGATGGCGAACTACTTCCGCGTCCTCCGCGTGGAGGCGCGCAAACGCTACGACGCGAAAATGACGGCCGGTGCCGCCGCCGCCGAAATCCGTCTGGGCAGGTTCGACAACTGGGTCGGGCCCGAGCGTCTCATCATGGACACCGTGCGTTGGTATCAGGAATGGGACGGCACGTTGACACCCGACTACGACGCGAATCGAGTACGCGAAGCGACGATTGAATACAACGCAATCAAGGCGGGAGCAAAGAAGACGGGTCAGATCATTCCGCTCGAGCGGATGATTGCGCTGGCGGAGCCGTGCTAATTCGTTCGAGTTCTTCGGATCGTTCGGATCGTTCGAGTCGTTCTCTGCTGCATCGCTGCATTCGGTCTGCCGCTGTATCCGTCTCCTTCGTGTTATACACCTCCGGCGTCGGCCACGCTCAGTCGGCGCCGGTTCGATCGGATCAGGACATCCTCATTCAGCTCGAGCACGACTGGGACGCGGCGTTTCACCGGCACGACGCCGCCTTCATCGACAAGATTCTCGCCGACGAGTTTATCGTCACCTACGACAACGGCGTTCGTGCGGATCGGACCGTCGAACTGGAACTGGCGAAGTCGCTCAACGAAAACATCGAATCGTCAACGCTCGACGAATTCATCGTGAAGGAATTCGGCAACACCGCCGTCGTCTGGTTCACGCTGCACCTGGTCGGACCCATCAACGGCCAGCGCGTCCAGAACGACTATCGATTCACCGACGTCTTCGTGCTTCGTACCGGCCGCTGGCAATGCGTGTCGAGCCAGAGTACGCATATCGATCGCGGTCCGCGCGCGAACCCGTGACAACTACGCGGCCCGATTCCGTCTTGGCTCGGTGTGCGCCGCCTGATTGGTCCGCGCCGCGGCATCCGATGATTGGTCGCTTGGACTCCAGCTGTTCATCGAATCATAGGATCTCAGGGCTCGACTGAGCTCCATGAGGCGCGTCGTCGCGCGGTCGATGCAGGCGAGGATGGGCTCCAGCTCCGGATTGCGTTTACGCAACAAGGCTGTGGCGAACACGATGGTCTGGATGGGTGTGTTGGCGTAGTCGCGCAGCCGTAGAAACCCGCGCGCCACTTGCGCGGCTACCGCCGCCTCGGCCTGTAGGCGCAGCACGTCGCGCTCGAACGCCAGACCGCGTAGACGGTACACGAGCAGCACTCCGCCGAACATCGCAAAGATCAGCACGAACCAGGGTTCGCCTACCGGAAGCCTCCGTTGAATTTCCGGATCGAGAACATAGAACTTGGCAATCGCTGTCCCTGCCAAGCCAGCTATCGAGACAAGTCCTGCCCTGAGGTCGGGTGCGACGAGCGGAACCGCCAGGATGCCCAGCTTGTTCGCCTGAAAGGGAGTCCAGGCGCGCGTCGACGCCCAGAAGCCGCTGGTGATCCACAGCGCCACGAGTATCACGAGGATGTTGAGAAGAAAGACAGTTGAGCCGAGGCGAACCGTCGCGCGCCGCCGCCGGATCAACAACAGTACGATCAGGCCGACGGAGACCAGAGCGGACAACGCCGAGGGATAGAGCGGCATGTTCGGTACGTTGCGCGCCAGAAAGGAATCGAACGGCATCCCTACGGCATTGAGGGCTGCCGCCACAAACGCGCCTCGCCACGCATGCCGTGCTTCGAGATCCGGAATGGCCGTCATCGGAGCTATCCGTCAATGACGGATTGCAGACGATCCGGATCAATCGGTTTGGAGACAATCTCCGCGTCGCCCTTCCGTTTGGCCGCAACGACCAGAGGATGATTGTCGGCGTGGCCCGTCAGAAACACGATCCGTCCTGTGTAGCCCTTTTCGCGAAGCCAGGTGTAGGCGTCGATACCTGACCACGGGCTGGCGCCCAGATTGATGTCGAGAATCGCCACTCCGCAACCGAGCGCGCGCTCGCCGAGGGCCACCAGCTCTTCGTAGCTGCCGACCCCGATGCACCGACGGTTGAGAACAAAGCCAACCAGCTCTACAAACATCTCGCGCAGGTCGTCGCTGTCCTCGACGAACAAAACGCACTCGGCTCTCGTCACGGTTTCAGGCACGTCGGACACGCATCAAACTACCTGCTTCGGTGTGCCGAAAGAATCATCCGCTCACTGCCAAGTCGTCAGCATCAGCCTGAACGGATGCGCGACGTCTGGCTCCATGTTGACGACGCGCAGCTCGTATTCGATGGCGGGAAGGCCGACGCGGCGAAACGCAATCGTCGGGGATCCGTCGCGCGGAGCGAGGTCCTCATGGATCAACCCTGCACCCGCCCGGTAGAGCTGAATCAGCATCGCGCGCGCACCGCCCTGCCACGACAGCGTTACCTCGACGGCGCCGCCGTCTTTCTGCAGCGCGAAGCCGTACGTTTCGCAGGCGTAGCGCTCCACGTAGCACGGGCCTGAATAATTCGCGAGCGGCCCGACGGTGCCGTCAATCACCTGCTGCGACGGCACAAGGCCAGAGGGAACCTCAGGGCCGATTGCGTGAGTCGGGGCAGGGGCGGAAGCCACAGATGGCTGTGACACCGCCGCCGGCGTCGACAGCATCGGCGATGGGGCGGTGGACGAGAGGGTAGTGAGTCCTCCACACCCCATGACAAGCAGCGACAGCCCGACGATGATCAACCTGGGCTCGTTCATGGACGCGCTGCACTGCAGTTTCCGGTCCGGCGCCAACCAGGGTGCTCTGCCTGTCGGGTTGGCAGTTAATGACCAGTTAGTGGCACGAGGTTACTTATTCGGCAAATCCCAAACTCCAAATCCCAAATCCCAAATCCCAAGGTTGCGCAAGTCGGTCCGCGTGTACAGACCGCACGGGCTCAGCAGCAGCGGCTCACAGGGAAAGATCTCTGAGTCTCTGCCGCCCGTTGGGGAATTGAGATTTGGGATTTGGGTTGTGGGATCTACTTCGCGCGAACGACGAGCTCGCCGCGCATCATCCTATGGCCGGGGTCGCCCGTGAGTCCGCAATAGAACGCGAACGTGCCGGAGCGGTCTGCCTGGAACTCAAACGTGGTCGAGCCGCTGGCGGGCACTCGTTTCGAGATGCGGTATTCGTCGACGGTGAAGCTGTGGGCGATATCTTCGCTGCGGACGGTCAGCTTGACCAGGTCGTCCTGCATGACCTCGATGCGCGTCGGCGAGTAGCGGAAGTCCTTCGCGACAATCGTGAATTCGCGCCTGTTGGGGGCTTCCTGCGCCAACAGGCGGCTCGCGGCCGGCGCAGTGGCCACGACGACCCCGCCGACGCCGAGGAGCAGCAGACCGAGCGAACGGCGGGTCATTCTCATACAAAGTGTGACGAGGGCCGAACCGTTCTGGTTCGGCTGTACAGGTTTCGGTTCTATTCCTTTGCCGCAGCAGGGGCCGCTTCCTGCGGCTGCTTGGCGGCGGCTTCCTCCTGTAGCAACGCCTTACGGCTCAGCCGAATCTTGCCGGTTGGGTCGATATTGATCACCTTCACAAGGATCTGCTGGCCTTCTTTCAGCTCGTCCCGGACGTCCTTAACGCGGTGATTCGCGATCTCCGACACGTGGAGCAGCCCGTCGGTGCCCGGCATGATCTCGACGAACGCGCCGAAGTCGGTGATCCGCTGAACCTTGCCGAGGTACGTCTTGTTCAGCTCGGGCGTGGCGGTCAGCTCCTGGATGATGCCGATCGCCTTCTGCGCGGACTCGCCGTCTGCTGACGCGACATTGACGCGCCCGTCATCCTCGACGTCGATCTTGACGCCCGTGCGCTCGATGATGCTGCGGATCATCTTGCCGCCCGGCCCGATCACGTCGCGGATCTTGTCGACCGGAATCTTGATCGTCACGATCCGCGGCGCAAACATCGACATCGCCGTGCGCGGCTCGGAGAGCGTCTTGGCCATCTCGCCGAGAATGTGCAGCCGCCCGGTGCGCGCCTGCTCGAGCGCCTTGGCCATGATCTCCGACGTGATGCCGGTGACCTTGATGTCCATCTGCAGTGCGGTAATGCCGTGCGACGTGCCGGCAACCTTGAAGTCCATGTCGCCGTAGTGATCCTCGGCGCCGGCGATGTCTGAGAGGACGGCCCATTTGCCGCTCTTCTCGTCCATGATGAGTCCCATCGCGATGCCGGCAACCGGCGCCTTGATGGGCACGCCCGCATCCATCATCGCCATCGAACCGCCGCAGACCGACGCCATCGACGAGGAGCCGTTCGACTCGAGGATGTCGGAGACGAGCCGAACCGTGTAGGCAAACTTGTCCTCGCCTGGGACGACCGGCACGAGCGCGCGTTCCGCGAGCGCGCCGTGGCCCACTTCGCGGCGCCCGGGACCGCGGAGGAACTGCACTTCACCGACCGAGAACGGCGGGAAGTTGTAGTGGAGCATGAAGCGCTTGTAGAACTCGCCGCCCACATGCTCGACCTTCTGCTCGTCGTCTGCCGTGCCGAGCGTGCAGGTGACCAGCGCCTGCGTTTCGCCGCGCGTGAAGACGACGGATCCGTGCGTCCGCGGGAGCACGCCGACCTCGCTCCAAATCGGGCGGATCTCGTCGAACTTGCGCCCGTCGAGGCGCACGCTGCGCTGCAGGACCTCGTCGCGGAGCACTTTCTCCTTGAGCTCGTGGAAGATGCTCTTCGCCGTGCTCCGGCGTTCGGCTTCTTGTTCGGGAATTGTGGCGATCAGCTCATCGAAGACCGCGTCGACGCTGGTGTAGTTTTCCAGCTTGTCGCGGATGCGCATCGCCTCGGCGAGCGGCAGATAGGCTTTCTCCTCGACTTCGCGATAGAACGCGTGATCGATCGGCTTCGAATCGACGGGCAGCTTCTTCTTGCCGGCCGCCGACTTGAGATCGTCGATCGTGCCCACGATCTGCTTGATGGCCGCATGCGCCGCTTCGAGCGCACCGACCGCCTGCGCTTCGGTGACTTCCTTCGCGCCGGCTTCCACCATCACGATCCCGTCTTTGCTGCCGGCGACAACGAGGTCCAGGACGCTCTGCTTCCGCTCTTCGAACGTCGGGTTGATGATGTAGTTGCCGTCGATCATGCCGACGCGCACGCCGGCAATCGCCTTCTCGAACGGAATCTCGGAGAGCGCAAGCGCCGCGGAGGCACCCGTGATCGCGAGCACGTCGGCATCGTTTTCCGTGTCGGCCGACAGCAGCAGCGCGATGATCTGCGTCTCGTAGCGCCAGCCGGATGAGAACAACGGACGAATCGGCCGATCGATCAACCGACTCGTCAGCACCTCCTTCTCAGACGGTTTCCCCTCGCGTTTGAAAAACCCTCCGGGGATCCGGCCCGAGGCGTAGGTGTATTCGCGGTAATCGACCGTCAGCGGGAGAAAGTCGATCCCTTCGCGCGCGCTCGCCGCGTGACATGCGGTGACGAGCACGACGGTGTCGCCCGACCGGACGAGCACGGAGCCGTCGGCCTGCTTGGCGAGTTTCCCGGTTTCAATGGAAATACGGCGGGATCCGATCTGGATCTCGCGCTTCTGTAAATTGACCTTTTGCATGGCGAAAGGAGCGGTTACTTCCGGATGCCGAGACGCTGAATGAGCGCCGCATAGCGATCCGAGTCCTTGCTCTTCAAATAGTCGAGCAGCCGCCGGCGCTGGCCAACCAGCTTCAGCAGGCCGCGACGGGAATGGTGATCCTTTGCGTGAACTTTAAAGTGTTCTGTCAGGTAGTTGATACGCTCGCTGAGAAGTGCCACCTGCACTTCCGGAGATCCCGTATCGCTGTCGTGTGTCTGGTAGTTCCCGATAATTCCGGTCTTGCGGTCCTTGGTTAAGGCCACTTCGCGTCCTCCACGTACGGCCCAGGAACTCGGAGCGAGCACCAGACCGCCGTTGTTGCTAATTATTGCTGCTTCAAAGACTTAACATTCTAAATCAGTACAACCTCAGGGTGCAAAAATCCTGAGAGCCGCTGCGGAGTACCCACAGCCACGAGCGCGCCGCTTGGATCGAGAAGCCGGACCCACTCCGCCGCTCCAAGTGTGGCTTCGACGGTCAGGTCCACCGGCCTGACCTGCTGGCCATGCGATACGCGTGTCAGTCCCTCGGCGGTGACCGTGACGGCGGGGAAGCCGGGCAGGAGCCGTTTCATCGGAATGAGTGCCGTCTCCAGGCCGGGATTCGGGATTCGGGATTCGGGATTCGTGCGATCCCGGATGGGCCCGAGGGTGCCCAGGTCAACGGCCTCGTCCAAAGTAAAATCTCCGCTCCGAGTGCGGCGCAGCGCTTCGAGCGTTGCCCCGGTCCTGCATCGCTCGCCGAGGTCGCGCACGAGCGCCCGCACATAAAACCCGGAGGAGCACGTGAGTACGATACGGCAGCGGTCGTTGCCGTACTCGAGGAGCCCGATGCGCAACACGCGCACGCGCACGGGATCGAGCGCCACGGATTCATCCCTCCGCGCCAGCTCGTAGGCCCGTCGTCCCGCGACCTTCTTCGCCGAGTAGGCGGGCGGCACCTGCAGCTGCTCGCCTTCAAACGATCGGAGCGCCGCGTCGAGTGCGTTGCGTGACGGGATGCCACCCGCTCGGCTGATCTCTTCGCCGGTCACGTCGAGGGTGTCGGTGGTAACGCCGAACAGAACCGTCGCGTCGTACTCCTTCTCGGCGGCCGAGAGGAACCGCACGAGCCGTGTCGCCCGGCCGCAGGCAAGTGGCAGCACGCCGGTGGCCAGCGGATCGAGCGTGCCCGTGTGACCGATCCGCTTTTCGCCAAGCAGCCGGCGTGCCGCGGCAACGACGTCATGCGACGTCAGGCCCTCGGGCTTGTCGATGACGAGTACGCCATCCATGTTTCGTGGGTTCTTCACTGTCACGGGCCACAGAGACACAGACTCTGCGCCTCTGTGGCTTGTGATCGGTGAACTACGTTTCTACGTTCTTCGTTGCTTCAATTTGTTGGAGTAACAGACGTTGAAATAACACTTTGAGGTCCTCGAATTTTCCGCTCGCGCTGCAGCCCGAGGCGTTCTTGTGGCCGCCACCGCCGAATTGCTTGGCGATCGCATTCACGTCGACGTTGCCTTTCGAGCGCATGCTGACACGCCAGTCGTCGGGACCCGCTTCCTTGAAGAATGTAACCGCCTCGATGTCCTTGACTGTCAGCGGCAGGTTGACGATCCCCTCCGTGTCCTCGTAGGTGCCACCGCAGTCCCTGGCCAGCTTCTGGTCGACGTAGACAGTGGCGACATGGCCCGACGCATCGAGATCCATCTTGCTCAGCACGGCGCCAAAGAGCTTCAGACGTCCGAGCGTGTTGCTGTCGTAGATCGCTCCGGCGATGGCGGGCGGATCGATGCCGGCCTCGACGCACCGGCTGCAGATGTCGAACGTGTGAGGGGTGATGTTCGAGTAGTGGAACGACCCGGTGTCGGTGAGGATCGCGATGTACACGTGCGTCGCGATTTCCCGTGTCAACGGGACGCCGAGCTCGCGAACCAGATCGAACACCATCTCGCCGCATGCTGCAGCGCTGGGATCGAACCAGTTGAGTGCGCCGAACTCTGTGTTGCCGAGGTGGTGATCGATGTTGATGACGAACCCGCGTTCGAATCCGTCGACGCCCGTACGCGAGAGCTCGCTGCATTCCATCACGATGACCGCGTCGCCCGGATCCTCAATCCGGTCGGCCACCTCGATCTGCGCGACGCCAGGAAATACTTTCATCGGCGTTGGCGGCGCGTCGTGATTGACGAGCCGGACTTCCTTGCCAAGCTGCCAAAGCGCGAACGCCATCGCAAGCTGCGACCCGATGGCATCGCCGTCGGGCCGGACGTGCGACGACAGCACGAACCGCTGCCGTCGGTGAATCTCGTCCGCGATGCGGGCGCGGACGCCGACGTCGGTCGCGGTTGTCATTTGTGCCGGGATTCGGGATCCGGGATCTGCCTCTCGAGGGCCTCGGGGCGCCCGGATCCATCGTCGGAGGCAGGCGATTCGCTCTCGGCGGCACGCTGCGCGTCTTCTGCGTGAATGTCGCGCAGGATCTGCTCAATCCGGTCCTGATGCGCGATCGATTCGTCGAACCGGAATTCGAGCTCCGGGACGCGTCGCAGCTGCAGCCGCGCGCCAATCTGACGCCGGAAGAAGCCGGTGGCGCGTTTGAGCGCGCGTGCGGTCTCTTTGCGCGCGTTGGGGTCGCCGAGGCTGGTGTAGAACACGCGAGCGAGCTGAAGATCCGCTGTCACCTGCACGCGCGTCAGCGTGATGAAGCCGATGCCCGGATCGTGCACCTCGCCGCGGCTGAGAATCTCGCTCAGCTCCTGGCGAATCTGGTCACCCACGCGGTCTGGTCTGTATCCCTGTGCCATAGCAAATCCCAAAACCCAAATCACAAACCCAAATCACAAGAAATCCCAACGCCGGGAAGCCACTTGGGATTTGGAATTTGGGATTTGGGATTTGGGATTTTAGGCGGTCGCCACCTTCACTCTCTCCATCGTGAACACTTCGATGACATCCCCCATCTTGATGTCGTTGAAGCGCTCGAGCCCGATGCCGCACTCAAACCCGGATTTGACCTCGCTCACGTCGTCTTTGAAGCGGCGCAGAGAGGCGATCTTCCCTTCGAAGACGACCACGTTGTCACGCAGCAGCCGCGCAGTGGTCTCGCCCGCGCGGGTGATGCGCCCCTCCGTGACCATGCAGCCGGCAATCGACCCGACCTTCGGCACGCGGAACACCTCGCGCACTTCCGCCGTCCCGATGCGGACTTCCTTGAACGTCGGCTCGAGGAGACCCTCCATGCCCTTCTTGATCTCCTCGGTGACGTTGTAAATCACCGAGTGGAGCCGGATGTCCACCTCTTCGCGCTCGGCCATGTCGGCCGCGTTGCGATCGGGCCGGACATTGAAGCCGACGATGATCGCGTTCGATGCGGAGGCAAGAAGCACGTCGGACTCGTTGATCGCGCCGACCCCGGAGCGGATGATTCGGATCTTCACCTTTTCGTCGGACAGCTTCGTCAGCGTATCCGCAAGCACTTCCGCCGAGCCCTGCACGTCGGCCTTGACGATAATCGGCAGCTCCTTGACGCCACCTTCCGCAATCTGCTCCTTGAGCGATTCGAGCGTGAGGCGGCCGCCACGCGCACCGAGAGCGCGTTCCTTCGCCTGCGTCTGACGGAAGGTCGCAATCTGCCGAGCCTTTGCCGCGTCGGCCACGGTCTGGAACGGATCGCCCGGCTGCGGCAGGCTCGTCAACCCGAGGACTTCGACAGGGGTTGAAGGGGGCGCCAACTTCACCGCACGTCCACGGTCGTCGATGAGCGCGCGCACGCGGCCGACGACCGGGCCCGCGATGAAGTTGTCGCCGACGTTCAGCGTGCCATCCTGCACGAGGACGGTTGCGACCGGACCGCGGCCGCGATCGAGCTTCGCTTCGAGCACCGTGCCGGACGCGCTGTGCTTCGGGTTTGCCTTCAGCTCCAGAATGTCCGTTGACAGCAGGATCATCTCGAGCAGCTGATCGAGGTTCTGCTTCTTTTTGGCCGAGACGGGCACCATCACGGTTTGTCCGCCCCAGTCCTCCGGGACCAGCGCCAGCTCGGCGAGCTCGCGCTTCACGTTGTCCGAGTTCGCACCGGCCTTGTCGATCTTGTTGATGGCGACGACGATCGGCACGTTCGCCGCCTTCGCGTGGTCGATCGCCTCACGTGTCTGCGGCATCACGCCATCATCCGCGGCAACGACCAGGACGACGACGTCGGTCACCTTGGCGCCGCGGGCTCGCATCAGGGTGAACGCTTCGTGGCCAGGCGTGTCGAGAAATACGACGCTGCGGCCGTCGCCGACGTCCACGTGGTAGGCGCCGATGTGCTGTGTGATGCCACCAGCCTCGCGTTCGGCGACCTTGGTTTCGCGAATCGCATCGAGCAGCGAAGTCTTCCCGTGGTCGACGTGTCCCATCACCGTCACGACGGGTGCCCGCGGCACCTGGTCCTCGGGCTTGGAATCCTCCTGCTCGGCGACGAGCTCTTCTTCGAAGCTCCGCATTTCGATATCGGCGCCGAACTCGCGCGCGACGTCCCGGGCCGTGTCGATGTCCAGCGTGCTGTTGATGGTCATCATCATCCGTTTCATCAACAGCTTCGCGAGCACATCCTTCACGCGTACGTCGAGCTTGTCGGCAAGGTCTTTCACCGTCATGCCCTCGGCGAGCGTGATCGTTCGTGTAATGGGCGGCGGCGCCGCCGGTACGGCAGCGAGGGCCGGCGCTGCGGGACGCTCCCTCCTCGGCGCAACCGGACGCGCGCCGGGCCGTGGCATCTGCGGCATCGGCGGACGCGGTCCCGGTGGGCGTACCCCCGGCATGCCGGGTCGCGCTTGCGCGCTCGGCTGCGTGCGGACTGGTTGCGAGGGAAGCGGTCGGGGTCCTCCCAGCATGCTCGGCGTTGTCGGCCGCGGCGGCGGCGGATAGGCCGGGCGCGGCGCACCCGCCGGACCCGGTGGTCGTCCGGAGGGAGTTGCAGGACGTGCTGGTGGCGGCGGCGCGCCCTTCGGCGGCGTCGCCGCTGGCGGCTGCACCATGCGCGGCTGCGAAACAACCGGGCGCTTCGCTGGCGCCAGCGGGCGCGCAGGCTGCGTCGGTTTGCCAGGCTCCTCGATGCGGAGCCGGATTGTTGGCGGCACGACGCGAGGCGGAGCGTGCGGCTCCGGCGGAGGCGCTTCAACCGGAGCTTCCTCAACCGGAGCTGCAGCCGCAACAGCCGGAGCTGGTTCGACGACGGGCGGCGCCGGCTCGACGCGTGGTAGTTCGGGGACGACGACCGGTGCTTCGGGCACCGCCATGGGCGCAGGTGGAGGTGCAGCGGCAACAGGGGCAGGAGCGGGAGCAGCAGCCTGCGGTGCAGGTGGCGCCGCGGGCGGCGCTTCTTCAACCGGAGCCGGAGGTTGCGCGGGCCTGATGGTTTTGACCAGCCGAGGAGGTCCAAGGACGGGCGCCGCCGGCTTGGGCGGCTCCGCCTTCTTCGGCGCGGCGGTCTTCTTCGCACCGCCCTTCGCCGGTACCGGCGTCTCGGCAAACATGTCGCCGCTCGGCAGCGAGATGCCACGTTGCCGCGCGATACGCTCGACAAACGATCGGGCGACGACCTCTTCGATGGTGCTCGACGCGCTCTTCAACTCGATGCCGTGATCGCGTTTGAGGAGTGCCAGCACTTCCTGGCTGGTGGAGCCGAGCAGCTCCGCGACTTTGTAGATCCGGACTGTTGCCAATGCGTTCCCTTAGTTACAAAGCTCTACTGTTCAACCTCGGTGGAAGTCTCTTCTGCAGGCTGCGCCTCCGCCGGTTCGGCTGCAGATTCCTTCTGCTCCGCCTCCGCAGGCGTATCGGGGAATAGCGCGTCCATCTGCGCCTGCGCGTCGCCCGCTTCGAGTGCACCGAACTGCGCCTCGACTTCCTTCCGCTTCTCTTCTTCGCTCTTGATGTCGATGCGCCACCCCGTGAGCTTCGCCGCGAGCCGGACGTTCTGTCCCTTCTTGCCGATGGCAAGCGACAACTGCTTGTCCTCGACCACGACCTCCATCACGCGGTCCTTTTCATCGACGATGGACACGCGTTGGACCTTTGCGGGGCTGAGCGCGTTGGTCACGAAGACGATCGGATCGTCAGACCACTCGACGATGTCGATCTTCTCGCCACGGAGTTCACGGATGATGGCCTGCACGCGCGTGCCCTTCATGCCGACGCATGCGCCGACGGGGTCGACATCGCGCTCGCGTGAGTAGACCGCCACCTTTGCGCGGTCACCAGCCTCGCGGACCGCGCCGCGAATCATCACGGTGCCATCATAGATTTCCGGCACTTCCTGCTCGAACAGCTTGATGAGCAGGGCGGGATCCGTGCGCGACAGCACGATCTGCGGACCTTTGGCGCTGCGGTTCACCCCTTTGATGACCGCGCGGATCCGCTCGCCCGGGGTGTAGCTTTCGGCTCGCGACTGCTCCTTGCGCGGGAGCACCGCTTCAACGCGTCCAATTTCGACGATCAGGTCGCCACTCTCGAACCGCTTCACGGTGCTGTTAATGACCTCGCCGATCCGCTGGTTGTATTCGGCGAAAATGTTTTCGCGCTCCGCTTCGCGGACCTTCTGAAAAATCACCTGCTTGGCCGTTTGCGCCGCGATCCGGCCGAGAACGTCGGTTCGCTTCGGAAATTCGATTTCCATGTCCACTTCGGCCTCGTCGCCGTAGAGGTCCTGTGCCTCCTTCAGCGAGATCTGCGTAGACGGGTCCTCGACGTCCTTGACGATGTGCTTGATGGCGAACAGGTCGACTTGTCCGGTCTCCTGATTGAAGCGCGTCTTCAGGTTCTCGTTCGTCTTGTAATACTTGCGAGACGCCGTCAGCACCGCGTCTTCGATGGCCGTGATGATCATGTCGGGCTCGATTCCCTTTTCCTTGGCGAGCGCCTCGATCGTCTGCATCAACGGGTTTTGCATCGTCGTACTTCCTAAAACTCCACCTCTAAACGTGCGCGGGTAATCAGCGGCAACGGCAACCGGTGCATCCGTCCCTTGGGCCCTTCGAGCAAAACGGTCCGATCCTCGACGCCGCGGAGCCGTCCCTCGAACGCCGTCTGGTTATCCACCGCTTCGCTCACCACGATCTTGGCGAGCCGCCCCGCAAAGCGGCGGTAATCCTGTTCGCCTCGCAGTGGCCGATCGAGCCCCGGGGATGAAACCTCGAGCGTGTACGCGAACGGCAACGGATCTTCGACGTCGAGGATCGTTCCGATTTCGCGGCTGACCTGCTCGCAATCCTCGATGCTGACGCTTTCCTCCGCCGTCGCGGCGGGACCCGGGCGGTCGATGAACACTCGCACCACCTGCCCCGTTGTCTCGCGGCGGCTCACGATGTCCCAGATCTCCAGCCCGTGAGACCGTGCCACCCGCTCCGCAATCGCGCGGATCTGTTCCAGCCGCTGCATCGTTGCCGGGCCGCCTAAAGGCGGCCCCTACGTGATGAATCGTAGAGGCCGGCTTCAGCCGGCCTAACACCCACAAATAAAAAAAGTGGGCACGAGCCCACTTGGAGACTTTCTCCGCGTAGTAGCCCTTAAGAATAGCACGCGGCCAGAGGGCGGGCCAGCAGGTCGTAGTCGCGCGAGCCGACGATCTCCGCCTGCAGGAACTGGCCGGCGCGGAAATCCGACGGGTCGCAATCGGTCAGATAGACAACCGGGTCGATATCCGGCGCCTGTCCTTCGAGTCGGCCGCGCAGAACCAGTTCGTGCTCGGCCGAGGGACCGTCGACGAGCAGCCGGACGTGCTGTCCGGCCCGTAACTGCTGGGCTCTTTTCACGATTTTCTTCTGGAAACTCATCAGGCTGGATTGCCGATGCTTCTTGACACGGGCCGGTACGTCGTCAGGGAGCCCATGCGCCGAGGTGCCTTCCTCGTGGGAGTACGTAAATACGCCGACATGATCGAAGCCAACGGTCGCCACAAAGTCCTGCAGCTCCGCAAAATCCGCAGCCGTCTCGCCGGGGAAACCCACGATGAATGTCGTGCGCAACGCGACATCAGGAATCCGCGTGCGGATGCGATTCAGGAGACGTTCATAGCTCGCGCGAGTGCCCGGCCGCTTCATCCGCCTCAGCACCTCGTCTGACGCGTGCTGCAGCGGGAGATCGATGTACTTGCAGACCTTCTCGCTTTCGGCCATCGCGTCGAGGACGTCATCGCCGATCGTCGTCGGATACAGGTAAAGCATCCGAATCCATTCGAGACCGTCAATCGTGTTCAGCTCGCGGAGCAGCCGCGCCAGCGCTCCGCGCTCGCCGCGCTCGTTGCCGTAGAAGCTCGTGTCCTGCGAAATGAGCAGCAGCTCCTTGACGCCACGCGACGCGAGGGCACGCGCCTCGCGGACGATCGAATCGGAAGGACGACTGCGATAGTGCCCACGCAGCGTCGGGATGATGCAGAACGCACACTTGTAGTCGCAGCCTTCCGCAATCTTGATGTAGGCGTAGTGGCGCGGCGTCGCGAGCAGGCGAGGCGTGTCGGCGTCGTAGATGTAGGTCGGCAACTGCCGGGATTCGGGATTCGGGGTTCGGGATTCGATCGGTTCGCCGTTTGAACGAAGCAGGGGAACAAAACTTCTCTGAGTCTCTGAGTCTCTGTGGCCGGTGGGGGCGATTGCCGCCGCGATTTCGGGTACGTCGCCCGTTCCGAGAACGGCGTCGATTTCCGGAATCTGCTCCCGCAGCTCATCACGATAGCGCTCAGCCAGGCAGCCGGTCACGACCAGCCGCAGACATTTGCCCGTTTTCTTCAACTCGGCCATCTCGAGAATCGTGTCGATCGATTCCTGTTTCGCCTTGTCAATGAACGCGCAGGTATTCACGATCAGAACGTCGGCATCCGCGGCGTCGCGGGTGAGCTGATGGCCGGATTTCTGGGCGAGCCCGAGCATCACCTCCGAGTCGACGAGGTTCTTCGGGCAGCCAAGCGAGATCATTCCAACTTTCATTCGGACGATTAAGGATAACCTGTGGGCCGGCTGAAGCCAGCCCCTACGGGTGACAGATAATCACCACGTGGACGTTGCCTCGTTACTGAAAGGAAACGTGCCGACGGGCACCCGCGTGACGGTAAAAGGCTGGGTCCGGACGCGGCGGGATTCGAAGGCCGGGCTCTCATTCATTCACGTTCACGATGGATCCGGCTTCGATCCGATCCAAGTCGTGGCGCCCGCGACCCTGCCCAATTACGAGAGCGAAGTAAAGCGGCTGACGTCGGGTTGCTCGCTGACTGCCACGGGCACGTTGAGCGCGAGCCAGGGCCAGGGCCAGGCCGTGGAGATTCAGGCCGAATCGGTGGAAGTGGTCGGCTGGGTCGAAGATCCCGAAACCTATCCGATTCAGCCGAAGAAGAGCTCGTTCGAATACCTGCGCGAGGTCGCCCACCTTCGCCCACGAACCAATACGTTAGGCGCAATCGCCCGCGTGCGCCACGCGTTGAGCATGGCAATCCATCGTTACTTCCACGAGCACGGGTTCTTGTGGGTGCACACGCCAATCATTACGGCCAGCGATGCCGAGGGTGCCGGGGAGATGTTCCGCGTCAGCACGCTCGACCTCGTCAACATGGCCGCGACTCCACGGACGCCCGACGGGAAGATCGATTTCAGCCAGGACTTTTTCGGGAAGGAAGCCTTCCTCACCGTCAGCGGGCAACTGAATGTCGAGAGCTACTGCCTCGCGCTATCGAAGGTGTACACCTTCGGGCCGACATTCCGGGCCGAGAACAGCAACACGTCGCGGCACCTGGCCGAATTCTGGATGATCGAGCCGGAAATCGCGTTCGCCGATCTGTCGGATAACGCGGATCTCGCCGAGTCGTTCCTCAAGTACATCTTCACCGCGCTGCTCGACGAGCGGGGCGACGACCTGAAGTTCTTTGCCGAGCGGATTGACAAAGACAGCGTCGCGCGCCTCGAGCGGTTCGTCGCGTCACCGTTCGAGCGCCTGTCGTACACCGACGCGATTGCGGCGCTCGAAAGGAGCGGAAAGAAATTCGAGTTCCCGGTGCGCTGGGGGATGGATATGCAATCGGAGCACGAGCGCTGGCTGACCGAAGAGCACGTCAAGGCGCCGGTCGTCGTCATGAACTACCCCAAGGAAATCAAGGCGTTCTACATGCGTATGAACGACGACGGGAAGACCGTTGCGGCGATGGACGTGCTCGCGCCGGGCATCGGCGAAATCATCGGCGGCTCACAGCGCGAGGAGCACCTGGACTACCTGGATCGCCGGCTTGCCGAGCTGCGACTCGATCCGCGTCACTACTGGTGGTACCGGGATCTTCGACGCTACGGCACCGTGCCGCACGCCGGCTTCGGCCTCGGTCTTGAGCGCACCATCATCTACGCAACCGGGATGGCGAACATTCGCGATGTGATTCCGTTTCCGCGAACGCCTGGCAACGCGGCGTTTTGAACCACGAAGAACACGAAGAATTTGAACCCTGGCCTTCGTGGTTTGAAAAGACTTCGTGGTTAGAACGCCACGAACATGTGCTCGAGCCGTTCGCGAGCCTTGACGGTCCGCTTCAGCACCTCGAGCGGATCGCCCGTATCGGCTACTTCAAACATCAGCACCCCGTCGTAGCCGATCTTCTGGGTCTCCATCATCGCGGCATCCCAGTCGATCCGCCCTGCAAACGGGACACGGTGATCGTCGTTCCGCCCGTCGTTGTCGTGCACGTGCGTCGTCCACAGGTGGCCGCTGACCGTCTCGATGGCGTCGCTCAGATCACCCATCAGATTCGCATGCCCGTAATCGAGGCAGATGCCGACGTCGAGCCCTTCGAGCTCGTCCTCGATCAACTGACAGATCGCCGCGGCGCTCGACAGCGCGTTGGGCATCACCTCGAGGGCGACGCGGACGTTCACCTCACTGGCACGCGCCGCGATTTCCTCGACGCTGCGACGCGCCGCGTCTCGCTGATTGTCGGCAGCCGGTGTCTGCTGGCCATCGGGAATTCCAAGATGCAGCACCAGATACTGGAACGGAATGGTCTTGGCCACGTTCAACGTCGCCGCCACTTCAGCGATCGCCGCCTTACGCCGCGTCTCATCGCCTGCAGCAATGGAGAAGGAGCCGACCCACTTCCCACCGCGGATGGCCTCGACAATCGGCGCGTGGACCGAATGGAACGACAGCCGGAGATCGGATAGCCATTCAGCCAGCTCCGCCACAGCGCGCGGGTCGTGGTAGTCGAAATGTGCTCGAGTTGCGAAGACTTCGACGGCCTCGAATCCGTGACCGGCGATATCGGCCAGATGCTCGCGTGTCAGCCGGCTTTCGTGGAAGAGATGAGTGGAGATGCCGAAGCGGTGATCAGACAACCACCAATTCTATCTTGGCGGGTCCCACGTCGCGATGGCACCGGACGCGACGTGGGACCCGCCGCACGTACGGCTATCTCAATTCCTTCAGATGTTCCGCCAGCAGTTCCCGCAGCCGCGCAAACCGGGGATATCTCACCAGGTTGGCCCGGGCGAAGGTCAGCGTCCGCGGAATGTACTGAATGTAAACCGTGTTCTGACGTGACGTGGTCTGGAACCCAAAGGTGCCGAGCGCCTTCAGGTTTCGCTGCAGCGCCATGAGATCGAACCGGCGCCTGAACTCGGCTGGATCGGACCGGGTGGACCGCTGGCCATCGCGCAGCGCAAGGAAGAAGGCCATGAGCGCGTCAACCTGCGCTTCGGTGAAGTCTACATACGAGTCTCGCAGCAGCGATACGAGGTCGTAGGTGTCCGGTCCCATTCGCGCATCCTGGAAATCGATGATGTACAAGCTTCCGCCGTGAAGCATCAGGTTGCGGCTATGGTAGTCGCGATGGCACAGGACCCGCGGCTCGCCGGCAAGCTCCTCGGCAATCGCGGCGTACTCCTGCGCAAGCGCATCACGCGCGGCGGGCGGAAGCTGTGCGCCGCGATACGCTTCCAGGAAATGCTTGGTGAAGAACTGCAGCTCCCACGTCAGCTTCTCGACATCGAACGCGATGCCGTACGGGAGGTACGTGGGCGATGCGAGCTCCGCACCTCGACGTTGTAGCGTGTCGATGAAAGTCACTGCCTGTCGGTAGAGCGCCGCATGCTGCGCCGGGGAAGCGGCACCCAGGTGTGCCTGCAACGTGACATCACCAAGATCCTCGAGCACGATGATGCCAAGCTCGTCCGAGTGTCCAAGAATGCGCGGCACCGGAACCGGCATCTGGCTGAGGAGCTTCGCCACGTTCACAAACGGAAGCGCCTCGAAGTCGATTGGTCCGGGATGGACGGCAAGCACCTGCGGTGCCTCATCGCGCACGAGGATTCGGAAGTAGCGGCGGTCCGACGCATCGCCGGTGAGCGGGACGACTTTGGCGCCGCGCGCGTTCGGCCTCGACGTCAGATAGGCGTCGATTCGCACACGGGCGTCGTCAGCGGAGCGGTGCGATGGCGAGGTCGTCGATACGCTGTTCATTGGTGGCCACATCTCCGTTCGCATGACGGATGATCATGTTCTCCCACGATCCGGCAGGCACCCGTACCCCATCCGTTACAACGCAGCGCCGCAGCCGCGCTCCAGGATCAATTTGCACATCGTCCCACAGGATCGAGTCTTCCACTCGGGAGCCCGGTGCCGGAAGCCCGGAGCCGACACGTTCTTTCGCGCGAACGCGCATGCACGTGTCGAAGTAATCGCGCGGCGTGCCGATGTCCGAGAACTCCGCATCGGTGATGAACGCGCGGATGCTACCCGGTTGCGCGGCAATTAACCTCGGGTACAGATCCTTCACAGACTCCGCTGGCATGTTATCGGGCAGCGCCGCGAACGCTGCACCCTCGACGACCTGTACGCCGATGAAGTGGAAAGACGGCTCAGGTGAACCCGCGCTGGTGAACCCGGTCACGGCGCCGCGGTCATCAGCCGCCACACCGCCGTACTTCGCAGGCTCCGTGTTCGCGATGACGGCCATCGTGACGAGCACACCCGATCTACGGTGTGCGTCGACGAGACCTGACACGTCGACGTTTGTCAGCGTGTCGCCGTTGACGATGAGAAAAGTGGGGCTGGCGAGGAGCGGGAGCGCACGTCGTGGGCCTCCGGCGGAACCGAGGACCGGCATTTCCCACGAGTAACGGACGCGCACGCGTTCCGCAGCGCCGTCGCCGACTATCCGCGTGATGGTGTGCGGCAGGTGATGAAGGTTCAGCACGGCGTCGTCGACGCCGTGTCCCGCAAGCCACTGCAGGATTCGCTGAATAATGGCGCGATCGCCAATGGGAAGCGCCGACTTGGCGCGAACATACGAAAGGGGACGGAGGCGGGTAGCCAGACCCGCAGTCAGCACGAGTGCCGGGATCATTCCTCGCTGAAGACCATGTTCGTGCCGGTCAGCCCGAACTCCTCGCGATGCTTGATGAACAGGGCGCGATAGGAATCCAGCAGGAAATCCGACGGTGTTCGCCCAAGCGCCTTCGCGATGGCCAGGATCCCCTCTTCGCCGCCCTCGATCTCGACGAAGGTACCGACCGGCGTTTCGTCAATCGCAATCGTGACGTCTTCCGCTGCGTACTCCTCGCGGTATTTCTCATAGCGGAACCAGACATGCAAGCCGACTTCCTCGAGCACACGCTGCACGACCTCGCCGTCGCCAATCACGGTTTCGTACTCGTCGCGAACTTTCATCGATCCGGGGAGCACGGGACCTTTGAACGTCAGGAGGCTCTTGCCCGACTCGGTCCTGATGCGCAGGACGCATCGGCGATGGCGGAGCGATTCGTCTTCCGTGTCGAGCAGCGCGTCTTCCTGCAGTCGCCGTGACCGGAGCGGCGTCGCACCGGTCGCCACAATCGCCGCGCGCGCTTCCTCCGGAGTAGAGAAACGGAGTTTGACTTCACGCTCGATCATCAGCGTCACGTAGGCGCCTCCGTCGTTGGAAGAGGCGTAGGTTCTACCACAAAAAAATGTGCGGGTCTGCGCGAAAAAAGAAAGGGCGGGTCCAGAAGGACCCGCCCTGCACTAACGGATGATGTCCGTTACTCCTTGGTGACAACCACCGCTGTATCCTGGCCGTTGCGCAGGATGCGGAGGATGACCGTGGCGCCGGACGGGACGCGCGCCAGCTCGCGGCTCGCGTCCGCGACGCTGCCGACGTTCGCGCGGCCGACGCGAGTAATCACGTCACCTTCCATGATGCCCGCTTTCGCCGCGGGGCTTCCCTGATCGACATTCACGACCACCGCGCCGCGTGTGTCGGCGTCGAGGCGCAGGCGACGGGCCACGTCAGGGGTGATGTTGCTCAGCGACATGCCGAAGCCGCTGCTCGCTTCCTGTTGCGGGGCCGTGCCGCGTCCGCCGCCGCGGCCACCGCCGCCGAGCGCCGCCTGTTCGGCGTCAAGATCCAGTTCGCCGACTCTGACGTTGAGCGTCCGCTCTTCCTTGTCGCGGATCACTCGCACCGGGACCGTCGTGTTCGGAGGTGTCGCGATAACCATCGACACGAGGGCGTCACGATCCTTCACCGGCTTGCCGTTGAACTGCACGATCACGTCGCCCGGTTCGATGCCGGCCTTCGCGGAAGGCCCGTTGGGGACGACCGAGGCGAC
>Ga0114129_10000283_pt1 | contig 58435 bp, 42 predicted proteins | sample RhiMetdeltSRZDD1_FD_80071 | JGI IMG/M metagenome (GOLD analysis project Ga0114129, IMG submission 80071) | Populus rhizosphere microbial communities from Tennessee, USA - Rhizosphere MetaG P. deltoides SRZDD1 (version 2) (version 2) | ecosystem: Host-associated > Plants > Roots > Rhizosphere >...
CATCGAGGCGTCGCCGACGAAGATCACCTTGTAGTCGTGCGGATAGGTGTGCAGCACATCCCAGGTCGGCGTCGTGTCGTTCCAGCGCCGGCGGTTTTCCTTCCACACTTTCTCGTAGAGGCAATTGTGGAAGTAGAAATGCTCCATGTGTTTGAACTCGGCTCGCGCCGCCGAAAACAGCTCCTCGGTCGCCTTGATGTGCCAGTCCATCGAGCCGCCGATGTCGAAGAACAACAGCACCTTCACTGCATTGTGGCGCTCAGGCCGCATCAGGATGTCGAGATAGCCCTTGTGCGCGCTTTCCTTGATGGTGCCGTCGAGGTCGAGCTCCTCCGGCGCCCCGGTGCGCGCGAACTTGCGCAGCCGGCGCAGCGCGAGCTTGATGTTGCGGGTGCCGAGCTCGACCTGATCGTCGAGATCCTTGAACGCGCGCCGGTCCCACACCTTCACGGCGCTCCTGTTGCGGCTCTCGTCCTGGCCGATGCGCACCCCTTCCGGGTTGTATCCGTAGGCTCCGAACGGCGAGGTGCCGGCGGTGCCGATCCACTTGTTGCCGCCCTGGTGCCGGCCTTTCTGCTCCCTAAGGCGCTGGCGCAGCGTCTCCAGCAGCTTGTCGAGGCCCCCCATGGCCTCGATCATCTTCTTTTCCTCGTCGGTGAGGTATTTCTCGGCGAGCTTCTTGAGCCATTCGGCCGGAATCTCCAGCACGAGCCCGTCCGGCACCAGTTCGAGACCCTTGAACACGTGACCGAACACGCGGTCGAACTTGTCGAGGTTGCGCTCGTCCTTCACCAGTGCCGTGCGCGACAGATAGTAGAAATCCTCGATCCGCCGCGACGCGAGGTCCTGCTCCATCGCCTCCATCAGCGTGAGATATTCGCGCAGCGTCACCGGCACGCCAGCGGCTTTGAGCTCCTGGAAGAAGGTGACGAACATGTTCGAGTTATAGCATAAGTGCGCGCTCACTCCCGGAGGCCGCAGCCGGCACCATGACCTCGATCCGCCGCGCCGCCGCCGCGCTCGCGGCGATGCTCATGCTGCTCGCGCCCGCGCTGTGGAACGGCTTTCCGCTGCTGCAATACGACACCGGGGGCTACCTCGCGCGCTGGTACGAGGGCACGCTCGAGGTGAGCCGCTCGACCGTCTACGGCGCCTTTCTCGACTTGCTGGCGCGCCCCGACTTCTGGCCCGCGGTGGTGGTGCAGGCGGCGCTGACCGTGTGGATTCTGCTCCTGGTGCTGCGCGTGCACGGGTTCGGCGAGAAAGCCCGCTGGCTGATCATAGCCGTTGCCGGGCTGTCGGCGCTGACCACGCTGCCGTGGCTCGCCAGCGTGCTGCTCACCGATATTTTCGCCGGGCTTGCGGTGCTGGCGCTCTACCTCCTGGCGCTGCGCGCCGGTGCGCTGGCGCGCTGGGAACGCGTCGCGCTCGTCGCCTTCGTCGCGTTTGCGGCGGCGACCCACAACGCGACGCTGGCGGTGCTGCTGGCGCTGCTCGTCGCGGGCTTGCCGGCTGCCGTGTTGCGCCGGAACGCCGTGCCGCTCGCCGGGCTGGCGCGCGGCGCCGGTGCGCTCGTGCTCGGCGTTGCAATGCTGTTTGCCGCCAACTTCGCCGTTGCCGGGCGGCTGGCCTGGACACCGGGCGGCATCCCGATCCTGTTCGGCCGCATGCTGCAGGTCGGCATCGTCGCGCGCTATCTCGACGACCATTGCCCCGACCCGCGCTTGAAGCTGTGCCCCCACCGCGCCGAGCTCCCCGATGACGCCGACGTGTTTTTCTGGGGCGAAGGCGTATTCGACCGCCTCGGCCGCTTCGAAGGGCTCAATGACGAGATGCGCACGATCGTGCTCGAAAGCCTGCGGCAATATCCCGGGCTGCAACTCAAGGCCGCGCTCGCCGGAACACTGCAGCAGCTTCTGTCGGTGGGGACCGGCTACGGCGTCTTGCAGAACGAGCTTTGGCACAGCCAGGCCATGATCGAAAAATTCGTGCCGCGGGCGACGGCAGCCATGCGCGCGGCGCGCCAGCAGCAGGCCGGGATCGATTTCACCGCGATCAATCGCGTGCACGTGCCGGTCGCCTACGCCTCGATGCTGCTGCTTCTCGGCATCATCGCGCTCGGCGTCGCGCGGCCGCGCTTCGCCGACCTTGGCTGGCTCGCCGCGACCGCGGCACTGGCGATCCTGGCCAATGCCTTCGTGTGCGGGGCGATGTCGAATCCCCATGACCGCTACGGCGCGCGCATGGTCTGGCTCGCGCCACTCGTGATCCTGCTGGCTGGGGCGCGGGCGCGTGACCCAAGCGGCAGACCGGGTCGGCTGCTATGATCCAGGGCGATTCTCAATCCCCGCATCCCGCATGCACGGTCAGGCTCCCACAACGGACACGCGGCGGTCATCCCTGCGCCGTGATTGGCTGACGCGCCCGATCTTCCGCTGGGCGCGCGGCGTGCTGCCGGCGATGTCGGACACCGAGCGCGAGGCGCTCGAGTCCGGTGACGTGTGGTGGGACGCCGAACTGTTCGGCGGCAATCCCGACTGGCGGAAGCTCCTTGACACGCCGCCAGCGCAACTCGCGCCGGCGGAAGCGGCGTTCCTGGCCGGCCCGGTCGAGGAACTGTGCGCCATGCTCGACGACTGGCGGATCAATTGGGAGCTGCGCGACCTGCCGCCCGAGGTCTGGGCATTCATGAAGGCGAAGAAATTCTTCGGCATGATCATCCCGGCGCAGTACGGCGGGCTCGGTTTCTCCGCCTACGCGCATTCCGAAGTGGTGCGTAAGATTTCCAGCCGCTCGATTACCGCGGCGGTGACCGTCATGGTGCCCAACTCGCTCGGCCCGGGCGAGCTGCTGCACCAGTTCGGCACCGAGGCGCAGCGCGCCTATTGGCTGCCGCGGCTCGCCGACGGGCGCGAAATCCCCTGCTTCGGGCTGACCAGCCCGGAAGCCGGATCCGACGCGGCGTCGATGACCGACCGCGGCGTGATCTGCCGCGACCCAGCGTCGAACGGGCTCGGCATCCGGCTCAACTGGCACAAGCGCTACATCACGCTGGGACCGGTGGCGACCGTGCTCGGCCTTGCCTTCAAGCTCCACGATCCCGAGCACCTCCTGGGCGCGCAGGAGGACATCGGCATCACGGTGGCGCTGGTCCCGACCAATACCGCCGGCGTCGAGATCGGCCGGCGGCACCTGCCCTCGCTGCAGGTCTTCCAGAACGGCCCAAATCGGGGCCGCGACGTGTTCATCCCGCTCGACCATGTCATCGGCGGCGAGCAGCGCCTTGGACAGGGCTGGAAGATGCTGATGAGCGCGCTCGCCGCCGGACGCGGCATCTCGCTCCCTTCCCTCTCCTGCGCCGCGATAGCGCTCTCGGCGCGCACGAGCGGAGCCTACGCGCGCGTGCGCCAGCAGTTCAACGTGCCGATCGGCCGGTTCGAGGGCGTGCAGCAGCGGCTCGGCCGCATGGCGGCGACCGCCTATCTGATCGACGCAGCCCGGCGGCTCACCTGCGCCGGCCTCGATCAGGGACGCAAGCTTGCGGTGATCTCCGCGATCGTGAAAGCGCACGCCACCGAACGCATGCGCGAAGCCGTCAACGACGCGATGGACATCCACGCCGGCAAGGCGGTGATGGACGGCCCGCGCAACTATCTCGGCACGTTGTACCGGGCAATTCCGATCGGCATCACGGTCGAAGGCGCCAACATCCTCACGCGCAATCTCATCATCTTCGGCCAGGGTGCGATCCGCTGCCATCCGTTCCTGATGGAGGAAATGTTCGCGCTCCAGGACAGCGACCGGCAGCGCGGGCTCGACCGCTTCGACCGCGTTTTCTGGCGCCACGTCGGCCACAGCCTCAGGACATTCGCGCGCGCATGGTGGCGCGCCTGGACCGGCGCGTTGCTGGCGCCGGCGCCCGATGCCGGCAAGGCGAGGCGGTTCTATCGCCGGCTCGGCCGCTATGCCGCCGCCTTCGCGCTGACCTCGGACATGGCGCTGCTGACGCTCGGCGGCGCGCTCAAGCGCAAGGAGATGCTGTCCGCCCGCCTCGGCGACAGCCTTTCGGAACTGTATCTGCTCTCGGCCACGCTCAAGCGCTGGCATGACGAAGGGCGGCAGCCGGCGGACCTGCCGGTGGTCGCCTGGTGCATGGAGCAGGGTTTCGCCACCATCGAGACCCGCCTCGACGAGGTGTTGCGGCACCTGCCGAACCGGCCGGCGGCGTGGCTGCTGCGGTTTATCCTGCTGCCGCTCGGGCCGCGCCGCCGCGGGCCGACGGACGCCCTCACCGTCGCCTGTGCCGAGCTGCTGATTGAGCCGTCGGCGGCGCGCGACCGGCTCACGCCGGGCCTGTTCATCGGCCAGGACGATAGCGGCGTGGCCCGGCTCGAAGCGGCGCTGGCGCTCGTCGCCGGCACCGAGCCGATCCGCAAGAAGCTGCGCGCGGCGGGGATCAGCGACTGGCACGCGGCCCGCGACGACGGCCGCCTCACCCGTGCCGAGGCGGATGAACTCGCGGCCGCCGAGGACGCGGTGCGCAAGGTGATCGCCGTCGACGATTTTGCCGCCGAGGCGCTAAAGCCCGCGCTGAGACCGACAAATTGAAGGGCCTCACCGGCCGGATTGCAGCTCGAGCAGGAAGGCGGCCACCCCCGACAGCGCGCGCTCGCGGTGCGGAAAGCCCAATAGCTGAAGTCCCACCGGCAACCCGCCCACCTCGAACAGCGGCAACGACAGCGCCGGCACCCGCAGCGCGGAAGCGGGCGCGTTGAAGCCCGGATCGCCGGTCGATTGCAGGCCGACCGGTGCCGGCCCGGTGGCGGCCAGCGTGATGAACCCGTCGACGTCGGCGGCCAGCGTCTCGAGCGCGCGGCTCATGTCCTCGCGCAGCGCCAGCAGCGTCTGGTATTCGTCGACGGTCATCTTGCGCGCCTGCGCCACCCGCTCGCGTGCGATTTCGCTCAGGCCGTCGGCGCGGCGATGCGCGAGCTCGACCAGTGGCCAGTGCGATTCGAAACAATTGATCGCCCGCGTGATCGGCATGGCCTCGGCGATCGCCTGTTCGAGCCGCTCCACCCGCTGCGACGAGCGTCGATCGATCACCGTCACGCCAAGCGACGCCAGCAGTTCGGCCAGCGCCGCGAATTGGCGCTTGGCATCGGCATCGGCGGATTTCCATCCGGCGGTTTCGAGCAGCGCGAGCGCCTGAGGCTTCTGTGCCGGAGCAGGCCGGACGCCGCCCTGAAACGGCAGCGAGCCGGGATCGCCACCGACGCGCACGGCGATCTCGTGGCAGACCGCATAGGCGTCGGCGAGATTGTTGGACAAGGTGCCGAGCGCATTCTGGCTGTAGGCGTCGCAGATGCCGCCGCGGTTGAGGCTGCCATAGGTGGGCTTGAAGCCGATCACGCCGCAGAAGCTCGCCGGCCGCGTGATCGAGCCCACGACTTGGCTGCCGATCGCGACCGGCAACATGCCGTCGGCGACGGCAGCGGCCGAGCCGCTCGACGAGCCGCCGGGCGTGCGCGCGAGATCGTGAGGATTGCGCGTCGGTCCCGGAAAAGTGGCGGCGAATTCCGTCGTGACCACCTTGCCCACCAACACGGCGCCGGCCTTGCGCAGGGCAAAGGCGACTGCCGAATCGCGGCCGCCGCACCAGCCCTCGAAGATCGGGCTGCCGAACGTCGTCGGCATATCGGCGGTTTCGAATATGTCCTTCAACCCGATCGGCATGCCGTCGATCGCGGAACGCGGGCGGCGGTCGCGATAGCGCTTCGTGGCCTCGTCCGCAGCGGCGCGCGCCCCGTCCGTGTTGACGTACACGAAGGCGCGCACGTCCTGATCGCGCTCGTCGATGCGTGCGAGACACCGCTCCAACATGGCGCGAGATGTGTCCTCGCCGCCCAGGAACGCCTCGCGAACATCGCAAAATGTCACCTTCGGCATGGCCTCTCGCACCGTTGTCTTCGCCATGTTCATCCGCCTTCTTATGCCATTTTCGCCGAGGGATCGTAGCGGACGTGGCACGAAAGCCACAGCGCTGCGAAAACCGGCCTTTCCCGCAATTTGAAAATTGCGGGCGGCGCCGACGCAGCGTAGCCTCAACATCACCGAAAGATTTCTTCGGGGGGTTGGAAGGAAGCCCCGGGTCCGGACCCGGGGCTTTCTGCTTTTGTGGCGCCCCGGCGCGCGTCCTTTTTCAACAAGCCAGGGTCACCGAGACCCGGGTGGCTCGCACCCGGCAAGCCGGCCGCATTCGGTTGACAGCAAACATATCATCTTTATGATATTTTGATCCGATCGAGGCAGAATGCAGCGGCGAATGCGGCTTCATCCGGCAATCAAGAACGGCGACCGCAAGGTCGTGGCGTTTCGCAGCCCCACGCTCTCGACCCAGATCGTGGCGCAGGTGCGCGACGCCCTGTTCGCCAAGCAAATGCGGCCCGGCGACTTCCTCGGGACGGAAAAGGATCTGGCCGACCGGTTCGGCGTGAGCCGGATCGTGGCCCGCGATGCGCTGCGGACGCTGGAGGCGCAGGGGATCGTCGAGATCAAGGTCGGCTCGGGCGGCGGGGCGCGCATCGCGCAGGGCAATGCGCGGCTGTTCGCCGAGGCGCTGGCGGTGCAGCTCGATCTCGCCGGCGTGTCGGCCGCCGAGATCATGGACGCGCAGCGCGCGATCGAGTGCCTTGCCGCCGAGCTCGCCGCCGCGAATGCGACCGCGAAAGATCACACGCGCCTGCGCGAGCTCCTTGCCGACGCCGAGCGGAAGATCGACGACGTGCCTGCCTATACGCGCTCGTCGCACGAATTCCATCTTGCGGTCGCCGAGGCCTCCCACAACCGGGTGCTGGTGGTGCAGCTGATCTCGCTGCAGCACGTGTCCTGGCCGGCGCAGAATCCGACGCTGACGCCGAAAGTCGCGCGCCGGATTCTCGAGGTCCACAAGGAGCTGGCAGCGCTGATCGAGATGCGCGACGCCGCCGGCGCCCGCAAGCTCATGGACGAGCATGTGAAGATGATCACGGCGCGGCGGGTGGCCGAGCACCGCGAAAAGCGGAAGATGCCGGAACGGGATTGCTGCTGATCACGTTGAACTGACACACGGGTCCGATGACGGAGGAGAACGCCATGGCCAAAGAGAAATTCATCATCGAGCCGCACTTCCGGCTGCAGGAATGGGTGGCCGAGGAGAAGGGCTACTTCAAGGATGAAGGGCTCGACTACATTTTCCAGGAGCTGATCCAGTCCACCGACGGCGCCCACCACTTCAAGGGCGACAAGGTCGGCGCCATGCAGAGCTTCGAGCGCGGCCGCGAGGCCAATGTCAGCTGTGCCTGCCACTGGACGGTCGGCGTCGCCGCCTCCAAGGGCAAGGGCCGGCTCTATGCCGACGTCTATTCGGTGTCGCCGTCGGCGGTGTTCGTTCCGCCGGATTCGCCAATCAAGAAGCCCGAGGACCTCGCCGGCGCGCCGATCTCAGTCGGCTACCAGTCCGGCAGCCACTATTCGACCATCCAGGCGCTCGAGCAATTCATGCCGGCGGACAAGATCAACCTCACCTATGCCGACGGCATGCTGTTCAAGCGGCTCGACAACCTGCTGGATGGCAAGTCGCCGGCCTCGGCGCTGTTCAGCGGCCCGTATTACCTCGCCGAGCAGCTCGGATACCGCAAGATCATCGACTCGACCTTCATGATCGCGACCATGATCACCGGTACGCCGGACCAGGAAGACCTGCGCAAGTTCTTCCGCGCGCTGCGGCGCGCGCAGCGCGACATCGACCTGCGCCCCGACCTCTACACGCACTACTACAAGCGTGAATTCCCGGTGCGCTATCACGCGATCATGGATACGCGGCGCTGGGGGCCGGGCGAGCGGCTGGTGTTCGAGCCCTACACCAAGGAGGTCTACGAGGAGACCTTCAAATGGATCGCCGACCACGGCATCTTCGCCGATACCGGCATGGGCTCCGGCAAATACGAAGACGCCGTCATCAGCATGGCGCGGTAAGGCGGATCGGCGGGCCGATGAATTCGGCGCCGCGGGCGCGGGCCCGCGGCGCTTTTTTATCTAGTTGATCACCGGCTGGGCGACGAGCACTCCGCCGAAGAGAAGCCACGCCAGCAACAGCGTCCAGAACACATTGAAGAGCTGGGCGCCGACGAAGGCGAGCGCCGGCCGGCCTTGGTCGGTGGCGGCGAGCTCGACGAAGCGCGTCTCGAGCCCGATGCAGACGAAGGCGAGCGCGAACCACCAGGTCCTGATCTCGGTGAGGGCGCCGCGGGTGCCGGCCACGAGCTCGGGCGACAGCAGGAATGAGAAGACCACCGAGGCGGCGATGAAACCCAGCACGAATTTCGGGAAGCGATCCCAGATCACCGCTGCGTTCGGCCGCTCTCCCGTCGTGGCGCGCAGCTTCAGCGCCCACCAGATCGCGAGCAGGAAAGCGGCAACGCCGATCAGCGCGTTCTGCGAGAATTTGACGATGACGCCGGTCTTCATGGCGGCGTCGCTGATCAGCGCGCCGGCTGCGACCACCGAGGCGCTCGTGTCGAGCGTTCCGCCGAGCCAGGCCCCCGCGACAAGGTCGTCCATGCCGGTCGCCTTGGCGATCCACGGCATGATCACCATCATGGGGACGGCGACGATCAGCACTAGCGAGGTGACGTAGGAGAGCTTCTTCTTGTCGCCGTGAATAGCGCCGCAGGCGGCGATCGCGGCGGAAACGCCACAGATCGATACCGCGGTGGAAAGCATCGCGCCGAATTCGTCGTCAACCCGCAGCTTCCGGCACAGCCAGAAGCACGCGTACCAGACCACGAACACCACCAGCACCGCCTGGACGATGCCGAGCGCGCCGGCCGTAACGATCTCGTTGAAGAGCAGGCCCGCGCCAAGGATCACCAGACCGGTCTTGATGAAGAACTCGGTCTGCACCGCCGGCTTGAGCCAGCCGGGAACGCCGATCGTATTGCTGATGAGCAGCCCCAGCACGAGCGCAAAGATGACGTATTCGATCCCCCAATCGACAAACAATCCGTTGCCGGCGAGGAAGCGGGCGAGCCAGGCGAGACCGAACACCGCCGGCAGCCCGATCAGGAACGGCACCACACGGCCGCCGAGGAGGGCGATGCCGATCCCGGATACGATGACGAACGCAATTCCGACGTAGAGCACCTTCAGCAGGTTATCCGGCGCAAACACCCGGCTCGGTACAGCCGTCGTATGTCCGCGGATTTCGATCGTGAGCGCTCCGGCGAGACTGCGGCTGCCAAGCGTCGCCATCTTTCCGGCCGCCGTTTCGATCGCCTTCCTGTCCTTGCTCAGAAGCGCGTCTTTGACCTCCCGGCTCAGGCCGACGACATTGGCCTGGCCTTTCGCCTGGGCATCCCTGGCGATGGAATCCAGCGTGTCGATCCAGCCGGGAGTGAGCGACGCAATCTGGCTCTCGGTGGTCCAGCGAAAGTTCGACACGATGTTCCGCAGATCGATGACCTTCCACTGGAAGGCCACCAGCACCGCAGTGATGATCAGAAAGCCCAGGACGACGGCCATCCAGTCTTCCGTGCGCCACCGCTTCGGTGCGCCGGTTGAGGTCGCAATGGTGCCGGCCGGTGCGGTGCCAACCGCTGGTGATGACTGGGCGCTCATGACACGGACCCTGATTGATTGATCGGGCCCGGAATAAAGAATATCCTTCTGTTTCAGGGCAATAGATGGCGAAAAATAAGAAGTCCATTTTTCCATTGGAGGCCAACGAAGAAAATATTGGATGCCTTGGGGAGTCCGGCAGCAACCCCAGCCCCCGCCCGCCGCGACGGCCGACAAGCCACTGAACTCAAACTGCTTCGCCGGAGGCCGACCGCGTCGCTCTCCCGCCTCCCGTCGAAAGCGCCCGTTTTTCCGGGGTCTCAAGTCTCACACTTCCGCCGCAACCCTCGTGCTATGGGATCGGAGGTTCACCGTTGCCACGGCCATGCGTCATCTCCGCATCCTGAGCGCCACCGCGCTCCTCCTCATGAGCTGGTTTGGACAGCCCGCCCTTGCCCAATCGAGGGACGGGGGGCTGCGCATCGAGTGGGAGGTGAAGAACCGGTTCCGCCTGTTCCGCAGCGAGGCCGATTTCCAGCGCCATGTCGCCGCCTACCGCAACGATGGCGTGCTCGCCGCCGAGCAGCGTCTGGCCAGCGAAAGCGACGGTCGCGGCTGGGCGCGCGACACGGTCGAGCGGCTGTGCGTCGACCGCGCCGGCCGCCTGATGGAATTCTGCGACCGCGACGGCGCGCGCGAGATTTATCTCTCGCCGCGCGAGCACCGGGTCGGTGTCGTGCTGGCCGGATCGGTGCCCGCCAATATGGCATGCGCCTGGAGCTTTGATGACGGCGAGGGCCAGCCTCAGGAAGTAACGATACCCTGCGACGAAGAGGTGAAGCTGCGCGTCATCTACGGCCGCCCGACCGCGGTCACCGTCGATGTCGGGCTTCCCGACGGCACCGCCCAGCGCGTCGTCACCGACATCGCCGTGCGCGACGTGCTGATCGCCGGCATGGGCGACTCGATCGCGGCTGGCGAAGGAAACCCGGACCGTGCGGTGCGGCTCTCCGACATCGGCTTCTGCTTCCGGCGCTTCGGCGGCGGATTGAGCGACTATTATCGGCCGGGGCGCGACGGCTTCTCCGGCAACAAGTCATGCGGAGGCGATCTCACCGAGGACACCAACGTCGCCAACTGGGCGCGGCAGAGCGCGCGCTGGGAAAGCGGCGCCTGCCACCGCTCGCTCTACAGCTATCAGACCCGCGCGGCACTCGCACTTGCAATCGAGAACCCGCATCTGGCGGTGACCTTCATTCCGCTGGCATGCTCCGGGGCGACGATCGCGTCGGGTTTCCTCGGCAGCCAGCGCATCAGCGAATGCCCGAGCCCGGGCACCAACGCTCCCTGCCCCGGCACCGTGCCGGCGCAGATTGCACGACTGACCGACGCGCTTGCAGCGGCGCGGCGGCATCGCCCCGATCGCGAACTCGACCTCGTCTTGCTTACGATCGGCGCCAACGACATCCTGTTCTCGGGTCTCGTGGCCAATGTGATCATCGACGGCACGACCGAGCGCGTCCTGTTCGGCCGCAGCAGCGTGATCGCGTCGGTGGCGGATGCGCAAAAGATCCTCGACGGCGCGCTCCCGGACAATTTCCTGAAGCTGCGCGCGGCGCTCAAGCCGCTGGTCGGCGGCGACCTGTCGCGTGTCGTATTTGTCTCCTACGGCCATCCTGCGCTGGCCGGGCCGGGCACACCGTGTCCCGGCGGCCGCGACGGCTTCGATGTGCACCCGGCCTTCGCCGCCAATGGCGAGCGGCTGCGCCAGATTTCCGATTTCGTTTCCACGCAGTTTCTGCCGAAGATCAAGGCGATCGCCCTGTGCGGCGGCAGCGGACTGTGTCGCGATCCGCGCAGCGAACGCATGACCTTCGTCGATGCGCACCAGGCCGCCTTTGCCGGCCACGGAGTCTGCGCCCGCTCGGAGAGCGATCCCGACTTCGACCGCGAATGCTTCTCGCCCAAGGGCGAAACCTTCCACGCCAATCCGGCCGTCGGCGCCACCGATCCGCTCGTCTGCGGCCGGCCGGCGAGCGAGTACCGGCCGTACGCGCCGCGCGCGCGCTGGGTGCGCACCGCCAACGACAGCTATTTCACCGCGATGACCTATCCGCAGGGTCTCTCCAGCGCGCTGCAGCCGAGCAATATCCATGACGCCACCTGGGGTATCGTCTCGGCGGTCTATGGCGGTGCGGTCCACCCGACCGCGGAGGGCCATGCCGCCATGGCTGATGCGGCGCTGCCGGCGCTGCGGGAGGTGCTCGGCATCCGGGTGGAGCCGGGCGTGCGCAGCGAGCCGATGCCGCTCAACGTCTTAAGCCATCCCCCGGCGGCGCCGGTGCGGCGCTAGGACAGGCCGGCCCTCACCAACCTTAGCCCATCGTCGCGCCACGGCTGCGATCGCCCGCGCGAGATTCCTGATGCGTGCCATCAGCCAGCGCGCTAAGGCCGGTGCTTACGCCACGCCGAGTTTCTTCTGCAGGCTGGTCGACGAGGTCGTGTACTGGAACACGAGCCGCTTGTCGGGGAAGACATAACGGTGGGCCTTCTGCGCCATCAGCGCGGCCTCGTGGAAGCCCGAGAGGATGAGCTTGAGCTTGCCGGGATACCAGTTGATGTCGCCGATGGCGAAAATCCCCGGGACGTTGCTTTCGAACGTCGCGGTGTCGACCGGGATCAACTCACCGTCCTTCATCTCGATGCCCCAGCTGGCGACCGGGCCGAGCTTCATGGTCAGCCCGAAGAACGGCAGCAGCGCGTCACAGGCGATCTCGAAGTTCGAGCCGTCGTTTCTCTTGACGATCGCCTTGTGGATCTGACCGCCCTCGCCGGTAAGCGAGGTCACCTGGCCGAGCACGAAGTCGATCTTTCCCTCCGCCGTCAGCGCCATCATCTTGTTGACGCTGTCGGGCGCGGCGCGGAACTGGTCGCGCCGGTGCAGCAGCGTGAGGTGGCTCGCGATCGGCGCGAGGTTGAGCGTCCAGTCGAGCGCAGAGTCGCCGCCGCCGACGATCAACAGCCGCTTGCCGCGGAACTGCTCCATCTTGCGCACGGCATAGAACACCGACTTCTCCTCGTATGCCTCGATGCCGGGGATCGGCGGACGCTTCGGCTGGAACGAGCCGCCGCCGGCCGAGACCACCACCACTTTCACCTCGAAGACCTTGCCCTCGTCGGTGGTCACCCGGAACAAGGGATCGCCGATCTTCTCGATCGACTGCACCATCTCCTGCAGGTGGAAGGTCGCGCCGAACGGCTTGATCTGCGCCAGCAGCGCATCGGTGATGCCCTGGCCGGTGATGTAGGGAATGCCCGGGATGTCGTAGATCGGCTTCTCCGGATAGAGTTCCGCGCACTGGCCGCCGATCTTGTCGAGGATGTCGACGAGATGCGCCTTCATGTCGAGGAGGCCCAGCTCGAACACGGCGAAAAGGCCGACCGGCCCCGCGCCGATGATCAGCACGTCGGTCTTGATCGGTTCGCCCCGGTTGTCCTCACGCGTCTTCTGCAACATCGCTATTTTGCCGTCACATTCAATTTTGTCGGCGTGTGTCTAGCCGGGCCGTCAGGCCGCGAAAAGCCCCAAAACCGGAAAAATCGAGATGGATGCGTTGCACCTGGATCAGGCCTGCCGCTCGGGCGTCCGCACCACTAGGCCGTCGAGCTCGTCGGTAACCTTGATCTGACAGGACAGGCGAGAATTCGGTTTCACGTCGTAGCCGAAATCGAGCATGTCCTCCTCCATGGGCGAGGGCTCGCCGACGATCGCCCGCCAGGCCTCGTCGACGTGCACGTGACACGTGGCGCAGGCGCAGGCGCCGCCGCATTCCGCCTCGATGCCGGGAACGTCGTTCTTGATCGCCGTCTCCATGACGGTCGCGCCGACCTCGCCGTCGACCGTGCGAACGGTGCCTGCGTGATCGATGTAGGTGATTTTGGGCATGCGAGAAGGGATGAGGAGTGGTGGTCCGTATCGATTGGCCGGGGTCTATAACCGCTGGATAACGGCCGCGCTAGTCTCCCGGCCGGATGGGGGAAGCCCAGCGCTTTTATCGGCGCCGGCGGCCTTAGGCTCACCGCGGGCGCAGCAATTCGCCGATCGCCGCCTGCGTTTCCGCCACGGCGGCGGACAGCCCCGCCAAGGCATCGGCAATCTCGCCCGCACGCGGCTCGCTGGCGGCGCGCTCCACCGCAATCGCCGCCTCGGCCACTTTCCAGGCGCCGATGCCTTGCGCCGAACCCTTGAGCGTGTGCGCGAGCGCGCCCGCGGCCGCGGGCTCGGCCGCCTTCATGCGCGACAGCAAGAGGCTTGCCTGACGGTCGAACAGCGCCAGCACCTCGCGCTCGAGGTCCTGCTCGCCGAGGGTCATGCGCGCGAGGTGCTCGCGGTCGATCGCCTCATCGAGCGGCACCAGCGGCGGCGCATCGCCGGCGGCGACGGCCGCAATCCGGTCGGCGGCCTTGGCCGAAGACTTCATGATCGCGCTCCCCGCCCAGGTCCGGTTCGCCGGCCTGGACATTTTCGATGCCTGTCGAAACGGGCATCTGCGGGCACTGCGGCCCTTTGAACGATGACTTTGACCTGCAGTCGACGAAGAGCGGGTAAAAAATGGGCCCGCCCGTGCGCCGCTGGTTAACGCCCGCCTAGCGGGGCCGTTCCTGGGGCGGCGAGGTGGCGGCCCTTGGGGGGTTCCGCCGCCAGCGCCCGATAACCGGCCGCGGTCAGCCGGCACACCAGCCAGTCGGGCTTGATCGGGTTGTCGACCCAGGCGGCGGCCCAGCCGTGGGCCACGCAGGATTCGACTGTCTTCCTCGGCACTTCGCGCCCGTCGCGGTCGAAAAGCGGGAGTTTTCCACCGGGTTCCGTCAATCCGCGCTCAAGATAACGGCGCTGCGCCTCGCTTGGCCGCACGCCGGCCGCAATGTCCCGGGACAAATTGGAACTGCCGCGCTCAGCACCTGAATCGGCGGCCCTGCTCCGGCTCATGGTGACTCAATCGTTAACGATGATTAAAGAGACCTTAACAGGCGGTTTTCATCGGTCTGGCAGACCGATAGGATAGCCGAGCGGCAGTGGAATGTCTTTTCGGCGCGTTTGCAGCCGGCTGCCCAAGGGGGGATCCGGAGGGGATCTCAAGGCTCACGCGCTCGTGACGCGGCACGGAAACGTCCGGCCGCGGTCTTGGTGCAGCGTAAGGACGAGGCGACGACCACCATGGCTAATACCCCGAAAAAGATGAAGGATCCGACGGAAGCGGCGCTGTCAGCGATCCAGGACGCCCTGCAGGTCCGGGACGGCGACACCCCCAAGGAGCCCGTGAATCCCGGCCCGGCTCCGATGATGCCGTCCACCGACGAGCCGATGTCCGACAAGCCATGGCCCGGCCTGCGCTCGCGCGACACCGGGTCCGCCAACGCCGAGGTGTTCGACGAGGAGACGCGCCGGGCCGAGGACATCGGCACCATGCGCCGCCCCGCCGCCAACGACGACCGCGAGTCGATCGGCCAGATCCTGCGTGCGCTGCAGCGCCGCCCGGCCCGCACCTCCTACGTGCTGGCCAGCGTCTTCGCCGCCGTCTGGGTGATCGGCGCGCTCGGATTGGGCTGGCTCTATCTGCCCGACCTGCAGGCGCAGCTCGGCCCGAGCGTGATGTCGGCGCCGGTGCTCGGCGTCCTGGCCGCGATCTTCCTCGCGCCGGTCGTGTTCTTCTACTTCCTCGCCCACATGGCGTGGCGGTCGCAGGAGCTGCGGCTGATCGCCCAATCCATGGCCGAGGTCGCGATGCGGCTCGCCGAGCCGGAGACGGTGGCGCGTGAATCGATCGTCACCGTCGGCCAGGCGATCCGGCGCGAGGTCGCGGCCATGGGCGACGGCGTCGAGCGCGCGCTGGCGCGCGCCGCCGAGCTCGAAACGCTGGTTGCCAACGAAGTGTCGGCGCTCGAGCATGCCTATAACGACAACGAAGTCCGTATCCGCGCGCTGTTGCAGGATCTCGGCAGCCAGCGCGACACGCTGGTCGGCCAGGCCGAGCAGATCCGCGACGCCATCAACAGCGTCCATCTCGATCTCTCCCACGACATTTCGCAGATCAGCCAGCTCGTCGCCGAGCAGGTCAACGAGGCGGCGCGACGCATCACCCACACGCTGGCCGAGAAGGGCGAGCACATCACGCGCGCGCTCGGTCACGCCGGCGACACGATGATCGAACAGCTCGGCGAGCGCGGCGGCGACATGCTCGAACGTCTCGAAACCACGGCATCCAGCACCAGCGAGGCGATCGCGTCCGCCACCGACCGGCTGACCGCGACGCTGAATTTCAAGACCGACCATATCGGCGACGAGTTCACCGAGATCGCCGCCAATCTCCAGCACATGATGTCGGTGCGGCTCGATCGCGTCGCCGACGGCTTCTCGCAGAAGTCGGCCGGGATCCTCGACATGATGACGGGCCGCACCCAGCAGCTCACCGAGCTCGTGGTTGAGACCGGAAATCAGCTCGCCGAGGCGATCGCCAACCGCGTCGAGGAGGTCAACACCTCGCTCAAGACCACCGGTGACTCGCTCGTGCTCGATCTCTCGTTGCGCGGGGGAGACGTGGTCTCCAAGCTCGAGCAGACCGGCGCCAAGATCACCGAAACCATTGTCCAGCGCGGCAACAAGGTCAGCGATACATTCCGCGAGAGCGCGGAATCGCTCGCCGAAGTCATCGGCACCCGCGGCGACGCGGTGCGCGAGATGCTGGCGACGCGCCTGCAGTCCTTCGAGGACATGTTCAACCATGGCGGCTCGGAGCTCGCGGAGCGCATCGCGCGCGACTCCACCACGCTCGGAAACCTCATCACCCGCCACCTCGGCGAGTTCGATCGCACGGTGAAGACCTATGGCGGCGAAATGGTCGAACGGCTGGGCGAGCGCACCCAGGAAGTCGCCACCGCCATGCGCGACTATCTGGACAATTTCGACACCCGTGTCACCACCAAAGCGGCCGAGGTCACCGCCAGCCTCGATCAGCAGTTCGTCCGGTTCCAGGACGCCCTCGACGGCCGCACGACGACGCTCAACGACGCGCTCGGCGCGCGCGTGATGGACATCGCCAAGACTCTGGCCGAAGGCGGCAAGGAGGTCGTGGCCGCGCTCGACAAGCGCATCAGCGACGTCACCGCGGTGATCAATGTGCGCGGCGCCAAGCTCGCCGACACTCTCGGCGCCAAGATCGACGACATCGACAAGGCGCTCGGCAATCGCGCCATGGAGGTCGCCAACAATCTTGACAGCCGCATCGGGCGTTTCGAGGAATTGCTGCTCGGCCGCGCCGAAACCGTCACCAAGGAAATCGAAACCCGCAGCAAGGCTGCCGCCGACGCCCTCAGCGCGCGGATGGAACAGCTCAGCACCGCGATCAAGACCAACACCAGCGAGGCCGAGCGCTCGATCTCGGAGCTGACGGTGTCGTCCACCGAAGTGATCGGCACCAAGCTCGAGGAAATGAGCCACGCCATCAAAACCAATACCAGCGAGGCGGAGCGTTCGATCGGCACCCTCGCCCAGTCCACCACCGCGGTGGTCAACGCCCGGCTGGAGCAGCTCGCCCAGACGATCAAGACCAACGCCGGCGAGGCCGAACGCAACCTCGCCCAGCTCGCGTCGACCACCACTACGGCCATCCGTTCGAGCGCGCAGGACGCCGAGCGCAGCCTCACCGGCATGTCGACCGGCGTGAGCAACGTGCTCAAGCAGAATGCCACCGAAGTCGAGCGCACTTTGCTGGGTGTGAGTGCCGAGGTCGCCCGCAATTTCGTCGGCAAGGCCGACGAAATCACTGCGGCGGTGAGCGCGCGGTCGGCCGAGATGACGCGCATCCTCGACGAGAAGTCGAGCGGGCTCCTCTCCGCGCTGTCAAGCAAGAGCCAGGACTTCGCCAACGAGATGAGTCGGGTCACCGATCATGCGGTGAAGGCGATCGAGGCCAAGGGCTTCACCTTCACGCAGACCATGATGGACAACAGCGAGCAGATCGCGCGCCTCATCAACGAGGCGAGCGAGTCCGCGACCGGCGCGGTCAGCCGCACCATCAGGGACATGCATTCCAATACCCAGACGGCGACCGAGAACTCGACCGGCGCGATTTCCCGCTCGATCCAGGAGCTGCAGCAAAGCGCCGAGGCGGCGACCAGGGCGGCCTCGGCCACTATCGCAAAGACACTGCGCGACCTACAGGACAGTACCGGCTCGGCAGTCGAGCAATCCAAGCAGACGGCGGCCGCCGCCGTCTCGGAGATGCTGGAAACGCACGGCATGCTCCGCTCCGACACCACCGCCCTGTTCGAGCGCCTGCGCGAGGCCAACATCCTCTTGCAGGAGGTGCTCAGCGGCGCGCACGAGAACATGAGCGAGATCGAAAGTACTTTGGTCGTGCGGGTGGCCGATTTCGTCGCCGCCATGAACGACGTGGCACAGAAGACCGGTGTCGCCAACACCCAGGTCGAGCAGCACATCGCCGGCTTCAAGTCGGTCACCGAGAAGACGCTCAACGACCTTTCGCAGCTCGCGGGCACGTTCGACACCCACGGCCGTTCCCTGGCCGAGGCGGTCCAGCTTATCGACCGCAGCAACCGTCGTACCGAAAACACCGTCAACGAGCGGCGTGAAACGCTCGACTCGCTGGTCAATATGCTCGACGGCAAGGCCAACGACCTCGAGCAGCGGCTCACGCGGTTCTCGGGGCTGCTCGATCAGTCGCTCGAAGGCGCGGCTGAGCGGGCGCGGGAGATCGCCCGCCTGATCGCCGATTCCAGCACCGAAGGTGCGCGCGCGATTGCGGAAAACCTCGAGACCGTGCGCTCCACCACCGAAGACCAGCACAAGCGCACCACCGAAACGATGCGCGACATCTATCAGCAGGCAACCGGCGATGCGCATGCCATGTTCACTCAAGCCGCCCAGCGCTTCGCCGAGGTGGTCGAGGGCCTCAAGCGCATGACCGCCGAGATGCAGCGCGAGCTCGACGCCACGCGGAGCGAGCTGCGCAAGGGCATTCTCGAACTGCCGCAGGAGACGGCCGAGAGCGCGGCCCAGATGCGCCGCGTCATCGTCGATCAGATCGAAGCCCTGGCCGAACTGAACCGCATTGTCGCCCGCCATGGCCGCGGCCTCGATGCGGTCGAGCCGGTCGCCGCTCGCCGCGGCGAAGTCGTGGATCTCGGCGGCCGCCGCGCCGCCCGCGAGGAGCCGGTCGCCGCCAACGGAGGCGCGCCGCGCCGAGCCGATATCACCGGCATGTCGGCGCCGCCCACCCCGGCGCGCCGGGCCGAGGCGCCTTCGCTGAGCCCGGGTCAGGGCGGCGGGCGCAGCGGCTGGCTGTCGGATTTGCTCAGCCGCGCCTCGCAGGAGCCCGAGCCGGCCCAGGCGCCGGCCCCGCCCGAGGCCGCGCGCACCGGTGACGACCGCACCGCGCGTCACAGCATCGAGTCGCTCGACTCGCTCGCGGTCGACATCGCCCGGATGATCGACCACGACGCGGCGGCCGAGCTGTGGGACCGCTACAAGCGCGGCGAGCGCAACGTGTTCACGCGCAAGCTCTACACCATGCAGGGCCAGCGCGCGTTCGACGAGATCCGCCGCAAGTATCGCAGCGACCGCGAGTTCATGCAGACGGTCGACCGTTACATCGGCGAGTTCGAGCGGCTGCTCGACGAGGTCTCGCGCGACGATCGCGGCCAGGTGGTGGCGCGCACCTACCTCACCTCGGAGACTGGCAAGGTCTACACCATGCTCGCTCACGCGGCGGGACGATTCGATTAACGAAGGCTTGGGCTTGGAAAGTGAAACGGGCGTGCGCGGAGCGCGCCCGTTTTGCATTCAGCGGCGGCCGGCAGGCTCCTTGTCGTGCGCACCCGCAACCCAGGTCGCGATGACACCTACCGTCCCCGGATCGAACGCCACCATGTCGGCGCGGTAGCCGGGAGCAAGCCTGCCGAGCCAATTCGCGACGCCGAGCGCAGCCGCCGGATGCATCGAGGCGAAGCGCAGCGCATCGGCCAGCGGCACGTCGAGCAGGCGGACGCAATTTCTGACCGCCGTCGCCATGTCGAGAGCCGCCCCGGCGAGCGTGCCGTCGCTTCGCACGCAGCGGCCCCCGTCGGCCGCGATCGTCTCGCCGTAGAGCCGGAAGCTCGATTGCTTTCCTCCGACCGGCGGCATGGCGTCGGTGACAAGCACGGGACGCCCGACCCCCCGCAATGCGAGCCGCAACATGGCGGGCGCAACATGCACGCCGTCGACGATCAAGCCATACCAGGCTTCCGGCGATTCCAGCGCCGCGGCAACGGGCCCGGGCTCGCGGCTCGCCAGCGGCGGCATGGCGTTGAACAGATGGGTAAAGCCGGCCAGGCCTTCCGTCATCGCGGCCTGCGTCTGCGCGTACGTCGCCATCGAATGTCCAAGCGCCACGCGGATGCCGGCGGCCACCAGGCGCGCAATGAAGCCTGCCGGGACCTGTTCCGGCGCCAAAGTGACCAGCATCACGCCTTTCCGCGGCGCGGTCAGCAGCGCGATGTCGTCCGGGCCGGGAGAACGGATCGAACGCACATCATGCACGCCCGGCTTCTCCGGCGAAATAAACGGCCCTTCGAGGTGAATCCCGAGCACGCCCGGCTCGCGATCGATCGCCGCCTGGACCGCCTCGCACGCCGCCTTCATCTTTTCCGGCCGGTCGGTGATCAGCGTCGGGACGAGGGCCGTCGTGCCAAATTTTCGATGGGCGGCAACGATCGCAGCGAGCCCCTCCGCCGTCGGCGCGTCGTTGAACAGCACGTCGCCGCCGCCGTTGACCTGCAGATCGATGAATCCGGGTGCCAGCCACGCGCCATCCGGCAGTGCACGAACCGGCATGCCACGCGGCAGATCGGCACGGGGGCGAACCGCGGCGATGCGAGCGCCGTCGATCACGACGGCGGCACCCTTGTGGACGGCAGTGCCGTCGAACACCTGATCGGCGGCCACGGCGTGCAAAGCGGGCTCGCTCATCGGGTGCGCGTGACCTTTCGCAGGTGCCGTGGCAGGTCGACATTGGTGCCGCGCCGCTCGGCCAGCCGCACCGCGAGCGCATAGAAGCTCTGGATCAGGCATACCGCATCGGCATCCGGGTGATCGGGCGCGAGTGCAGGCAGCCGACCGTTTCCTTCTCCGCCTTCTGTGGTGAAGACATTGGCGCCCTTGCGGCGCAGATCGGCCGCCAGCTCGCGCAGGCCGGCGGCGGCGTGATCCGTCGGCATGAACACGAGCACCGGATAGGAGGCTTCCACCAGCGCCACCGGGCCGTGGAGGAATTCGGCGCCGCTGAACGCTTCCGCGTGCAGGTTGGAAGTCTCCTTGAGCTTCAGGGAGGCTTCCCGCGCGATGGCGAGGGTCGGGCCGCGGCCGATGGTGACGAGGCTGCCGGCACTGCCCAGCACGCCCAGGGCCGCACCCCAATCAAGCGCTGTCGCGGCGGCGAGACGATCCGGCAGGCGTTCGATCGCGGCGCGCAGCGTATCGTCGTCCATCCAACCGGCGACGAGTTGTAGAAGCACCGCGAGGCTCGCCACGAAGCTTTTGGTTGCCGCCACGCTGACCTCGGGTCCGGCGGCCATCGGGAGCACGATGTCGGACGCGGTGGCAAGCGGGCTTGCGGTATCGTTGACGATGCCCACGGTGAGCGCGCCCCCCGACTTTGCCATCGCGGCCATCTCGACCAGATCGTCGCTGCGTCCCGATTGAGAGATTGTCAGGAAGAGCTGGCCGTCAAGCCGAAGCCGCCGGCCATAGATGGTGGCGATATTCGGCGCGGCCGCGCCAACGGCAATGTCCAGATGGCGCTCGATGAGATGCTTTCCGAACGTCGCCGCATGGGCCGAGCTTCCGCGCGCGCAGGTCATCACGAAGCCGGGCGGCCTGCGCCTGAGGGCGGTGAGCAGCTCCGCCATTGGCCCCGCCAGCGCCTGCGACTGCCGCCGCACGACGTCGGGGACTTCGCGGAATTCCATCGCCATGCGTAGTCCGCCATCGCTCATCGGCGGCGTTCCGATATCGCGGGGTGTTCGGTGCCGGCAGCGGCGCGTGCCGCCGACCCCGCCAATTGCAGTGCGCCATCAAGCGCGTCCCCGAGCGGCGGGACAAGCTGCGTGCCGATCGCCTCGGTGAGCCATGGCTCGATATGCGGAGCAAGGCCGCCGACCAGTGCCAGGCGTTCGGTCCCGAGCGCGATCAGTCGCGCTGCCAAGGCGTCGATGTGCGTGGCGGCGAGCCGCATCAGCTCGACCGCCACCGGATCATCCGCCGCGGCATATTCAACGATGTCGGGCGCGAACGATGCAAAGTCGCGCGGCGATGCGGTGGACATCCAGCGCACGATGGCGTGAGGATCGCCACGGAATTTCTCGAACAATGAGCTCAAGAGCTCGCTCCAGGCGATGCGACCATCTTCGGCCCACAACACCCGTCGCAACGCCTCGCAGCCGAGCCATGCCCCGCTGCCCTCGTCCGAAATCGGGAAGCCCCAGCCACCGACGCGATAATGGTGTCCATCGAGCTCAGCCCAGCCGATCGAGCCGGTCCCCGCGATCACGATACCGCCATCGCGGCCGCGATGCGCGCCCACACAGGCCGCATGCGCATCGGTGGTGACGACCGCTTTGCGGAAGGGATGCCGGTAGTTTTGCGCCTCGGCGCGATAGCTCGGCTCGCTCGCGCCCGCGAAGGCCAGGCAGGCGATGATTCGCCCGAAATCGCGGGTCGACAGCCCGGCCTGGGCCATGCACTGCGCGCTTGCCTGCAAGACCGAGGCGAAGCTCTGCTCCAGTCCGAGCCTGATATTCGCCGGCCCGGCGCCCGCCTGGCCGAGAATCACACCGGAGAGCGCCGCCAGCCGGGCGCGGCAGCGCGTGCCGCCGCCATCGACCCCGAGCAGGAGCGCGTCTTCCTCCACGCCGGTTTCCTTTCCGATGCCCCGTCAACCCCTTAACGCGCGAGAACGAATCTGGATCAATTGCGTTTTCTATGGGCTGGAGCCCCCATGAATACCGAGCGCCCGAGCCCGCGCTATTGTGACATCGATATTTGGGACCCTTCGGACATCATCGATGCGATGATCGAAGGGCAGTTTGCCGCCGTGGCGGCGGTGCGTTCGGCGCGGCCTGCGCTCGAGGGTGCGGCGCTCGCGACCGAAGCGCGGCTGCGCGACGGCGGGCGGCTCATTTACGTGGGCGCCGGCACCTCCGGCCGGCTCGCCGTGCAGGACGGGGCCGAGCTGATCCCGACCTTCAGCTGGCCGCACGACCGGCTGCTGCTGCTCATGGCCGGCGGCCGCGAGGCCTTGCTGCGGTCGGTGGAAGGCGCCGAGGACGAGATCGACCAGGCGGTGCGGCTCGTCGGCCAGCACGACATCGGCCGCAACGATGTGGTCATCGCGGTGGCGGCGAGCGGCACCACCCCATTCACCCTCGCCTGCCTGCGCGAATCAAAGCAGCGCGGCGCGCTGACTATCGGCATCGCCAATAATCGCGATACTCCGATCCTCAACGAAGCCGACCATGCCATCTGGCTCGACACCGGGGCGGAGCCGATCGCCGGCTCGACGCGGATGAAGGCCGGCACGGCGCAACGGACCGCGCTCAATATCCTCTCCTCGGTGGTGATGATCCTGCTGGGCCGTGTCTATGACGGCCTGATGGTCGATTTGCAGGCGGTCAACAAGAAGCTGGTGCGGCGGAGCGAGAACATCCTGATGCGGCTCACCGGGCAAAGCCCTGCGCAGGCCCGTGCGGCGCTGCAGCAAGCCGACGGCAGCGTCAAGCTCGCGGTCCTGCTGCTGCATGGCTGCGGTCGGGACGAGGCCGAAGCGATCCTCGAGCGCGCGGGCGGTCAGCTGCGCGCCGCGCTCGCGCTGATCGGCAAGGCCGGCCCGGACAGCGCCGACCCGCAGCCGCCCGCCCGGGTGGAATCGCCTGCGATGTCCGGCGATTACGGAGACAAATGATTCCCGGGTGCTCTGCCTTAGTATTGACCTTTTGCATTCAGACGCCATTCAGCGGCGTTCCGCTCTTATGGCTTCGGGCGACGGGTTTTCTTTCGAAACTACGCCATGTTGCGAATTCGCAATCTCATTGCGGCGCTACTTGCGCTGATTGTGCTCCTGCCGGTTCTTGCACCCACCGCCGCCCGGGCGGAAAAGCGCATCGGCCTTGTCCTGGGCAACGGCGCGTATCAGGCGGGAGCCCTTGCCACCCCGGCCAATGACGCCGGCCTGATCGCCCAAACCCTCCAGGCTGCGGGCTTCGACGTCGTGGGCGCGCGCGATCTTGACCAGGATTCGCTTCGCCGCGCATTCCGCGATTTCCTCGACAAAGCCACCGCGTCAGGCCCCGACACCGTCGCCTTCATCTACCTCAGCGGCTACGGGCTGCAGCTCGAAGGCGAGAATTATTTTGTCCCCATCGACGCCAGGATTCCCCGCGATTCGGACATCCCGGTGGAAGCTCTCCGTCTCTCCGATTACACCCGCGCTCTTGTCGCGCTGAAGTTGAAGGCCAGCATCGTTGTTCTCGATCTGGCGCGGCCGCACCCGTTCGCTCGATCCGGTGCGCCGCTTGCCGGCGGTCTTGCGCTGGTCGAGCCGGAGCCAGGCCTATTGATCGCATTCAATGCCGCTCCAGGCACAATCGCCCCGGCCAGCCAGGGCTCCTACGGATCCTTCGCGCCGGCTCTGGCGGAAATGATGCGCGAAGGGGGACTGCCGCTTCCGACCGTCTTCGACCGGGCGCGCTTGCGCGTCAACGAAGTCACCCAAGGCGCCGAAGTGCCGTGGTACGCGTCGAACGTGCAGACGCAGTTCGTGTTCTTCGAACGCGCACCCGATGCGCCACCGCCCGCTGTTTCAGTCGAGCAGACCGCGGCTATCCGCGCGCGGCCGATCCGCGACTTCGGCGTTCAGGAAGCCTATATCGCAGCTTTGGAGCGCGACACGCTGCAGGGGTATCTGGAGTTCGTCACCGCCTACCCCGATGATCCGCTGGCCAAACGCGCACGCGCCATTATTGCCGCCCGGCGCGAGGCGATTACATGGCGCCGTACGCGTCTCACCGACACGCCCGCTGCCTATTGGTCGTACCTGCGCCGATATCCGCGGGGACCGCATGCCGCGGATGCGCGGCGGCGTCTCGCTTTCCTCGCGGCCGCGCTCGAACCGCCGCCACGATTTACTGTGATCGAGTACGACGTCCCGCCGCCCCCGCCCGAGGAGTTCGTCTACGTCGAGCGGCCGGTGCTGATCTTCGACGATCCGGTATTTGCGTTTGCCCCGCCGCCCCCGCCGCCGGTCATCTTCCTGGCGCCACCCCCACCCGAGTTCATCTTGTTGCCGCCGCCCCCGCCGCCGGTCGCAATATTCGTGTTGCCTATGCCCGAATACAGACCGGTCCCTGTTTGGGTTGTCCCGCCGGCTTACGTGGCGCCGCCGCCGCCGAACAACGTGATCTTCGTCAACGTGCACAACACGGTCGTCATCAACAACACGACGAACACCGTCACCGTTACCGATCGGGCCGGCCAGACCAGGACACTGCCGCCCCCAGCCCCGCCGGCTCCGCCGCCGCAGGCCGCTGACAGGGGGCCAGCCGCGCCTCCTCCTGCCGCCCTGGTGGGACCGGCGCTGCCGCCGTCGGTGGCGCAAAAGGCGGCGAGCCAGACTCCGCCGACGGGAACTCAGCCGCCGACACAACAACAACCGCCACCTGGGCAGCCACTTCCCAAAGGGCCGCCGGCGGCCAACGTCGCACCGCCAACCGGACCTCAGCCGCCGACACAACAGCAATTGCCGCCGGGACAGCCGCTACCGAAGGGCGCGCCGGCCGCGAAGGGCACGCCGCCGACCGTAACGCCACCGACCGGAGCCCAACCGCCGGCGCAACAGCAATTGCCGCCGGGGCAGCCGCTCCCGAAGGGAGCGCCGGCCGCCAAGGGCACGCCGCCGACCGTAACGCCACCGACCGGAGCCCAGCCGCCGGCGCAACAACAATTGCCGCCAGGGCAGCCGCTCCCGAAGGGGTCGCCGGCCGCCAAGGGCACGCCGCCGGCCGTAACGCCGCCGACCGGAGCCCAGCCGCCGGCGCAACAACAATTGCCGCCGGGGCAGCCGCTGCCAAAGGGAGCGCCCGCGGCGCAGGGCACGCCACCGGCGCCTGCCCAACCCACGCCGCAGCAGCAAGAGCAACAGCGCCAACAGCAGCTGCGGCAGCAACAGGAGCAGCAGCGCCAGCAGCAACTCCAACAGCAGCAGCGGCAGCAGCAGGAGCAGCAGCGCCAGCAGCAACTCCAACAGCAGCAGCGGCAGCAGCAGGAGCAGCAGCGCCAGCAACAGATCCAACAGCAGCAGCGGCAGCAGCAGGAGCAACAGCGCCAGCAACAGATCCAACAGCAGCAGCGGCAGCAGCAAGAACAGCAGCGCCAGCAGCAAATCCAACAGCAGCGGCAGCAGCAGGAGCAGCAGCGCCAGCAGCAGCTCCAACAGCAGCAGCGCCAGCAGCAGGAGCAGCAGCGCCAGCAACAGCTCCTGCAGCAGCAGCGGCAGCAGCAGGAGCAACAGCGCCAGCAGCAGCTCCTGCAGCAGCAGCGGCAGCAGCAGGAGCAGCAACGCCAGCAGCAGCTTCAACAGCAGCAGCGGCAGCAGCAGGAGCAGCAGCGCCAGCAGCAGCTCCAACAGCAACAGCAGCAGCAGGGCAAACGGCCGCCCTGCGGCGGTCCCGGACAGCCAGCCTGTCCGAAGTGAAAAAAAGTCAACGCCCGCGACGGCGCGCGTGACCATGTGTGCCGGAAGCTTGGCTTAATTGGCGCGCTTGCGGAAAAGGGCGAGTGCGGGCGCCGCCAGGCCGGAATGACAGAACGCTAATTCGCCTTCAGAAACAGCTCCTGCCAGAGCTTCTCCCACTTCGACGCCTCGTCCGTCCATTTGATCGGATCGACCATCTGGTACTTGTAGCGGTCGAGCAGCGTCTTCTGCGTCTTGCTCGAGGGCACGCGGTCCATCTCGTTGAGCAGCTTCTGCCCCTCGGGCGACAGGATGAAATCGGCGAACAGCAGCGCGGCGTTCGGATGCGGCGCGTTGCGGGCGACACTGATCGCCTGCGGCCGGCCGACGATCGGCTCGACCGCGACCCAATCGACCGGCCCGCCCTTGTTTTTGATCGAATCGGCGTTGCCGCTGTAGACGGTGAGTCCGACCTGCACCTCGCCGGCGCCGATAAGCTGCGCGAGCAGAGCGTGGCCATTGCGCATTTCCGGCCGCAGTGCCGCCAGACGGCGGAAGAAATCCATGCCGCGCGCCTCGCCCATGAAATTGACGACGCCGTACATCCAGTCCTGGTCGCTCGATTCGATCGCGATCCGTCCCTTCCATTTGGGATCGGCGAAGGCCTCGTAGCTCGAGGGGATCTCCTCGCGCTTGACCTTGTTGGTGTTGAACGCGACCACCCACACATTGGCGCGGTCGCTGAACCACTTGCGATGCGGCGGCACTGCCCAAGGCGGCAGGTCGGCAAGATGCGGGCTGTGGAATTCGGTCACCACGCCCTCGCGCGCGAGCGCCTCGACCTCCGGCGCGTTGGTCTCGACCAGGTCGAGCGCATTGCGCCCGCCGCGCGCTTCATTGAGCGCGCGCTGCACCACCTGCTCGCTCTGCGCCCGCCACAGCTGGACCTTGATGCCGTATTTCTGCTCGAAAGCGCGCGACAGCGGACCGGATTCCGGCGTCTGCATGGACGTATAGAAGGTCAGCGTGCCTTCCTTGCGCGCCGCCTCGACGAGACGCTGATCGCGGTCGGCGCCCTGGTAGAGATAAATGGCGGGAGCATCGGAGCGCGGCGCCTGCGCCAGCGCTGGACCCGCGAACAGGACCGCTATGACTGCCGGCAAAACCGACGCCTTCAGCCGAAACCGCAAACGCACCATCTGACTGCTCCTATCGAAATCGGGCCGCTTCTAACGCACGCGGCCAACACGGGCAATGCGCGGATTTGCTGCATAAAGTCGCGTGTCATCGGTATATTCGGAAAATGGGTTCCGCTGCCCTCTCCCTCGCTGTCGGCATCGAGCGCTGGCCGATCGCCGGCGCCTTCACGATCAGCCGCGGCGCCAAGACCGAGGCTGCTGTCGTGGTTGCCGAATTGTCGGATGGGCAATGCCGCGGGCGCGGCGAATGCGTGCCGTATGCGCGTTACGACGAGACCGTCGAAGGCGTCGCCGCCGCGATCGAAGCGATGGGGCCCCGGATCGCCGGCGGACTTGATCGCCCGGCTTTGCAGCAGGCGATGACACCCGGCGCCGCCCGTAACGCGCTCGATTGCGCGTTCTGGGATCTTGCGGCGAAGCAATCCGGCCGGCCGGCATACGCGCTGGCCGGCCTGCCCGCGCCAAGACCGCTCGTTACCGCCTATACGATCTCGCTGGCAGCGCCCCAGGCGATGGCGGCGGCCGCCGCCAGCGTCGCCAGCCGCACCTTGCTCAAGGTCAAGCTCGGCGGCGACGGCGACCCGGACCGTATCATGGCGGTGCGGCATGCCGCTCCGTCCTGCGAGCTCATCGTCGACGCCAACGAAGGCTGGACACCCGACAATCTCGCCGAGAACCTCGCCGCCTGTGCGCGGGCCGGCGTCACCCTGGTCGAGCAGCCGCTGCCCGCCGACCGCGACGACCTGTTGGCGCGGATCGACCGGCCGTTGCCGGTTTGCGCCGATGAGAGCGCGCACGCGACCGATTCCCTTGCCGCGCTGGCCGGCAAATACGACGCGGTCAATATCAAGCTCGACAAGACCGGCGGCCTCACCGAGGCGCTGGCGATGGCGCAGGAGGCGCAACGTCTTGGCTTCCTGGTCATGGCGGGGTGCATGGTGGCGACCTCGCTCGCCATGGCGCCGGCGGTGCTGTTGGCGCAGCGCGCCCGCGTTGTCGATCTTGACGGCCCGCTCCTGCTCGCGCGCGACCGGCCGGAGGGCCTGCGCTACGAGGACAGCCTGGTCTATCCGCCAATGCCGGAATTGTGGGGATGATCGGCCCTACACCGAGGGATGACAGCCCGATAGAGTTGCAAGCAAATGATCAGCAAGACAGTTCTCTCCGCCACGATCGCGGCCGCGCTGTGCGCCCTCGCCGTCGCCCCTGCCGTCGCGCAGCCCTACCCGAACCGGCCGATCAAGATCATCGTGCCGTTCCCGCCGGGCGGAACCGACGTGATGACGCGGATGATCGCGGACCGGCTCGCGCTTCTGCTCGGTCAGCCTGTCGTCGTTGAAAACCGGCCGGGCGGCGCCGGCGGCTCGATCGGCGCCAAGGCCGCCGCTTCGGCGGACCCGGACGGCTACACCCTGTTCTTCACGACGCCCGGCCCGCTCACGATCGGCCCGGCGATCAATGCCAACCTGGGCTACGACCCGGTGAAGAGCTTCACCCCGATCGCGATGGTGTCGTCGAGCCCGATCGCGCTGGTGGTCAATCCCGAGGTCCCGGTGAAATCGGTCCTCGAGCTCGTCGCTTATGCCAAAGCCAATCCGGGGAAACTTCACTTTCCCTCCCCCGGATACGGAACTCAGCCGCATCTGCTCGGGGAGATGTTCAAATCAGCGGCGACAATCGCCATTGTTCACGTCCCCTATCGGGGTTCCGCCCCGTCGGTGACAGATCTGATTGCCGGCCAGGTGCAGCTCTATTTCGACAACCTGCGGAACCTCCTGTCCTTTGTGCAGGCGGGAAAGCTGCGCGCCCTGGCGGTGACCAGTGACGCCCGGGACCAGCAAGTCCCCGACCTGCCGACCATGGCTGAAACCGGGTTCCCGACTGTCGTGGCAACCTACTGGAACGGTGTGCTGGCGCCTGCGGGAACTCCGGCGGGCATCGTCGCCAGGCTCAATGCCGCGCTCAACGAGGCGCTCAAATCGCCCGAACTCCGTTCCAGCCTGACGGCGCTCGGGGCCGAGCCCCAAGGCGGCTCAGCGGAGGAATTTGCCGCATTTATCGCGCTGGAGGCGCGGAAGTGGGCGACTGTGGCAAAAGAAGCCAAAATCAAGGTCGACTGAGGCCGACTGAAAACCGGTCCCCCGGCCCGCCGACATGGAACTCGTCGGTAAAAAGATATGGGCCATCCGGTAAAACTTTCGGCCCGTTAAATTTTTCGGCCCTTAAATTTAATGTTTAAAAGACTTTTACGGAGCCGTGGTAATCGCTTAAAAGTCACTCTCCAGGAAGGCACAGAGGGGAGCTCATGCGGTTCAGTGCGGCCTTGCTTGGCGCCGTCGCGGCGGCGGCGCTGTCGGCTACGTCTGCGTCTGCGGCGGTGCGGATCGTCAATGACGCGGGCGGCCAGATCGGACCCTATCTCGAACAGCTCGTGGCATTGCGCAGCTCTGGTGAGCGCGTGATCATCGACGGTCCGTGCCTTTCGGCCTGCACCATGGTGCTGGGAGTGATCCCGCGCGACCGGATCTGTGTCACGTCACGGGCGCGGCTTGGCTTCCACGCCGCCTGGCATCCGGGCGATGGTGGGCGCCCGATCGTCAGCCGCGGCGGAACGCAGCTTCTGATGGACGTCTACCCGCAGCAGGTGCGCACCTGGCTCGCGCGCAAAGGCGGGCTGAGCCATCGGATGAAGTATCTGACCGGGCGTGAGCTGGCCGCCATGTATCAGACCTGCAGATAATCGGACGCGGATCAGCTTTTCCCATCCGCCGTCCTCCCTCTGGCAATGAAGACACAGACGCCGCCGCCGCACGCGGCGAGCGCCATCGCGCCATAAGCCAGCGCGCCATAGCGTCCGTAGAGAACGCCGGATAATCCCATGGCGACCGCCATCGCAATGCCGAGCGCGATCGCCAGGTAGCCCTGCGCAGTCGCGCCAAGCCCTGCTGGCGCGGCCCGCGCGACGAAGGCGATGGCGCCGAGATGCGTGGCGCCGAACGAGAGCGCGTGCAGGCATTGCAGCAGCGGCAACAAGGCTACCGGCGGGCCGACCGCCATCGCGCCCCAACGGAGCGCGCCGCCGGCGGCGCCGAGCAATAGCAGCATCGTCGGCGTGACTGCGGCCGGCAGGCGCGCCGAAACCGCGAACAAGACGATCTCCGCGAGCACGCCGAGGGCCCACAAGGCACCGATCGCGCCTCCGTTGAGGCCCTGCCGCTGCCAATCGATGGTCGAGAAACCGTAGTAGACGGCATGGCTCGCTTGAATAAGGCTCGCGGCAGCGATCACCGCGACAAAGGCGGGATTCCGCAAAAGATCCTTGCCGGAAGCCGCGAGCGCACGAGCTTGCGCGGCAGCGGGTCGGAGCGGCGCCAGCGTGCAGGCCGCGATCGCGACCAGGCCCTGCGCCGCCACGATCAGCCAGACGAGATCGCGCGCCGCAATCAGATCAAGCAGGTAACCAGCACCGAAGCTCGCGACAATGAACGCAGCCGACCCCCATAGCCGCACCGGACCGTAAGCGCGGCCCCATTGGGCGAGCCCGCGCAGGGCGTAGGCGTCGACAAGGAGCATCACCGGCGTATAGGCCGCCGATGCGAGGGCGAAGACGATCAAGATCGTGATGAAGCCATCGGCGAAGGCGAGCGCCCCATAGCCGGCGAAGCCTGCCGCCGCGGCGACCACGATCACCGCGCGGAGCGCGTCGCGCCGGTCCGCCGCCCGGGTGGCCGTTGGGATGGCGAAAACGCGAACGACCATCGGGAGGGCGAGCACGACGCCGATGGCCTGGGCATCGAGCCCCTTGGCCGCCAGCCAGACCGGCAGAAACGGCAATTGCACGCCGAGGGTTATGAACAGGGCGGCGTAAAAGACTGCGAGCCGCCTCGCAAAGGCCTCGCCTGTGCGTCTTTGGGGATTACTCTCGGCCAAGCCGATTCGCCCTACAGCGTAGCGGGGGTGCCGGTTTTGCGTCGGATGCCCCCGTAACCCAATGCGTCAGCGTGCTTTTTAGGCCCCCGACCTGTGTCCGTACGGAATGGAGAACCGGACGCCCGCATCGCATGTCTGATCAGCCTTCTGCGTTATCCACAGTTCCGCCCGCGCCGCCAGCGGAAGCGGACTATGCCGCGCTTTACGGCGCGATCATGCAGTCCGGGCGCGGGCGCTGGTTCCTCGAAGAATATGCCAGGCGCAACCGTAACGCCGATACCGGCCAGGTGCTGGCCGCGATCGAGCGCATCGAAGGGGTAATTCAGGGCGAGCAAGCTCAGCACGCCAATCAGGGCCTGCGAGTCGAGCTGCTCGAAATGGCCAGGGCGATCGCGCAGACGCGCGCCGACGTGGCTGAGTTCGGCCATCACGACGCGCGCGCGCCGGCCCAGTCCTTTCCCGACGTTCCGGACGAACGAGGAAACGGCGCCCGTGCGGCGCGCGACGTCTTCGCCGCCGCCGAGCGGTTGCAGGGCGTGGCATCGACCATGCGGGAGCGCGGGCTGGACCCGGCGACCTGCAGTCAGATTGAGGCCCTGGCCGGCACCATTCTGCTGGCGTCCTCGCTGCGCAACCCGAACGACCGCCGTGCCCAGAAGCTTGGCGACGTGCTCCGATACCTGGAACGGCGGATCGAGACGATGCTGGATGCTTGCGCCGAGAGCTCCGGAGCGTTTGTCGACGAAGCCCCCTCGGAGACCGCCGGAGGCAATGGCGCGCCGCGGGCCGACGGCGAACGCGCGGAACCCGCACCGCCTGCGATCGAGACCGGGCCTTCCATTCGCGCGGCAGATATGCCGGAGCATGTCCCGCCTCAAACCATTGCCGAAGCGCTCGATCCAACTTCCCTGCCCGATGCTGTAGCGGGTGCCGCATCTGTGAGTGAAGTATCGGCCGGGACCGCGGCCGAAGATCACGCCGCATTCGGATTGGAACTCGAGCCGCTTCTGGCGGCGCCGAGCGCCGCATTTACGCGCGCCTCCCGGGACGCAGTCCCACCGCTGCAGGCATCTCCGATCCTGCCGTTGCCGGAGGTCGAGCGGACTGCGCTCGCAGCGCGTCAGCCGCCAGCTCAGGCCAAGGACATGGCGCGCGTCGAGCACGAAGCAGCGAAGGCGGCCGGCGTGCGATCGGTGTCTGCGGCTTTGCCAGCTGTCGACTTTCTCGCTGCGGCGGAGCCCATTGTTCGTGAACCACGGGCGCCGAGCGCCGTTGGCCGGTCGGAGCAAGCGAGCCCCAGCCGGGCGCTGCTGGCGGCGGTCGAATCGGGCGCGCTGACGCCGGAGCGTCAGCTCGAGCCGGCCCCGCCCTATCAGATGACGGAACCGGCGGTGGAGCGAGCGTATCCGCCCGATGTTTTCGAGGACCGGTGGGCGGAGGCGCCGCCGCGCCTGCAACCGGCTGAAGAGCCGATCGCCACGGCCGAGCCGGCCGCGATATCCGAGCCGATGGCCCCGGCTGCTGTCGAGGCCGAGCCGGCCACTCAGGATCTGACTTGGATATGGGTCCCGGAACCCGCCCCCGAGCCCGCAACCGTGCAGGACCCCGCACCGGCGGCCGTCGCCGCCCAGCCCGAGATCAAGCCTGCAGACCTTCTTTTGGAGCCGACCGCTCCGATGGATACCGATGCGCCCAGCCAGTCGCGACCGCCGCACAGCCAACCCTCTGCGGAGATCGAGAACGAGCTGTTCGCTGCGCCGTCCGGCTTCGGCGATGCCGGTGTCGAATCATGCGCGCCGCCAGCGCTCCCGGTGGCAACGCCAGCGGAGCCGACTCGAACGGAAGCCCCGTCCGCGGCGCCTTCACGTGCCGCCGCGGCGTCAATGCCGCAAGCACCGGGCATTGATCCGCTCGCGGCGCTCAAGGCGTTGTCGGATGAGGAGCGGATCGCGCTGTTCACCTGAGCGCCGACGCGGTCAGCGCTCCCGGAACGCGCGCGTGATCTGGTCGTACAGCGGTTTCGCCAGATACGACATGACGGTCCGTGGATTCGTCTGGATGAAGACCTCAGCCGGCATTCCGGGCACCAGCCGGACCTCCTTCAATCGCGCGATCTCTTTTTCCGGCACGGCGACGCGGCCGGTGTAGTAGCGCGTACCGGACTTCTGGTCTTCGGTAACGTCGGCTGAGACGAGCGTCACATCGCCGTTGACTTCGGGCGTGGTGCGCTGGTTGAAGGCCGTCAGGCGAATGATGGCCGCCTGCCCGACGCGGACCTGATCGATATCCTGCGGCTGGATTCTCACCTCCACCGTCAACGCGTCCTGGTCAGGCACGATGAGCATCATCTGTTCGCCGGCGCTGATCACGCCGCCGACGGTGTGAACGGTGAGCTGGTGAACAACGCCGTCCTGCGGCGCACGGATGTCGACACGCCGCAGCAGATCTTCGGCGGCAACCTTCTTCTCCACCAACTCCGCGCTCTTGGCGCGGATTTCGGCGAGGTCCTTGCCCACTTCCGCGCGCATGTCCTGGTCGACCTGGAGAATTTGCAACTCGATCTCGGCGATCTTGCCCTTCGCCTGGGCAATCGCTGCGATCAGCTGGCCGCGCTCGCCTTCGAGCCGTTCCTTTTCGCGCTCGAGGCTGGTGACCCGGGTATAAGGGACCAGGTTCTTCTCCCACAGCTCATTGACCCCGGCGAGCTCCTTGGTGATCCATTCTATCTGATTGATTTTAGATGAGATTTGGGCGGTATAGCCGGTGATTTCCTGGCCCAGCTGCGCCATCCGCTCACGCAGCTGCGCCTTCTGTCCCTCGCGCGCCGTCCGCCGCGTCTCGAATTGCCGTTGCTCGCCCGCGATCAGTTTCGCAACGTCGGGATTCTCCAACCGGTCGGTGAGCTCGCGCGGAAAGACGACGGTACCGGCGCCATCGCGCTCGGCTTCTTCACGCGCCTGACGCGCCCACAGCTCGTCGAGCCCCTTGCTGACGATCGCGAGATTGGCGCGCGTCTGCGTGTCATCCAATCGCACGAGGATCTCACCCGCGCGCACGCGATAACCCTCGCGAACGCGCAACTCGCCGACGACGCCGCCCGAGGGGTGCTGCACCTTTTTGACGTTGGTATCGACGACGAGCTGTCCCGGCGCGATCACCGCGCCGGAGAACTCCGTCGTCGCCGCCCAGCCGCCGACGCCGAGGACCAGCACCACAGAGACGACGCCGATCGCCAAGATGTAGCGGCGAAGGGAGTATTGCGAGAGCAGCGAGTCCGGCGTCACAGCGCGCCTCCGCCGCCGGGCTCGGTCACCACGCGCAGGCCTGCCTGCGCTGCCGCCGGCGGACGCCGCAACTTGCCGAGCACCTCTTCCTTGGGGCCGATCATCTGCACGCGGCCCTGCACCATGACCATCACCAGATCGACGCCGGCAATCGCGCTCGGCCGGTGGGCAATGATGATGGCGATGCCGCCACGCGACCGCACGGCGAGGATCGCCTGCGTGAGAGCTTCCTCGCCTTCGGAATCGAGGTTGGAATTCGGCTCGTCAAGCACGACCAGAAACGGATCGCCATAAAGTGCCCGCGCCAGCGCTATTCTCTGCCGCTGACCGCCCGAGAGCACCGCTCCGCTCTCACCGATCTCGGTATCGTAGCCGTCGGGCAGCCGCACGATGAGATCATGGACGCCGGCGGCCCTGGCGGCGCTGATCACCTTCTCGGAATCGGTATTGGTATCGAAGCGGGCGATATTCTGCGCCACGGTCCCGAACAGAAGCTCCACGTCCTGCGGCAAATAACCGATATGCCGGCCGAGCGTTGCCGGCGCCCACTGCTCGAGCGCCGCCCCGTCCAGACGTATGGTTCCGCGCGCCGGCCGCCAGATGCCGACGAGAGCGCGGGCCAGGCACGACTTGCCCGCCGCGCTCGGGCCGATGATGCCGAGCGCATGGCCCTTTTCGAGCCGAAAAGCGACGTTCTGGACGATGACCCGCTTTTCGCCGGGCGGCACCACGCTCACCGCTTCCACAGACAGATTCGCGGCCGGCTTCGGCAGCGCCATCTGTTCCTCTTCCGACGGAAGAGCCGCCAGCAGGTCCTTCAGGCGCCGCCAGCTCTGTCGGGCGGCCACGAAGCCGCGCCAGTTCGCAATGGCAAGATCAACCGGCGCCAGCGCGCGGGCCGAGAGAATTGAGCCCGCGATAATCACGCCCGCGGTGGCCTCCTGATGGATGACCAGGAAGGCGCCGACGCCGAGCACGGCGGATTGCAACGCCAGCCGCATGACTTTCGACGCGCTGCCAAGGCTGCCGGTGACGTCGCTGAAGCGCTGCTGGCTCTCGAGGTATTTGGCATTTACGTCGCCCCAAACCGCGGCGAATCCCGGCCCCATTCCCATCGCCTGGAGCGCCTCGGCATTCCGGCGGGAGGCCTCCGCGAGAGCGTTGCGGCGCGATGCCAAGATGGTCGCCGCCTTGCCAAGATCGCGCGTAAGCACTTCGGTCATGATGGTGAGGCCAACCAGCACGATCCCGCCCACGAGCGCCGCTACGCCGATCCAGAAATGCAGGGCGAAACAGATGCCGACATAGAGCGGGATCCATGGCAGATCGAGCAGCGCGAGCGGCCCCGGCCCGGACAGAAAATTGCGCACCTGATCGAGATCGCGGAGCGGCTGCAGACCGTCGCCGGAGCTGCGCGTCGTCAAGGCAAGACGTGCAATGGTGTGATAGACGCGAAAGCTCAGCCGCTCGCCCAATGCACGCCCGACACGGATCAGCACCCGTCCGCGCAAGAGATCGAGCGCACCCTGGAACGCGAACAGGGAGAAAGCCAGGAGCGAGAGCCCGAGCAGGGTCGGTACGCTGCGGCTCGCCAGCACACGGTCATAGACTTCCAGCATGTAAATGGCGCCGGTCAGATACAAGAAATTGACCAGCATGCTGGCGAACCAGATCGCGACCACCGCCGTGCGGCAGGCGCGAAGCGCCTCCCCTAGTTCACTACGTGGTCGCTGCTTCTGCATCGCTCTTCGAACCTAATCCCCCAACGTTGCGCGTCGGGGGCGCGTTCGGCCTGCTCGTCCTTCCGGGAGAGCCCATCATGGCCCACTCATGTATCTAGAATAATAAAAATTGCGGCCAAACCGATTCTTTTCGATAGATTTTAGCCGTTTCCGGCCTTTCGGGGCGTGTTTCAGGCGACCAGCCGATAAAACAGGTCCGGATCGACATTGCCGCCGGAAAGCACCGCCACCGCGACCTTGCCCTTGATATCGATCTTGCCGGACATCAGCGCGGCAAGGGCAACCGCTCCCCCGGGCTCCACCACGAGCTTGAGCTCACGGAAGGCGAAACCGACGGCCGCCGCCACTTCCTGCTCGCTCGCGGTGACCCCCTCCCCGACCAGAACCCGGTTGATGGCGAAAGTCAGCTCACCCGGGGTGCGCGCCATCAGCGCGTCGCAGATCGTTCCGGTCAGCGAGGCGTTCGCCTCCCGGCGGCCGCTGCGAAACGAGCGCGCGTGATCGTCGAATCCTTCCGGCTCGGCGGTGTAGAGGCAGGCCCGCGGAACGCGGGCCTTCACTGCCAGCGCGACCCCCGCCGTCAGTCCGCCGCCCGACGCGGTGACGGCGACGACATCCGGCGCGAGGCCGAGCGCGGCAAGGTCCTCGACGATCTCGCGACCTGCGGTGCCCTGCCCCGCGATGATCAGCGGATCGTCGTAGGGCGGGACCAGCACCGCTTCGCGGCGGTCGGCAAGATCGCGCGCGATCGCCTCGCGGTCCTCGCGCGCACGGTCGTAGAGCACGACCTCGGCACCCAGCGCCGCCGTGCGCTCGCGCTTGGGCCGGGGCGCATCCGAAGGCATGACGATGACCGCCGGCATGCCCAGAAGCTGCGCTGCCGCGGCGACACCCTGGGCGTGATTGCCCGATGAGTAGGCGACGACTCCCGCGCCGCGCTTGGCCTCGGGAATCGATGAGAGCTTGTTATAGGCGCCGCGAAACTTGAACGAGCCGGTGCGCTGCAGGGTCTCGGCCTTGAGGAAGACGCGCGCCCCCGTGAGCGCGTCGAGCACCGGCGAGGTCACCAGCGGCGTGCGCAGCGCGACGCCGTGCAGGCGTTGCGCCGCGGCGTCGACGTCCGCGGCGGTCGGCAATGCGCCACTCGAGGATGGGTTCATCGCGGCGGACGGTAGCGCCGCCGCGCCCCGCCCCGCAAGGCGTGCGGCCGGCAATAAAAAAGCCCCGGGCCGCAGCCCGGGGCTTGGAATGTGTGATGCGCCCGCTTAGTAGGCCGCGCGCACCGGGCCGCCGAACTGGTAGGTCAGGCGGCCGGTAACGGTATCGAGCCGGTTCCTCACCTCGAACGGCACCAAGCCGACCGGGGCGAGACTGTAAGTGCCGAACCAGTAGTGCCGATATTCCGCACCGATGCTGATGTTCGGAGTGATGGCATACTGGAGGCCGCCGCCAACGGTCGGGCCGTTGCGATTGACCGAGTTGTCAACCGGCACGCCGGCCGGGTTGTTGTGGTTCAGGTTCGCCCAGGCCCAGCCACCGGTGGCGAACAGCAGGACCTGGTTCCAGGCGACGCCAAGGCGACCGCGCGCGCTGGCGAGGAACCGGTAGGTCGTCTCGTCGGTGGTGCCGCCGCAAGGCAGCGTGCCGGGCGGAGGACAGCTCACGCTGTTGTTGAGGTCGTCGCCCCGGATGCGTGCCCAGTGCGCGTCACCCTCGAGGCCGAACACGATCTGGTTGACCTGCCAGTTGTAGCCGAAGTGGCCGCCGAACAACCAACCGCGCGACTCGTAGTCGTTGGCGAATCCGCCCAGTGGCCCCGTGGTCAGGCGCTCGTGCCGGCCCCAGCCCCAGCCGCCATCGATGCCGATATAGAAGCCGGTCCAGCTATAGATCGCCGCAACGACAGGCGCCGGTGCAGGCCGCGCCTTCACCGGAAGGTCAGCGGCCAGTGCCGGGCCGCTGAGGAACGCGACAACGGCCGCGCTAGCCAAAAGGATCTTTTTCATGAGGGCACCCCCGTCTGTTTGATCCGTAACGCCCTCTATAACGCGTTCGGCCCGATTTAGCTGTTGCAAACGGGCCACAAGTAACAGGATTCAACCCCAGGCTGGCCTCATACCTTATTACCTCAAGGGCTTTTTAGGCCGAAAAACCGGCCGTTCCCGGGCTATCCATCACTCTCGACGTTGACGGCCGCGGCACGGGGCCACAAGCATTAACCCTAAGAATCTCGCAACGAGGCTGGGAGGGGCGGCGCATGGACCTTGGGATTGCCGGGCGGCGGGCCATCGTCTGCGCCTCCAGCCGGGGGTTGGGGCGCGCCTGCGCGCAGGCCCTGGCGCAGGCCGGATGCGAGGTGGTGATCAACGGGCGGGACGCGAACACCGTGGAGGCGACCGCGGCCGCGCTGCGCGAGGCCACCGGCGTCAAGATCACTCCCGTTGCCGCCGATGTCGCCACGCCGGAGGGCCAGGCGGCGCTGTTTCGCGCATGCCCGGAGCCGGACATCCTGGTCAACAACAATGCCGGCCCGCCGCCACGCGATTTCCGCGAGCTGTCACGGCAGCAGATCATCGACGGCGTCATCGCGAACATGGTGGTGGCAATCGAGCTCGTTCAAAAGGCGATCGATCCGATGATCCGCCGCCGCTTCGGCCGCATCGTCAACATCACCTCGGGCTCGGTGAAGATGCCGCTGCCGGGCCTCGATTTGTCATCGGGCGCACGCGCCGGATTGACCGCCTTCCTCGCCGGCGTCGCGCGCTCGGTCGCCGACAACAACGTCACCATCAACAACATGCTGCCGGGAGCCTTCGAGACCGATCGAAATCGCGCGGTATTCGAGGCGGCCGCGAAAAAGAAAGGCATAACCCCGGAAGCGGCCAAGAACGAGCGCATCGCCACCGTTCCCGCGCGCCGCCTTGGCGATCCCGCCGAGTTCGGCGCGGCCTGCGCGTTTCTGTGTTCGGCCCATGCCGGCTACATCACCGGGCAGAACATCCTGATCGACGGCGGCGCCTTTCCCGGCGCGCTGTAAATCGATCGTCGCAACGAGTGCGATGCTCAAAACAAAAGCCCCGGGGAGAGCCCCGGGGCTTTTTCGTTCGCTGAATTGGCGATCAGTATTTGGCCGCAACCGGCGCGGCCCCGGAAAGCAGTCCCAGAATGCCCGGCCATTTCACGTTGACGCGGCCCACCACCTGGTGGACATCGGCGTGGAAATCGCACGGGATGCAGGTGATGAGCACGCCGCCGGTGTTGAACTCGGCGTTGTCGTTCGCGCGCAGGCGATAGTAGTTGTAGCCGACCTCGAAGCTCACGTTCTCGGCGACCAGATAGCCAATCGTGCCGCCGACCGTCCAGCCGGTGGCGAACCGATTGGACTCCAGCTGGAAGCCACCGGCGAGCAGGTTTTGGGCGTCGAAGCGGACATCACCGCCGGCCCAGCCGCCGCGGGCGGCGAGCAGCCAGCGATCGAAGGCCCAGCCGAGCTCGCCGTAGACGCTGTAAAGCGTCCTGATGTTGGTTACGCGGTGGCGGCCGGGGAAGATCGTGCCCGGAGGACATCCGACGGTGAAGCAGGTCGAGGGATCGGTGCCCTCAATCCGGCCGACCCCGCCGTTCCATCCCAAGCCGAAGACGATCGAGCCGGTCTGCCAGCGATAGCCGCTCTGCATGCCGACGAGGAAGCCGCGAAAATCCTGGTTGACCTCTTCGCAGAACGCGGTGACGCACCCACCGAAGACGCTGGCGTTGGTGTTCCAGTGCGACCTGACCCAGTTGTAGCTTCCGAAGAAGCCCCAGTATGCGCCGGTCCAGTTATAGACGACGGCGGGCACCGCCGGCGCTTTCACCGGCATGTCCGCAGCGATCGCAGGGGCGGCACAGAGAGCCGAAAACGCAAACGCCGTAGCAAGGACTTTTTTCATAGGAGCCCCCCAATGAAAAAGTATGTGCCTGGTTTTTGACAGGTTTCGGCTCCGAAGTCTGTTGTATCCCAGCAACATCCCCGGAAATTCGGCGGATTATCCCCGCTCCGGGACGGCGGCAAGTCCTTACCACCACGCGTGAAAATGGTGCACCGGGCCGCTGCCGGAGCCGATTTTCAGTCGCTCCGAAGCCGCGATCGCGGCACTGACGAACGCCTTGGCCTCGCGCACGGCGGCCGGCAGGTCCCGGCCCCTGGCGAGGCCGGCGGCAACGGCCGCAGACAGCGTACAGCCGGTACCGTGGGTATTCCGGGTTGCGATGCGGGGCGCGGCGAGTCGCGTGGCGGAGGTCGCCCCGACCAGGAGGTCGACGCTTTCGGCGCCTTCGGCGTGGCCACCCTTGATCAGCACCGCGCGTGCGCCGAGGTCGAGCAGCCGCTCGGCCTGGGCGCGCATTTCGTGCTCGTTGCGGGCGGGCGGAGCGTCGAGCAGCGCTGCGGCTTCCGGCAGATTGGGCGTGAGCACGAGCGCGCGCGGAATAAGCACGCGCTTGAGCACGTCGACGGCTCCGGGCGCCAGCAGCCGGTCGCCGGAGGCGGCGATCATCACCGGATCGAGCACCACCTTGGTCTGCCGCCAGCGCTCGAGGCCGGCAGCGACCGCCTCGATCGCCTGCGGTTGCGACAGCATGCCGATCTTCACCGCGCCCACCTCGAGATCGGAGAACACTGCGTCGATCTGCGCCGTGATGAAATCCGGCGGCACGTCGTGGATCGCGGTCACGCCCTTGGTGTTTTGCGCGGTCAGCGCAGTCAGCACCGAGGCGCCGTAGACGCCGAGCGCTGAAAACGTCTTGAGATCGGCCTGAATGCCGGCGCCGCCGCCGGAGTCGGAGCCCGCGATGGTGACGGCGATCGCAGTCATGAGCGTCCTCGTGCCGCGAGCGCGGCGTCGACGACCGCGCGCAGCTTGCGCGCGGCGTCAGTGGGATTGGGCGCAAGCGACAGCGCCGAGATCACCGCCACACCGTCGACACCGGCGGCGACCGCCGACCCGGCGTTGCCGATCTCGATGCCGGCAATCGCGCACAATGGCAAGTCGCGGCGCCGCCGGCGAAAGACCTCAGCGATCCGTTGCAGGCCGGACACGCCGATCGGCGGATCGGGATTGTCCTTCGACGTGGTCGCGAACACGCCGCCGATGCCGACATAGTCGAGCAGCTCGATCGGCGCCGCTTCGGCCTGCGCAACGGTCTTGATCGAAAGCCCGATGATCGCGTCGCGGCCGAGCAGATGCCGCGCATCCTCCACCGCCATGTCCTCCTGTCCCACGTGCACGCCATCGGCTGCCGCGGCGAGCGCGACATCGACGCGATCGTTGATCACGAGCGGTATCTTGAGCGGCGCGAGAACTGCCTTGATCGCGCGCGCATCTGCGACCATCGCCCGCGTCGCGCGATGCTTGTCGCGCAATTGCACGAGCGTCGCGCCGCCGGTCGCGACCAGCCGCGCAAGCTCCGCAAGGCCGCGGCCGCCGGCGCGCTCGGGATCGATCAGGGCATTAAGACGAACATCGACGGGCATCTCAGCTCCCTCCGCCGGCATGATCCGGATCAGGTTCGACGGGTTGGCGCTCGCCTCTCAGCCCGACGCTGCAAGCGCCGGACACCCCGTGAGACTGCACAATGATACCTGCTCACCGCATCCGGACAATCAATTTCGACGTGAATTGATCGGTCCAGCGCATCGGTTCCTTCACCTCACCGGCGTCTTTCGATTGCGCGCGCGTGCGGAGAGCACACGATCACGAGGGGCTTCCTAACCGATTTCAGGGCGGCGCGGATTTACAGTCGTCTGCGCTGGATGAAACCAGAAGGAGGACCACGATGTCATACAAAATCATCCTAGCAGGCGCTCTCACGGTGGCCGCTATCTGTCTGCCAGGAGCAGCCACCGTGATTTCCGCGCTGCCGTTGTCGCAAGGACTCGCGACGCCGCAGCAGGCCGCCGATTCGATCGGCCTCGTTGACGAGGTGCGTCGCGGCGGTGGCGGCGGCGGCGCGCGCATGGGCGGCGGTGGCCGCGGCGGTGGTGCGATGGCCGGACGCGGCGGCGGCCCGCGCGTGGCAGCCGGCGGCGGACGCGGCGGGCCCCAGCTGGCGGGTCGTACCGGCGGCGGTGGCAAGCAGATCGCCAAGTCGGGTGGCGGCAAAGCCGGAGGCAGCAAGCAGGCCGGCAAAGCCGGTGGCAGCAAGCAGGTCGCGAAGAAGTCGGGCGGCAGCAAGCAGGCCGGCAAAGCCGGAGGCGGTAAGCAGGCAGGCAAGGCGGGGGGCGGCAAACAAGCCGGCAAGGGCGGGTCGCAGAAGGGCAGCGGCAATGTCGGCCAGCGCCCGGGCGGCGGCACCAACGTCGGCCAGCGTCCAGGCGGGCCGGTCAACATCGGCGGGGCGCGGCCGGTGCGGCCGTGGGTGAACCGGCCCTATTACGGCACGATCGTCGGCGGCGTGGCGCTCGGCTCGCTCATCGCCGCGACTGCCTACGGGGTCGTTCCGGCAGCGCCAGCCGACAATCTCTGCTGGTTCTGGGCCGATGACCAACAGCTCCAGGGCTACTGGGACTATTGCTAGGTGGCGCGACGCGCTCCGATCAGTTCGGCTTGACCGGTGCGGCGACCTTTGAATACTTGTCGATCTCGTTGCGGATATAGGCAGCGAATTGAGCCGGCGTCATCGGCGTCGGCTCCATGCCGACCGTGCGGATGCGCTGCACGACGTCGGGATCCTTGAGGCTCGCGACCACCGCCTCGTTAAGCCTCTTCACGATCGCGGCGTCGGTCGCGGCCGGCGCGACGATGCCGAACCAGCCGGTGACCTCGAACCCCTGCAAGCCCTGCTCCGCAAAGGTCGGAACATCGGCAAACATCGCAAATCGCCGCTGCGACGAGACCGCGATCGGCTTGATCTGCCCGGCGCGGAACGGCGCCAGTGCTGGCGGCGGATCGACCACGCCCAGCGCGACATGACCGCCGATCAGGTCGGTCACCACCGGCGCGGTGCCGCGATACGGGATCAACGGCATTGTCACGCCGGCCATGCTGTTCAGCATCTGCGCCGCGAGGTGCATGGCCGTGCCATTGCCGCCATGACCGATTGCGATGCCTTGCGGCGCGTTCTTCGCTAGCGCGATCAACTCCGGCAGCGAATTGACGGTGAGCGCCGATTTCGCGGCGAGAATGAACGGCGACTCCGCGACCCTGCTGACCGGCGCCAGATCCTTCTGCGGATCGAACGGCATCTTCTCCTGCAGGCTGACGTTGATCGCGAGCACGCCTGCCGCCGCCATTCCGATCGTGTAGCCGTCGGGTGCTGCCTTGGCGACCGCGTCAACGCCGAGTACGCCACCGGCACCGGCACGGTTCTCGATCACGACCGGCTGGCCGAGATGCTTCTCAAGCTGCGGCTGCATCGCGCGCGCGACCACATCGCTGCTGCCGCCCGCCGGAAACGGCACGATGAAACGGATCGGCTTGTCCGGATAGGCGCCGGCCGGCGCCGCGACGCCCACGACGGCGCAGAGGCTGATCGCCGCGATGCTCAGAAACCTGCTCACCATGGAAGCGCCTTCTCGATCTGTGCGCTCGTCGCGATGCGCGGCCCTTCTCGTGCAAGATGATAGTGCAACGACCGCCGATCAGATAGCCTTTTCGGGCGATGGATTGTTCAGGCACCGCACCGCTCGAACGCATCATGCGCCCGTGCTCGGTGGCGGTCGTTGGCGTATCGCCGGAGCCCGGTTCGATCGGCGCGCTGGTGCTCGGAAATCTCGAACGCTGGCGCTTTGCCGGCGACGTGCACCTTGTCAGCCGCACGCGCAAGGACGTCGGCGGCCGGCCCTGCGTCACGTCGATCGACGAGTTGCCACCGGGGATCGACGTCGCCGTGCTGGCGGTGCCGCGCGTAGCCGCGATCGACGCCGTGGCGGCGTGCGCGCGACGCAAGATCGGCGCCGCGTTCGTGTTTGCCGCTGGCTTTGCGGAGGTCGACGAGGCCGGGCGCGCCGATCAGACAAAGCTGCAGGACGTCGCGCGGCAAGCCGGCGTGCGGTTGCTCGGGCCCAATTGCATGGGCCTGACCAACTATGCCGACGGCATACCGCTGACGTTCGAGCCGCTTGAGCGACGTTCGTTTGAGGGACGTCCGACTGTGGCGGTCATCACGCAGAGCGGCGCGCTCGCCTCGATCATTCGCAATGCATTTTTCGGCAAGGGCCTTGGGCTGTCCTATGTCGTGTCCAGCGGCAATGAAGCCGATCTGACCTGCGAAGATTTCCTCGCTTTCCTGCTCGACGATGCGCAGACGCGGGCGGTGGCGCTGTTCGTGGAGCAGATCAGGCATCCGCGACGTTTCCTCGCGCTCGCGGAACGGGCACGCGCGCGCCGCAAGCCGATCATCCTCGCGCACCCGGGGCGAAGCGAGCGCGCCCGTGCCTCGGCGCTCACGCATACCGGCGCCTTGACCGGGAACCATGCGGTAATGACGGCGCTGCTGCACGACAAAGCCGTGATCGTCGTCGATACGCTCGACGAGCTTTACGACGTGACCGACATCCTGGCGCGCTTCGAAGCACCGACTTCCGGTGCGGGCATCATCACCAATTCAGGGGCGGTCAAAGGCTTCGTGCTCGATTTCTGCGACGAGATCGGCCTCGACCTTGCCGTCCCCGCCATGTCGACAATGGACGCGCTCAAGCGGGCGCTGCCTCCATTCGCGCCGATCGACAATCCGCTCGATGTGACGGCACAGGTGATCAAGGAGCCGGCGATCTGGACTGCCGCGGTTGCGACGCTGCTTGCGGATCCCGGCGTCGGCAGCCTGTGCCTGCCCATGGTGCCCGGAGCAGGCGGGCAGGCGCAGGCAAAAGTGGATGCGCTGCTGCCCGCGATCAGGCCGACGCAGAAACCGACCATCATCGCGGCGATGGGCGACGAATTCTCGCCGCCGCCGGAATTCGAGGCCTTTCGGCGCAACGGCATCCCGCTTGTGCGCTCGCCGGAACGCGCGCTGCGCGCGCTCGCGCATACGAGTTCCTACGGACGGGCATTGCGGGATATGCGCGAGCCTGTTTCGCCGGCGCTGCTCGCGACGCCGCCGCTGCCGGGCGGCGCGATGCCCGAATATCTCGCGAAGCCCTATCTCGCGCAGCTCGGGATCGCGATCCCGGCCGGCGCTCTGGCCCACAGCCTGGCGCAAGCGCAAGAGATCGCCGCTCGCGTCGGCTATCCCGTCGCGCTCAAGGCACAGTCGCGCGCGGTGGCGCACAAAAGCGACGCCGGTGGCGTGGTCTTGTCGATCGCAAGCGAGGCCGCGCTGCGGCAAGCCTGGCAACAAATGCAGGACAATTTCATAAACCGCACGATGACGCTCGATGGAATTCTGGTGGAAGCGATGGCGTCGCCGGGCGTCGAGATGATCGTTGGAGCGCGGCGCGACCGCGATTGGGGCCCGGTCGTGCTGGCGGGCCTCGGCGGGATCTGGGCCGAAGCGCTCGACGACGTCCGCCTCATGCCGCCGGGTTTGCCAAAAGATCGCATCATCGTGGAGATCGGCCGCCTCAGAGGCGCGGCGCTGCTGCGGGGCTCGCGCGGCAAGGCATCCGTCGATGTCGCGGCCGTTGCAGAGGCGCTGGCATGCATCGGCGCGCTGATGCAGGCGCGGACCGAAATCAGCGAAATCGATATCAATCCACTCGTGGTCTATGCCAAAGGCGCCATCGCGCTCGACGCTCTCATTGTCGCATCGTCGTGATCGGCTGTCGCCTTTGCGGGCAGCGCTTGTCAGGCCCGTACGTTTTTGCTGGATTGCCACCATCGGCCGCTAGCGGAGGCGCGCATGGTCCCCTTCTTCGTCCAGATCAAATGCCACCTCGGCAAGTCCTACGAAGTGGCGAACAGGCTGGCCGACGCCGAGATCGCCTCGGAAATCTACTCGACCGCCGGCGAGTTCGACCTGCTGGTCAAGTTTTACGTGCCGGAAGGCACCGACATCGGACACTTCATCAACGAGAAAGTTCAGACCGTGCCGGGCATTCAGGACACCCGCACGATTATCACCTTCAAGGCGTTCGGCAATTGATCAGGTGCCGGTCGGCGGTCCTTCGGCGGCGCGTGCGCGCTGCAAGCCGAGCTGGCGCTCGCGCCAGATCACGAACAAGCCGGCGCCCGCGATGATGGCGGCGCCGACGAAAACCAGCGCGTCCGGCACTTCGCCGAACACCAGGAAGCCAAGCACCAGCGCCCACAGCATCGACGTGTAATCGAACGGCGCCACCAGCGAGGCCTGCGCGAGGCGATAGCTCTCGGTAAGCAGGATATGGGCGAGACCTCCGAATACCCCAATGGCAATCAGCGCGGCGAGCTCGGGCCAGCGCGGAGCGAGCCAGCCGAACGGCAGCGTGCACAATCCGGCGAGCGCGCAAATCAGCGAAAAATAAAACACGATCGACGACGTGGTTTCGCTCTTGGTGAGCGCGCGGGTCTGCACCGTCGACGCCGCGCTGAAGAACGCGCCAGCGAGCCCGAACGCCGCGCCGGTCATGGCCAAGGTTGAGGCCGCGGTGCGGCTGACGTCGAAATGCGGCGCCAGCATCACCAGCACGCCGGCAAAGCCGACAACGACCGCCGACCATCGATAGATGCGGACGCGCTCGTTGAGGAACAGCGCCGACAAAGCCACCGTCATGAGCGGCGACGCAAAGGAGATCGCGGTTGCGTCGACGACCGGCAGCCGGGCGAGCGACGAAAAGTTGCAGAACATGGCGCCGACCGCGGTCCCTCCGCGGCCGATATGAGCCAGCGGACGGCCGATGCGGATCGCCGCCATCAGCTCACGCCGCCAGGCATAGATGATCACGACCGGCAGGATGGCGAAGGCCGAGCGGAAGAACACCACCTGACCGACCGGATATGTCTCGCCGAGATAGCGCACCAGCACCGACATCATGGCGAACAGGAACGCCGACATCAGCTTGAGCAGGATGGCCTTGACGAGATTCATTGGCTGGGTGGTGGAGCGGAAGGACGCGAGCCGCACGCCAACTCGCGTGACGGCTATTTGGTTTCGGGCGGCTTCGGTCCCTCGACCGGCGGCAGCGATTTCACATAGGCGGCGATGGCGGCGCGGTCCTCGCGCGGAAGCTGCGACGTGTTGCGCACCATCGCGCCCATATCGCCGCCCACCGTATCGCCTTCGGGGTTGATGCCGGTGGTGAGAATTTCCTCGATGTCGCCGGCGGAATAGCTGCCGATGCCGGCCTGGGTGATATTGGGAATCCAACCTTCGCCATCCGGGCTCGGGCCTCCGGCGAAGCGTTGCCGCGCTATGATCGCCCCAAACATATTGCGCGAGCTGTGGCATTCGGCGCAGTGGCCCGGGCCGTTCACGAGATAGGCGCCGCGATTCCACTCTGCCGGTCGTGCGGGATCGGGTCTAAACGGCTCGCCGTCGAGGAACAGGAGTTTCCAGCCGCCGACGGTGCGGCGGATGTTGAATGGAAACGGCAGGTCGTGGTCGCGGGCCTTGCCCTGCACCGGCGAAAGCGTCTTGAGATAGGCAAACAGGTCGCGCAAATCTTCGATCTTCATGCGCTGGTATGACGTGTAAGGAAACGACGGAAAGTAATGCCGCCCGTCGGGCGACGTGCCTTTGACCATCGCCGTGACGAACTGCGCCTCGTTCCAGGCGCCAATCCCGTCATTGCGATCGGGCGAGATGTTCGGAGCGAAAAAAGTACCGAACGGCGACTTCAACGCGCGCCCACCGCCCAGCCTGGTGCGATCCTCCTGCTCGGGCGTGGCGTGGCACGACGAACAGCCGCCGGCATGGAACATCGTCTTGCCGTTTTCGGCATTGGGCGTGTGCGGCCCGAGCGCGCTTGCGGAAATCGTCGCCGGGATGGTCACCAACCAGAACACGGCAACGGCGAGGAGCGCGAGCAGGAAAAGTGCAAGAACAAAACGGCGCATGCTGTTGGCTTCCCGACACGATCGGCGCGTGGTCCAGGGGTGCTCTTAGCACGACAGCGAAACGCCGTCGCGACGGCATCGCGACGGCGTTCGACGTCATGCAGATCGATCTGGCGCCGGACTTATTTCTTTTGTCCGGGCTGCTGCTGCGGCCGGCGATAGGGCTCGTGGCAGTCGTTGCACGCCTTGTTCACAGCCGGGAACGCGACCTTGAGCTCGTCGAGTGTCTTGGCCTTGTCCTTGTTGTCCGCCACCGCCTTGCCGAAAGCGGCGAGCTTAGCATCGAAGTCGGCTTTGGTTTCCCAGATCTTGGGCAGCGCCCGGGTGTCCGCACCAGCAGGCGGCGGCGACGCGAACAGCGGCGGAAGCTTTTGCGCTGCATCGGCCCACTCGGAGAACGCCGCGTTGACCTTCGCTGCGTCGAATGGGTCCTCGCCGCGCACCATGCGGTTCACGGCACCGGCATTCTTGCCGTTGTTCTTCATGATCGCCTTGCGCTGCGCTATCGGGTCGGATTGGGCAATCGCGAAGGTCACGCCGAGGGCAACGGCGGCCATGGCGAGTACGGTACGGATCATGGAGTGGTCTCCCTGTGTTCTCCGGGGGCGGGTGCCCGATTTGGGCGTCGAACGGTGATCGGCCGCCGAGCGGCAGCCGACGCAACAACGGTTCAACACCGCTGCCAGTTCGTTATTCCTTCCGGACGAGGCCGCCGCTTCTTGGGGCTGAAAATTTTCGCAGCAATAACAAGGTCTTGATCAAGCGTGCCGATACCGAACTTGATCGCTGCGGGCGCTACTCCGCCGGCGCGGGCTCGCGCGGCGCGGCGGCGCGCCGACTGGCGTGCAGCGCGATCCAGCGGCAGACGACGTAGAACGCCGGCGTGAAAATGAGTCCGAAGGCGGTGACGCCGATCATGCCGGAGAACACTGCGGTGCCGAGCGTCTGACGCAACTCGGCGCCGGCGCCCACCGCCCAGACCAACGGCACGACGCCGAAGATGAATGCAAGCGAGGTCATCAGGATCGGCCGCAGCCGCAGCCGCGCTGCCTCCGCCGCCGCCGCCCAGCGGTCGCGGCCGCGGTCCTCGAGCTGCTTGGCGAACTCCACGATCAGGATGGCATTCTTCGCCGCCAGCGCGATCAGCACCACGAAGCCCACCTGGGTGAGGATGTTGTTGTCCTGACCGCGCAGCACCACGCCGCTGATCGCGGCGACGAGGCACATCGGCACGATGAGAATGACCGCGAGCGGAAGCGTCAGGCTTTCGAACTGCGCGGCGAGCACCAGAAACACGAACACCACCGCCAGCACGAAGGCGAAGATCGCGGTATTGCCGGCTCTCATCTGCTGGAAGGCGAGCGTCGTCCACTCGTAGGCGAAGCCGTCCGGCAGCGTGCTGGCGGCGAGCCGTTCCATGATCTCGATCGCCTGGCCGAGCGAGTAGCCGGTAGCGGCCGCGCCATCGAGCTCGGCCGCCGGATAGAGGTTGTAGCGCGGCACGCGATAGGGACCGGAAATATTCTGCACCGTCGTGAACGAGGCGAGCGGGACCGTGCCGCCGCTCGAATTACGCACTCTGATGTTGAGGACGTCCTTGGTGTCGAGGCGATAGCCGCTCTCGGCCTGCGCCGTTACCCGATAGGTGCGTCCGAACAGGTTGAAGTCGTTGACGTAGGACGATCCGACATAGATTTGCAGCGCGGCGAAGACGTCGGGCACATTGACGCCGAGCAACTGCGCCTTGGTGCGGTCGATGTCGAGATAAAGCTGCGGCGTCGAGATTTCGAAGAATGAGAATACCTGGGTCAGTCCCGGCGTCTGCGACGCCCGCCCCATCATCTCATAGACCGCCTGCTGGAGCGCCTGCGATCCGCGACCGGCACGGTCCTCCACCATCATGCGGAAGCCGCCCGCGTTGCCGATGCCCTGCACCGGCGGCGGCGCGACGACGAAGATCAGGGCCTCCTGGATGGACTGAAGCTGACCGTACAACCGGCCGATGATGGCGTTGGCGGATTTTTGCGGATCCCTGGCACGTTCTCCGAAGTCATCGAGCACGACGAAGATTGCGCCGGAATTCGGCGCGTTGGTGAAGGTCGCGCCGGAGAAGCCGACGATGTTCACAGCGCTGGAAATGCCGGGCGTCTTGAGCGCGATCTCGACGGCGCGACGGTTGACCTCGTCGGTGCGCGAGAGCGCGGCCCCCGGCGGAAGCTGGGTGACGATGACCAGATAGCCGCGATCGACCGCGGGGATGAAGCCCACCGGGGTCTTGCGGAATTCGTTCAGCCCAAAGGCAAGAATGCCGAGGTAGAGGACGAGCATCAGTGCCGCGAACCGCACAATGCGGCCCACCAGCCAGCCGTATCCGGTCGCGAGCGCGTGGAAGCCTCGGTTGAAGCCACCAAAGAACGCCCGCAGCGGGCGTTCCCAGACGCGCGGCGTGCGCGACTCGTGCGGCTTCAGCAGCAGCGCGCAGAGCGCCGGCGACAGCGTCAGCGACACGATCAGCGAAATGACGGTCGCGCCGGCGATCGTGAGCGCGAATTGCCGGTAGAACTGGCCGGAAATTCCGGTGATGAAGCCCGCCGGGAGGAACACCGCGCAGAGCACCAGCGCGATCGCGATCAGCGCGGCGCCGACCTCGTCCATGCTGCGGATGGCGGCTTCGCGCGGCGCCAGACCGGCCTCGATGTTGCGCTCGACGTTCTCGACCACCACGATGGCATCGTCGACCACGATGCCGACCGCCAGCACGAGCCCGAACAGCGTGAGATTATTGAGCGTGAACCCGAACAGCGCCATGAGGAAGAAGGTACCGACCAGCGATATCGGAATGGCGACGAGCGGAATGACAGCGGCGCGCCAAGTCTGCAGGAACAGTATGACCACGAGAACAACGAGCAATATCGCTATCATGATCGTCTTCTCGACCTCTTCCACCGACTGTTTGATGAACTGGGTCGGGTCGTAGACGATCGTGTACTTGACTCCCGGAGGAAGGCGGCTCGACAGCCGCTCCATCTCCTTGCGGATCCCGTCGGCGGTCGACAGCGCGTTCGAGCCTGGCCGCTGGAAGACCGCGATCGCCACCGCGGGATCGAGGTCGAGGTAGGAATTCGACGAGTAATCGAGCGCCGAGAGCTCGACCTTCGCGACGTCCCGGATGCGCACGACCGCGGTCGGCGTCTGCTTGACGACGATACTGCCGAATTCCTCGGGGTCGGTAAGGCGGCCGAGCGTCTTCACCGCGATCTGGAACGCGCCGGGCCGGTCGACCGGCGGCTGGTTGAGCACGCCCGAGGCGACCTGCACGTTCTGCCCCTGCAGCGCGAGCGTCACGTCGGCCGCGGTAAGCCCGAGCGATTGCAGGCGCTCCGGATCGAGCCACACGCGCATCGAATAATCGCGGCTGCCGAAAACGGTGATGGAGCCGACGCCGTCGATGCGCGTCAGCGGGTCCTTGATCTCCAGCGTCACGAAGTTCGAGATGAACAGCGTGTCGCGCGATTTGTCGGGCGAGTAGAGATGCACGACCAGCATCAGGTCGGGCGAGGCCTTGTTGACGGTCACGCCGATGTTGCGCACATCGGCGGGCAGCCGCGGTTGCGCGATCGAGACGCGGTTCTGGACCTGCACCTGCGCGATATCGAGATTGGTGCCGAGGTCGAAGGTCACCGCGATCGAGAAGCGGCCGTCGGCGGTGGAGTTCGAGGACACATAGAGCATGTTCTCGACGCCGTTGATCTGCTCCTCGATCGGCGCCACCACGGTCGAGGCGACGATCTCGGCGCTGGCGCCGGGATACTGGCCGGTGATGTTGATGGTCGGCGGCGCGATTTCCGGATATTGCGCGATCGGCAGGCGGGCGAAGGCCACCCCGCCCAGGATCACGAACACGATCGAGAGCACGGACGCGAAGATCGGCCGGTCGATGAAGAAATGCGAGATGCGCATCGAAGCGCCCCTCACTCGGTTTTTGTCGGAGGAGCGGCTGCTTGCGGTGCCACCTGTTCCTGCGGGTTGACCTTGGCACCGGAGCGGGCGTGCATCAGGCCGTTGACGACGACCCGGTCGTCGGCGGTAAGCCCGTCCTTGATGACCCGCAAGCCGTCGACCACCTGGCCAAGCGTCACGTATTTCTGCCGTGCGATATTCTCCGCATCCACCACCAGCACGTATTTGCGCGCCTGCTCGCTCGCGATCGCGGCGTCCGGTATCAGCAGCGCCTGATAGACGGGCGAACCCGGCACGCGCACGCGCGCGAACATCCCCGGAGTGAACACCCCGCTCGGATTGGAGAACACCGCGCGGCCGCGAATGGTGCCCGACGACCGATCGATGACATTGTCGACGAAATCCATGTAGCCGCGGTGGGCGAAGTCCTTCTCGTCGATCAGCCGCAGCGCGACCACGACGCTGCCGTCGCGGCCGGTCACTTCCTTGCCGTCGCTGGAGAGCCGCTCGTAACGCAGGTAGGCGGCTTCGTCGAAGGTGAATTCGAGGCGGATCGGATCGATCGAGACGATGGTGGCCAGCAGCGTCGTGTTGCCGCCGGTGCCGCCGGTGACGAGATTGCCGGGAGTGACGCGCCGGTCGCCGATGCGGCCGGCGACAGGCGCCCGCAGCTCGGTGAATTCGAGATCGAGCTCGGCCTGCCGCACCGCCGCCTCGTTCGCCGCCACCGACGCCTCGGCGTTGCGCTTGGCCTGCGCGCGCTGCTCGAAGGTCTGCTCGGTGATGGTCTTGTCGCGCACGAGCTGCTGGCCGCGGGCAAGATCGGACTCGGTGTAGGTCAGGTTGGACCGTGCCAGCACGAGATTGGCGCGCGCCTGGTCGAGCGTGTTCTGGAACGGCCGCTTGTCGATGGTGAACAGCAGGTCGCCCTGCTTGACGATCTGGCCGTCGTTGAAATGCACCCGATCCAGGTAGCCCGAGACCCGCGCGCGCACCTCGACCGAATCCACCGCGACGAAGCGGCCGACATATTCGTCCTGATCGACGATGGGGCGCTGCACCGGCTTGGCCACCGTCACCGCCGGCGGTGGCGGCGCAGCGCCCTGCCGCTGGCTGTCGCCGCAGCCGGAAAGGCCGGCTGCCAAAAAAACCAGCACGGCAGTCCAGGCGCCTCGGGCCAATGCCTTGGAGGAATCCATATTGGACGGCGGCGGGGTCATGACAGGGTCCGAATATAGGCGTGGATGCATGCCGGCGGACGGCAGGTCGCGGCCTTGTGAACGGGGCGCCTGCCCTTTCGCTGCGGTTCCGCGCACCCCATATCTGCGGACACACTCCAAGTCCACATCCGAGAGTGCGCCCGCGACCGGCAATGCCGGTCGGCGGCGCCCACTCCTACACCCACCAAACGCCCATGCTCGACCAACTTGAATCGAACGCTCCGGAATCCACGGCAGTCCCCGCCGACGACCAAGCATTGCTCGACGCCTATTCGCGCGCCGTCATCGACGTGGTCGACCGCGTCGGGCCGGCGGTCGTGCGTCTCGGCGTGCAGGCGACCGGCGGGCGCCGGCACGGCGGCTCCGCCTCCGGCGTGATCGTGGCGCCGGACGGGCTCGTGCTCACCAACAGCCACGTGGTCGGCGGCGCCAGCCGCGTCGACGTCACCACCGTGGACGGTCGCAGCCTGGCGGCCCGCGTGGTCGGCGACGATCCCGACACCGATCTCGCGCTTGTGCGCGTCGACAGCGATGTGACGCTGCCGGCGGCGGTGCTCGGCGACTCCAAGCGGCTGAGGCGCGGACAACTCGTCATCGCCATCGGCAACCCGCTCGGATTCGAATCGACGGTGACGACCGGCGTCATCTCCGCGCTCGGCCGCTCGCTGCGCGCGAGCTCGGGCCGGCTGATCGATGACGTGATCCAGACCGACGCGGCGCTCAACCCCGGCAATTCCGGAGGTCCGCTGGTGTCCTCGCGCGGCGAGGTCATCGGCATCAATACGGCCGTCATCCGCGGCGCCCAGGGCATCTGCTTCGCAGTCGCCGCCAACACCGCGAACTTCGTGCTGGGCGAGCTCGTTCGCCACGGCCGCGTGCGGCGTGCGTTCGTCGGCATCTCGGTCCAACAGACCGCGATCCCGCGCCGGCTCCGCCATGCCGCCGGAATTGCGCAGGAGAGCGCGGTGATGATCGCGGCAATCGAGCCCGGCGGTCCCGCCGGGCGCGCCGGCCTGCAGGCCGGCGACATCGTCCTTGCACTCGACGGCACCACCATCGCCGGCGCCGACGACCTGATTCGCGCCCTTGGCAGCGAGAAGATCGGCCGCAGCGTCGAAATCGACATCCTGCGCAAAGGAACCCGGCAACGGCTGTCGGTCATGCCGGACGAGCGTCGCGCCGTACCCGACTAAGCGTCTCTGCGGCCTGCCGGATCGGGATTCGGGCGGCAAATTAACTATGTCCACAGCCGGTGTGGTGGATTCGGCACAGTCGCCGAAATCCCGCTATTGGCATGATTGCACCGCTCGCGGCAGCGGATAAAGTTGCAGCAAAGTCCGTTGCTTACGGGGCATGGGGATGGTCCCTCGGCTGTGCCGCCTGATCGCGGCGGCGGTGGTGCTGAGCGCTTCCACCTCCGCGATCGCACAAGTGATTCCGCCGAGCGAATTGCCCGGGCGGGAACGCGAACGATTCCAGGATCTGCCCACGCCCCGCGCGCAGCCGGGCGGCCCCGCCATCAAACTGCCGAGCACGGTGGCGCCCGCGGGCGCAGACAAGATCGTGTTGCTGCTGCGCGGCGTGCAGATCGAGGGCGGCACGATCTACCGTCCCGAAGACCTTGCCGAGCTGTATCGGGATCTGATCGGCCACCAGGTGACGCTGGCCGCGGTCTACGACATCGCGCAGCGCATCACGACCAAATACGGCCAGGACGGCTACGTGCTTTCGCGCGCGGTGGTGCCGCCGCAGGAGCTCAGTCCGGGCGGCGCCGTCATCCGCATCCAGATCATCGAGGGCTATATCGACAAGGTCGAGTGGCCGGCGTCGATCGCCAGCTACTTCGATTACTTCTCCGACTACTCCGCCAAGATCATCGCCGATCGCCCGACCAACATCCGCACGCTCGAGCGCTACCTGCTGCTCGCCGGCGACCTGCCCGGCTTGAAGTTCAAGAACAGCCTCAAGCCCTCGGCGACGCATCCGGGCGCCGCCACGCTGGTGGTCGAGGTGGTCGAGAAGCCGGTCGATGCGTTCTCGCGCGTCGACAATCGCGGCACCAGGGCCAGGGGACCCGGGCAGCATTACAACACGCTGACGCTGAACAACCTGGCGCGCATCCACGAGGCCTTCACCGTCGTGTATGCGGGCGCGTTCCAGTCGCGCGAGTTGCAATATCTCGGCGCCAACTGGCGCCACGTGCTCAACAGCGAGGGGCTCACCCTTTTCATCAACAGCTATGCCAGCCGCAGCAAGCCGGGCACGCCGGAGCTCGAGCTGCTCGAGTACAAGACCAGGAGCACGCTGGTCGAGGGCGGATTGGCCTATCCGGTGATCCGCCAGCGCGAGCGCAACCTGACGGTCACGGCGCTCGTGTTCATGAGCGACGACCGCAGCGACATCCTTGACACGCTCAACACGCTCGACCGGATGCGCGGGGCTCGCGCCAAGGCCGACGCCGATTGGGCCGACCGGTGGGCCGGCATCAATCAGGTCAACGTCGTGCTCAGCCAGGGCTTCCGCGACTTCGGCGCCACCGAGAACGGCAGCATCTTTGCCTCGCGCGCCAACGGTCGGGTGGATTTCACTAAAATCGAAGCGACTGCCAGCCGGACGCAGCCGCTGATCGACCGTCTGTCCCTCCTGGTGGCGGCCTATGGGCAATATGCCGCCACCCCGCTCCTTTCGCCCGAACTCTGCGGCTATGGCGGCCGCGCCTTTGGCCGGGCCTTTGACCCATCAGAAATGGTAGGCGACAGCTGCCTACAACTTCTCGCTGAACTCCGTCTTGACGTTCCCTCCACCATAACCGCGCTTACCCACCAACTTTATGGTTTCGCGGACCGGGGCTGGCTCCATAATATTGCCCCGGTTCTGGGAACACCTGTAAATGTGGATGGCGCATCGGTTGGGGGAGGAATCCGCCTCGGATTGCAAGCACTTCCCGCCGTTTTCACCGCCGATCTGTCGGCGGCGAAGGGCGTGGACGGGCCTCGCAATGAGTGGCGGTTTTTCGCCGTCGTCACCGGTCGATATTGAGGAACGCCCATGTCGAGCCGCCTCCACAGTCTCCTGCTGACTACTACGGCGCTTTTGACGTTGGCCCCGGTGCCCGGCGCAGCCGGCCCGGAGGGTCCCACCGTTGCCGGCGGCAGCGCCACTGTCAGCGGCGCCGGCGGCCCATCGGTGGTCGTCACTCAGACGTCCCAGCGCGCGATCATCAACTGGAACACGTTCAACATCGGGACCGGCGAAAGCACGACCTTCAACCAGCCGAACTCCTCGTCGGTCGTGCTCAATCGCGTCACCGGCGGGCTCGGGCCGTCGCAGATCAACGGCACGCTCACCGCCAACGGCAATGTCTTCCTGATCAACCGCGACGGGATCCTGTTCGGCCGCGGCGCGGTCATCAACACCGCCGGCTTCCTGGCGACCACGAATGACATCAAGAACGACGACTTCATGGCCGGCCGGTACAACTTCAACATTCCGGGACGGTCAGACGCCTCGATCGTCAACCTTGGAACGATCACGGCGGAAGGCGGCGGCTTCGCCGCGCTGGTCGCGCCCGGCGTGCGCAACTCCGGTACCATCACCGCCACGCTCGGCAAGGTGACGCTTGCCGCCGGCAACATGTTCACGCTCGACCTTTACGGCGACAAGCTGATCCAGCTCGCGGTCAACGACCAGATCGCCGCGCAGGTGATCGACGTCCAGACCGGCAAGCCGCTTACCTCCCTGGTCAGCAACGAGGGCAAGCTGTCCGCCAATGGCGGGCAAGTCCAGATGTCCGCCGCGACGGCGCGCCAGCTCGTCAGCTCGGTCATCAACAACAGCGGCGTGATCGAGGCCAACTCTGTCGGCACCCGCAACGGCAAGATCGTGCTCGGCGGGCCGACCGCATCCACGAAGGTGGCGGGCGCGCCGAAGCAGACCGTCAAGGTCTCCGGCACGATCTCGGCTTCCGGCAAGAACAAAGGCGAGACCGGCGGGACCATCGTCATCACCGGCGAGAACGTCGTGGTCGCCAACGCGCAGATCGACGCCTCCGGCAATGCCGGCGGCGGCAAGGTGCTGATCGGCGGCGATTGGGGCGGCGGCCGTCCGACCACCGAGGTCAGCAATCCGAGCGCCGTGCTCGAGAGCTTCCCGATCGCCACCGCAACCACGCTGAGTGTCGACCCGACAACCACCATCAACGCGTCAGCGACCGCCAGCGGCAATGGCGGCAAGGTGGTCCTGTGGTCGGAGCAGCTCACCACCTTCGCCGGCACGATCCTGGCGCGCGGCGCCGAGCTGCCGACGGTCAAGGTCGGCCCCGACCAGGGCGGCAACACATCATCCGGGCAGAGCTATGGCGGCTTCGTCGAAGTGTCGAGCAGGGGCCAGCTCAACTTCTTGGGCACTGCCGACTTGCGGTCGCCGAACGGAATTGCCGGAACGCTGCTGCTCGATCCTTATGACGTTACGATCGGCGCCAGCACGCAGACCAGCGGCAGTTTCGTCAACGGTGAATGGGTTCCGAACGACAACGGCTCCTACATCAACACGACGAACCTCGTCGCCCAGCTCAACCTCGGCAATGTGATTGTCACGACTACCGGCGCGGGTGCCGAGCAAGGCAACATCACGGTGGAATCGAGCTTCACCTGGACCGGCAGCAATTCGCTGACGCTCTCCGCTCACAACAGCATCTTCTTCAACGAGAACGTCGTCGTCACTCACACGGGGTCCGGAAACCTGACCTTGCGCGCCGACAGCGACGCCGATG
>Ga0114129_10000285_pt1 | contig 58275 bp, 56 predicted proteins | sample RhiMetdeltSRZDD1_FD_80071 | JGI IMG/M metagenome (GOLD analysis project Ga0114129, IMG submission 80071) | Populus rhizosphere microbial communities from Tennessee, USA - Rhizosphere MetaG P. deltoides SRZDD1 (version 2) (version 2) | ecosystem: Host-associated > Plants > Roots > Rhizosphere >...
ATGGAGAAGTCCCTTTAGGACCCCTCATGGAGAGGTCCGCGTGAGCGCCGGTGCCGCCGTAGCTGCCGGCCGCCGGCACCGGCGTTCGGGCGTACCGTAATGGCTCGACGGCCGTCGAAGGCCGGTCATGACGACATTGTCATCGGCGAACCCGCTCATGATCCCGGCTGGACCCGCTCATGATCCCGGTCAGATCAGGGATAGTGCACGGATCTTGGCCCAAGATCCGTGCACTATCCCTGATCTGGTCAGGATCTTGGGGTGGCCAAGGGGTCGGGCGTGGCCAGCGGCGTACGCGGGCGGAACGGGATCAGCATCGAGACCCGCTTCTGGTAGGCGGCGTACTCGGGGTAGCGGGAGCGCGAAATGCTCTCGGTGAACTGCGTCGACCCGACGAACAGCAACGTCAACAGAACCGGTCCCACGATCGTCCAGTTCAGCACCGCACCCGCCGCTATCGCGCCGAAGGCGTACACGGTCCACCACTGGGCCTGCTCGAAGAAGAAGTTCGGGTGGCGCGACCACGCGAACAGGCCCGTCGTCAGGAAGCCGATCTCGGGCGGCGTACCCGCCTCGATCTGGGCCTGCTTGGCCGACTGGAAGTTCCACTGCTGCTGGTCGGCGATCGTCTCACCGGCGAGGAACGCGAGGAAGAGCGCCGTGGCGACGAGGTCGGGCCAGCCGAACCCGCCCGGGTGGTCCAGGGCCACGGCGGCCGGAACGCAGATGAGCACCAGCAAGGCGTTCTGGTAGAGCACGATGAAGAAGACGTTGAACAGCTGGAACAGCCAGGGCTTCAGCCGTCCGCGCAGGACCTTCCAGCGGTAGTCCTCGCCGCCGGGTGCGTACCCGCCTTTGCGGGCGAAGTTGAACGTCAGCCGCAGGCCCCACAGCGTCACCAGCGCCAGCATGAGGTTCAGGCGCGGGTCGGAGAAGCCGGCCGCACCGGCGAAGACGCCGAGGTAGGCGATCGGGATCAGCGACCAGATCCGGTCCACCCACGAGTACTCCCGGGTGAGGATCGACAGGAGCCAGGTGACCGCGCAGGCACCGGCGTACACCCACAAGCAGACCGAGATCGCATGCATGCCAGGCACTCTAGTGTTCGAAAGGCCGCCGGGACAGATCGCGGATACGGTGGGCGGCGTGAAGCGGGTGTTGGTGACGGGGATGTCGGGCACCGGTAAGTCGACGGTGATCCGGGAGCTGGCGGCTCGGGGCCACCGGGCGGTCGACGCCGATGAGAACGGCTTCTCCGCGCTGGTCCCGGCCGGCGAGGACCAGCTGACCGGAGTCGGCGGCGGTATGGACTGGGTCTGGCGGGAGGACCGCATCGAGGCGCTTCTGGATGAGCAGAGCACCGAAGATCTGTTCCTCAGCGGCTGCTCGCCCAACCAGGGCTGGTTCTACCCGCGGTTCGACCACGTCGTGCTGCTGACCGCGCCACCGGAGGTGCTCGCCGAGCGGCTGGCCACGAGGACCACCAATGCTTTCGGCAAGGATCCCGGCGAGCTGGCGCGGTCGCTGGAACTCCAGCGGACGATCGAACCCCGGCTGCGCCGCGGCGCTGACCTGGAGGTCGTCACGACCGTGCCGGTGCCCGAGGTGGTGGACGCGATTCTGCGCCATGTGGCCGCTTCGTGATCTGATCGGGCCCCATCGTGATCTGCCCGGGCTAGCGTCGAGTCCATGATCCGGTTCCGGCGGACCGCGGGCCGCGTCGGGATGGCGGCCGTGCTGGCGCTTGCAGCGATCGTGAGTGCGGCCTGCACCGCCGATCGCCCAGAGACCTCGCCGCCAACGGCAGGCGCTACAGCGGGTGCGACAGCGGGTGAGGCTTGGAAGGGCTGCCCGACGATCCCGGGTTTCCAGTGCGGGACGCTGAACGTACCGCTGGATCGCAAAGATCCCACGCGCGGCACGCTGGATCTCAACGTGGCGGTCGCCGACAACGCCGATGCGCCGAGGGGCGTACTGCTGCTGTTGACGGGTGGACCGGGGCAGCCCGGGGTCGCTTTGCTGCCGCGCGTACGCCAGCGGATCGCGTACTTGCTGAAGGACTACCGACTGGTGATGATCGACCAGCGGGGGACCGGCGGTACCGCCCTGCGCTGCCCGAAGCTACAGAGCGAGGTCGGCTCGTCCGACATCACGCCCGCCTCCGAACAAGCGGTGAAGGAGTGCGTCGACGCCATCGGGCCCGATCTCGTGCACTACACGACCGCAGACACCGTGGCCGATCTGGAAGACCTGCGCGCCCGGCTCGGTGCGGACAAGTGGACGCTCGACGGCATCTCCTACGGCAGCTACGTCGCCCAGCGGTACGCCTACCACTACCCGCAACGCGTCACGCGCATGGTGCTGGACTCGGTCGTGCCCGTGGCGGGCGTACCGGCGCTGTACGCGGAGAGCCTGCATCGCACGGCCGATGTGCTGCGCGATGCGTGCGCCCAGAACCACTGCACCGGTGATCCGGCCGCCGACGTCGCGAAGATCGTCGCCGCCCACCACAACGGCGTGGAGCTGTTCGACTTCCTGGTCACCGCCACGATCGCCGAGGCTTCGTTCGCGGGAAAGGCGTACTATCCCGTGCTGGACCTGATCCGCCGGGCCGCCGGTGGCGACGCGCAGCCGCTGGAGGACGCGATGCAGCGCCAGCGGCGCAACGCCGACCCGGGGGCCGAGATCTACAGTTCCGGACTCCACATGGCGACGCTGTGCCCGGAGCTGGTGGGCGCGCCGTGGGACGGCACGTCGGGGCCGCGCGCGGCGGCGGTCGAGCGGGCCGAGCAGAAGGTGGATCCGCAGGCGGTGTGGCCGTTCGACCCGGCGACCGCGGTGGACCAGGGCCTGATCGGCTCGTGCCGGTACTGGCCGGCGGTGCCGCCGCCGCCACCGGTGAGCGGAACGCTGACGACGCCGGTGCTGCTGCTCAACGGGGAGCGGGACCTGTCCACGCCGCTGGCGTGGGCCCAGGCGGCGCGGCAGAACTATCCACAAGCGACATTCGCCGAGATCGCCGACATGGGCCACTCCATCCAGGGCCGCAACCCCGCCGGTGACGCCGCCGTGAAGGCGTTCCTGCTCGGCTAGAAGTTCAGCGTCAGCGTCGCGGTGGTGACCGCGGCGAGCGCGTCGGGGTCCGGGTCAATACCAATGCCCGGCCCGGTCGGCACGGCCACGTGACCGTCCTCCAGCACGAACGGCCGCGTGATGTCCTGCTCGTAGTACCGGTTCGAGGCCGACGTGTCGCCGGGCAGCGTGAACCCCGGCAGCGCCGCGAGGATCACGTTCGCGGCCCGCCCCAGGCCCGTCTCCAGCATGCCGCCGGCCCAGACGGGTACGCCGTTCGCGACGCACACATCGTGGATCCGCCGAGCTTCCAGGTACCCGCCGACGCGGCCCGGCTTGATGTTCACGATCGAGCAGGCGCCCAGCGCGATGGCGTCGGCGGCGGCGCGGGCCGACACGATCGACTCGTCCAGGCAGACGGGCGTACGCAGCTGGCGGGCGAGCGCGGCGTGGCCACGGATGTCGTCCTCGGGCAGCGGCTGCTCGATGAGGAGCAGGTCGAAGGGGTCCAGCTGCGCCAGGTGCCGCGCATCGGCGAGCGTGTACGCCGTGTTCGCGTCGACCTGCAACAGGATGTCGCCGAACCGCTCGCGGACGGCCCGTACGGCGGCGACGTCCCAGCCGGGTTCGATCTTCAGCTTGATGCGCAGGTAGCCGGCGTCCAGGTAGCCGGCCACGGCGTCGAGGAGTTCCGGGATCGAATCCATGATGCCCACGGAGACACCGGCGGGGACGGCGGGCTTGACCGCGCCCAGGAACGTTGCGAGCGGAACTCCGGCAGCGCGCAGTTGCGCGTCCAGCATTGCGGTCAGGACCGCCGCCTTCGCCATCGGATGCCCCTTGATCGGCTCGAAGGCGCGCTCCACGATGTGCGCGTCGAACGACGGCAACCCGGCCAGGACGGGCACCAGGAAACGGGTGATCACGTCGGCGGCGCCGTCCACGTACTCCGCCGAGTACAGCGGATCGGACATCGCCACGCATTCGCCCCAACCCTCGGCATCCGGGCCGAAAGCGCGTACCAGCAGCACGTCGCGGGCGTACTCGGTGCCGAAGGAGGTGCGAAACGGCGACACGAGCGGCATCGCCACCCGGCGCAGTTCGAGTCCGGTGATCTTCCGCGGGCTCGACATGGGCGTGATCACGCTGCTGGAGCGACTCTCCGAGCTACCTTTGCCGAGCCCTGCCAGTGTCATCGCGCCTCCACCAGCATGTAGTTGCCGTCGCGGGTCACGCCGGCGATCTGCTGCCCGGCCGACATCTCACCGTGGAGTTCCTCGCGGAGCCGGTGCCGCCAGCGCGTCGCCTCGTCGGGATCGGCGTTCCGCAGGGACTCGATGTCGTCCGGGGTGGCGACCGGCTTGCCCACCTCGGGCTCGGCCAGCTCGCCGCGCAGCGCCGCCTCGGCCCGGTCGCTCTCCAGGTCCCACACCACGTACAGGCGGTCGCTCGGATCGCCCCGGTTCAGGCCGTCGTACAGCGGCCCGTAGAAGTCCACCAGGTACGCCGGGGCGAGCGCGCCCAGCTTCTGGAAATTGAAGTACGCGTTGCGGCGTACCAGCGGATCGAAGGTCCAGTGGACCTGAGCGATGCCCCGCCGCAGCGCCCACGCGCGCTGGTGGAGTTTGAGCACGTGGCCGACCCCCTTGGCGCGGATGCCGGAGACGACCCCGGTAAGGTGCGAGTGCAGGTGCGCGGCGCCGAGGAAGGCCAGGCTGGCCGCGATGAGCCGCCCGTCACGGTACGCGCCGGACACGTAGTTGCCGGCGTGGGCGAGCGCCCGCAGCGTGGACATCGTCATGATCGAGTCGGGGTCGTCGGCGGCCCGCCAGACCTGCGCCCAGAGGCGGATCGCGGCGGTCAGCTCGTCGAGCCCGGTCAGCTCGGCCACCTCGACGCCGCACCGGAGTGCAGCACCGGTGAAGGCGTCGTCAGGGGTCATGGCCCGGAGTGTACGGACCGTACGCCATCGGTGACCATCGGCGTTCGGCGACGTGATCAGATCTGGACGCCGCGGATCGAGGCGTCGAGGACCTGGGCGGTATGGGCCGTCCGGAGCCGGCCGCCAGCCCGGCGTACGCCCGCCGCGATCTGCATGAAGCAGCCAGGATTGGCGGTGACGAGGAGGTCGGCGCCGGTTGCGAGGGCGCTGCGGGCCTTGCGGTCGCCGAGGTCGCGGGCCGGCTCGGGGTTCAGGACGTTCCAGATGCCGGCCGAACCGCAGCAGATCTCGGGGTCGGCCAGTTCTCGCAGCACCAGGCCGGGGATGCTGCCGAGCAGCTTACGCGGCTGGGCGCGTACGCCCTGCGCATGCCCGAGGTGGCAGGCGTCGTGGTAGGCCACCGATATCGGCAGCGGATGCCGGAGTGCGACCGGGCCCAGCTCGATCAGGATCTCCGACAGGTCGCGGACCCGATCGGCCAGCGTACGGGCTCGGGGACCGTAGCCGGGGTCGTCGGCGAGCAGCTCGCCGTAGTCCTTGAGGGCGGAGCCGCAGCCGGCCGCGTTGACCACGAGGTAGTCGACGCCGTCGAAGCTGTCCACCATCGCGCGGGCGAACCGCTCGGCCTCGGTCCGGCGTCCATTGTGGATGCTCAGCGCACCGCAGCAGCCCTGCGTACGCGGAATGACGACGTCGCAGCCCTCGGCCGCGAGAACCCGGGCGGTCGCCGCGTTGACCTCGGGGAAGAAGGCCCGCTGGACGCAGCCGGTCAGCATGCCGACCCTCGCCCGGCGGGGACCGGCCGCCGCGATGAACGTGGGCAGCTTAGGCACCGACCGCAGCGGCGGCGCCAGCGACTCCAGGGTCTCCAGCGTCGAGGGTCCGCGGAACAGGCGCAGCCGGGTCGCCTGGTACAGCCGCAGCGGTCCGCGCAGCACCGCGAGCCGCTTCGGATACGGGAACAGCTGGAAGATCGCCCAGCGCAGGAGCCGCTGCCGCGCCGGGCGGCGGTGGCGGCGCTCGACCTGGGCGCGGGTGTCCTCGATGAGCCGGTCGTACTGAACCCCCGACGGGCACGCGGTCACGCAGGCCATACAGCCGAGGCAGGCGTCGAAGTGCCCGACCATCGAGTCGCTGAGCGGCTCGCCCTGCAACCCTTGTTCCATAAGATAGATCCGGCCCCGCGGCGAGTCCGGCTCCTGTCCCCACAGGACATAGGTCGGGCACGACGGCAGGCAGAACCCGCAGTGGACGCAGTCCGACAGCAGCCGGGCCGACGGCGGATGGTGGTCGTCGAACGCCGCCACGTCAGATCCCTCCCACGAAGCGCCCGGCCGCGAACCGCCCATCCGGGTCGAACCGAGCCTTGATCCGCCGCATCAGCTCCAGTCCGGGCACCGGACCCCAGAGATCCAAGCCGGCCCGCAGGGACGCCGGTGCGGTCAGGACCACGACGCTCTCGCACACCGACCGCAGGTCCTTCACGACCGCGGCGACATCGCCGGTGGCGGGCAGTCCGGCGTACAGGACGCCGGTGCCGATCGAACCCGAGACGTGCAGGGCCACGCCGTGACGCTCGCGTACGCCGAGAACCGCCTGCAGCACAACAGGAATCCGCGACAGCGGCATCGTCAGCTTCAGGCCGGCGTCGCCGGAGTCCCACGGATAGGTCCACTGTGGAGCCTCTATCGACTCGCCGCCGATCAGCCGCTGGACGGCTTCCACACGGCTTTCCACCGATACGCCGGCGAGCTGAACCGAGACGGTGAAACCGCCGGACGCGGGCGCGTCGACCTCGACCGCCGTCGGTGCGAGGCGGGCACCGAGAATGCCGGACAGCGCGGCTCCCACCGCTTCGGGCGTAGCGGCTCGCGCGGCCACCGTCGCGGTCGCCGCCGGGCGCGGATGCAGCCGGAAGGCGCACTCGGTGATGACGCCCAGCGTCCCGTACGAGCCGGTCAGCAGCTTCGCGAGGTCGTATCCGGCGACGTTCTTGACGACCTTGCCGCCCGCCTTGGCCACGACGCCGTCGGCTCGGACGAAGGTGATGCCGATGATGAGGTCCCGTACCGTCCCGTACGCCATCCGCCGCGGTCCGCTGGTGTTGGCGGCGACGGTCCCGCCGATGGTGGCGCCGGGGATCGGTCCGTCCAGCGCCAGCTGCTGATCGCCGAGGTGCTGCAGCTCGTGCAGCGGCGTACCGGCGCGGGCGATCGCGATGAGGTCACCGGCCGCGTGCTCGACGATGCCGCTCATCCGGGCCGTCTCGACCACCAGATCCACTTCGCGGGGTGGCGCCGCCCAATGCTGTTTCGTGCCGGCTCCACGTACGACGATGGAAAGGTCATGAGCCGCGGCCGCGCGCACGACCGCAGAGGTCTCCACAGTGGACGCTGGAGCGGCGACGAACCGGGCCGGCACGCCCGCGACGGCGTCGGCGTCCCCGGCGGGCCGGGCGGCATCACCGATCGCCTCGCGGAGGGCGGCCAGCGCGTCCACGGCTAGAACACCTCCGCCAAACCGGCCTCCTGCAACGGGTGCACGCCTCGATGGCGGCCCGGCACCTCGCCGCACAGCCGCGGTGTGGGGAAGACCTTGCCGGGGTTGGCCAGCCCGTCGGGGTCGAACGCGCAGCGCAGCAGCTGCATGGTGTCGAGGTCGCCGTCGGTGAACATGCGTGGCATGTACTTCGCTTTGTCCATGCCGACGCCGTGCTCGCCGGTGATCGAGCCGCCGTGCGCGACGCACAGGTCGAGGATGGCGCCCGACACCGCCTCGGCGCGCTCGGCCTGGCCCTCGATCGCATCGTCGAAGAGCACGAGCGGATGCAGGTTGCCGTCGCCCGCGTGGAACACGTTGGCCACGCGTACGCCCGACTCCGCGGCGATCTCGGCGATGCGCCGCAACACCTCCGGCAGCGCCGTACGCGGTATGACGCCGTCCTGCACTATGTAGTCGGGGCTGATCCGCCCGACCGCCGCGAACGCGGACTTGCGGCCCTTCCAGAACAGTGCCCGTTCCTCGTCGCCGGCCGCGACCCGCAACGCGAACGCGTTACTCGCCTCGCACAGCTGTGTGACCATGGCGAACTGGGCGTCCACTTCGGACTGTGGCCCGTCCAGCTCGACGATGAGGACGGCACCGGCCCCCTCGGGGTAGCCGCAGTGCACGGCCGCTTCGGCCGCCTCGATGGCGAGCGCGTCCATCATCTCGATCGCCGCCGGTACGATCCCGGCCGCGATGATCGCCGACGTCGCCGCGCCCGCTTCGTCGGTCGTCGCGTACGCGGCCAGCAGCGTACGCACGGCCTCGGGCAGCGGCGTGAGGCGTACGGTCACCTCGGTGGCGATGCCCAGCGTGCCCTCGGAGCCGACGAACGAGCCCAGCAGGTCGTAGCCGGGCGGGTCCGGGGCCCGGCCGCCGATGCGCTCCACGGCACCGTCCGGCGTGACGATCTCCAGGCCGGTGATGTGGTTGGTGGTGAAGCCGTACTTGAGGCAGTGCGCGCCACCGGAGTTCTCGGCGACGTTGCCGCCGATCGAGCAGATCTGCTGGCTCGACGGGTCGGGTGCGTAGTAGTAACCGGACGGCGTGGCCGCCCGGGTGATGTCCAGGTTGATGACGCCGGGCTGGACCACCGCCCGTTCGTCGTCCGGCGCGACCGCGACGATGTCACGCATCTGCGCGGTGACGATGAGTACGCCATCGGCATGCGGCAGCGCACCACCGGACAGGCCGGTCCCCGAACCCCGAGCGACGAACGGTACGCCCGCCTCCGCGCACGCCTGCACGGTCAAGGCGACCTCGGCCGTGGTCCGGGGCAGGGCGACGAGCGCCGGGATCACTTTGTACTGGGCGAGCCCGTCGCACTCGTACGTCCGCAGTTCGTGCCGGTCGGTGATGAGCCGCACCCGGCCCCGAAGGCGGTCTGCGACCCTAGTTGCCGTCTCCATCGGACACCTCGCGCGCTGCGCTGATCCATCGCAGGGTTCCCCGGGCGCCACTCTCCGTGGCGATCGCCTCGGCCTCGTCGAGCAGCCGCTCCCGTTCGGCCTCGTCGCCCTGCTCGCCCGCGATGTCGGCGAGCGCGAGCAGTCCGGCCGCGACGCCGGGCCGGTGACCCACCTCCCGGCGCAGGTCGACCGATTGCTGCTGCCGTTTGCGGGCGGCTTCCAGGTCCCCGTGCACATATTGTTCCACCGCGCCCTGATGCCGGACGACGTAGGACAGCAGCAGCTTGTCGCCCGACCGCTGGGCCAGCTCCTCGGCCCGGTCCAGGAACGGGATCGACGCCTGGCCGTCGAGGTGCAGCACCTGGTGGTAGGTGCCGATCCAGAACAGCGCCTCGGCTTCGCCCCGCTCGTCGCCCAAGGCCTGGTAAAGCTCGGCGGCGCGCTGGAAGCACTTCAGCTCGTCGGGATTCTCCTGGTCGCGGTGCTTGAGGTATGCGGCGTGCAGGAGGCGGCCGCGCGCCAGGGCGAGGTCGGCTTCCAGACTGTCCAAAACCGGCATGGCCCGGTCCACGGCGCTCTCGTCGCCGTAGAAGACGGACGCTTCATAAAGGGAGTACGCGTCGGTGAGCCGCTGATCTGTCTGCACACCACCAACCTACCTGGGTGAACGAACCGTCGTGAGCCCAGGATCACGGTTAGGCCGCGGCGTCGAAGGGGATTTGGAGGCGGTTCGCAGATCGGCGACAATGTCTACTGTCCGATGCAGCGGACCCCACCATTACCAGCTCACCGCGAGGAACTTCCATGGCTGATCCGCTCACCGGCACGCTGCTCAGCGGGCGGTACCGGCTGCTGGAACCGGTCCGCTCCGAAGAGGCCGGCTTCGCGTGGGAAGCCAAGGACGAGATGCTCGGCCGCCGGGTCGCGGTCAAGGTGCTGACCCTGCCCGACGACGTGCCCGAGGTCGTGCGGCCCGGACTGTTGCGGCAGGCCGCCGCGCTGGCCCGCAGCACCGGCCGGCTGACCCACGACGGGCTCATCACCGTCTACGACGTGTTCGAGGACCGCGACCGGGTCTGGGTCATCACACAGCTGGTCGCCGGGCGTACGCTGCACGACGACGTGACGGCGAAGGGTCCGTGGAACCCTGAACGCGTGGCGCTGCTGGGCGTACGGCTCTGTGAAGCGCTGGAAGCCGCGCACATCTCGCAGATGGTGCACCGCGACGTGCGGCCGAGCAACGTGATCATCCCCGATCGCGGCGGTGCCATGCTCAGCGACCTGGCCACGTCCACCGCTATCGGGGTCGAACGCCAGCCCTCGGTCTACGTGGCTCCCGAGCGGCGGTCGGGCCAGCGCGTCACCGTCGCCGCCGACCTGTTCGGCCTCGGCGCGACGTTGTACTTCGCGGCCGTCGGGCAGCCTCCGGCCGCTCCTTTGGCGTACCCGCAAGGGGTTCTGGGCAAGGTCGTGGCCGGCCTGATGGCCGAGGACCCGGCCACCCGCATGCCCTTGCACCGCGCCCGCGAGCTGCTGGCGAGCACCGTGACCACGCCGCCCGACACCCTGGACGAGGCGAACCTGCCGCCGCCCGCGCCGCGCTCGCGCCGCCGCTGGCCCGCGGTCCTGGTCGCCCTGGTGGTCATCCTCGGTCTCGTCGTCGCCGCCTTCGCGCTTCGCCCAGCCACAGGTACCGGAGGGACCGCAAGTCTCCAGCCGTCGCCGCCGACATCACCGGTGGTGGGGACGGCCGGGCCGGACACGATCGCCCCGCAGCCCCCGGCGAATCTGCGCGTGTCGGGGCGCACCACGACGGCGATCACCTTGGCGTGGGAGCCGGCCACCGACGACGTCGGCGTGGCCGGGTACCGCATCTCCCGCAACGGGCAGCAGGTCGGCGAGTCGCCCGCACCCGGCTACACGGATAACGGTCTGGCGACGAACACGACCTACAACTACACGGTCGTGTCGGTGGACGCCGCCGGCAACGTCTCGGCGCCGTCGGCGACCGCGTCGGCCGTGACGCTGAAGGTTCCCGACATCAAGAAGCCGGCCACGCCCACGCGCGTACGCGTGACCGGGCGCTCGACCACCGCGATCGTGCTGGCCTGGGCACCTTCGTCCGACGATATCGGGGTTACGGCCTATCAGGTCTTCCGCAACGGTTCTCAGATCGCGACCGTCACCGGTACGCGGCTGCGCGACAGCGGGCTGTCTCCGAAGACGGCGTACACGTATCAGGTTCGGGCGCTGGACGCCGCCGGCAATGCGTCCGGGCTGTCGGCCCGCGTACGCGCGGTGACGCTGACCACTCCGGACACCACGGCGCCGGGCGTACCGCCGGGGTTCACGGCGTCGAGCCCGTCCCCGAACACCATCACGCTGAGCTGGAAGGCGTCCAGCGACAACGTTGGCGTCTACGAGTACCTGCTGTCGCGGCCCGGACTGGCCACGGTGCACCTGGAGGGGCTGTCCTACACCGACACCGGGTTGACGGCCTCGACCAGGTACGCCTACCAGCTGCGAGCCGTCGACGCGGCCGGCAACATCTCGGGCGCGGCATCGGCGTCCGCGACGACCCGGGCCACGCCGCCGCCACCGCCCACCGTGACCGGCTTGTCGGTGTCGGCGTCCACCGTGTCCGCTCCGAGCTGCACCGTATCCGTGACCGCCACGATCTCGGTGTCCTCCGCGCCGGTGACGGTTGCGCTGGCGTCCAGCCTGCCCGGCCCCGCCAGCGTCACGTTCGACGCGGGCGGCCCGCTGTCTAAACCCGTTACGTTCGGCCCGGTCCCGGTCTCCACGCCCGGCAGCTTCTCGGCCAGCGTGTCAACCACGTCGCCGACCGCGCGTACGGCGTCGGACGGGTACTCGGTGCCGGACGGCTGCGGTGAGGGTTTCGGCCTGACCGGCGCGACGGCCTCGGCGGGTGCCTGCCCGAACCCGCCGATCGGCGGCGCGATCACGATCACGACGCTGAACAATCCGGGTTCGGTGACGTACGACGTCACGATGCTGATCGACGGGGCCGAGGCGGGCTCGACGTCCGTGACGGTCGCGCCGAATTCGCAGGCCGTGGCCAGTGTCGGGCCGACCGGTGCCTACCCCGACGGTACGCACACCGTCGGCTTCACCGTCACAGCCGGATCGGAGAGCAGGTCGGCGACCGCGGCGGACGTCGTCGTCAGCTGTCCGGTCGAGCCGGCCGCAACCGGTGAGCCGCCGCCACCGGGGGATCCGGTACCTCCGACATCCGACGTCGTGATCTCCTGAGAGATACGCCGTGGTGGTCAACTTCGCGAGTTGACCACCACCACGTGTCTTTCGTTCAAGATCGCCGCTGTCACCAGCGCAGCCGCCGTACGTTCAGCGACGGCGGTCCAGCAGCTGCTGGCATGGTACGCAGTGGCTCGCCCACGGCATGATCTCCAGCCGCTCGGGCAGGATGTCGGCGCCGCACCCGTCGCAGACGCCGAGCGTACCGGCGTCGAGGCGGCGCATCGCGACCTCCAGGCGCTCCTTCTGCAGCAGCAGCGACGCGGTGACCATGTCCTCCTGCTCGGCGTCGACCACGGCCGCGCCGAGGTCGGCGACGTCGCCGGGTTCGTGGTCGCTGGTGCGGACCCGGGTCGCCAGGCTGAGCTGGTTCTCGTACTGTTCGGTCGTATCGCGGTAACGCTGGCGCAGCATCTTGGCGATCCGGTTGCGCTGCTTACCCTCTGCCATGATCGTCACGGTCGCCTCCTGCACCGCCGGTGGTCAAGTCGAGGGCGGCTACCTGCCCACCGCTGGCGGCTCGTAAACGTCGGGCACGATGACGGATTCGCGCAGCAGCCGTCGGGTAAGGACGATGCGCGAATCGTCGCCGAGGCCCGGCAGATCGCCGACGCGGACCGGTTCGCCTTGCAGGATCAGCGAAAGCGCGTCCGAGCACGAGGGCGGCAGGGTGATGACCCGATCCGCCAGCCGCAGCTGGGTGCCGTCGTACGCGAACCGCAGTCCCGGTCGCACCCGGACGACGTCGTCGACGGTGAGCGATGCGGCGAACGACAGCTGCGCCACTGGGCGTACCGGCCCCGGCCGAGTGGCGGTCCACTGTGGAGTATGCAGCTGCGAGGCGACTTCGGACGGCTCGACCGTCGCCATCCACTCCTGCACCGCCGCGACCGTCGTGGACAGCAGGGGTCCGAGCTGAGCGGGGTCGGTCACGTCCACACCGAGCGGCAGGCCGGCTCGCAGCGGCAGGTGTCCGGCCGCCAGACCCATCAGCGCCTCGACGATGCTGTACCGCGTCGGGCGGTGTACGCCCAGCGTGATGTGCAGGCTGATGCCGTCGAGCGCGGACGCGGCATGCAGCCATCCCCGCGGCAGGTACAGCAGATCGCCGGGCACCATGACGTGGTCCAGATAGGGTGGGCCCGACGACTGGGCGGCGACCTCGTCGGCGCGGCCGCCCCACGGCTGGCGTTCCAGCGGATCGGCGTACACCGGTTCGTGGATCAGCCAGTGCTTCGTGCCGGCGATCTGCAGGACGAACACGTCGTGCGTGTCGTAGTGCGTGGCGAACCCGGTGTTCCCGCCGGGGGTCAGGTACGCGTTGGCCTGCACGGCGCAGCCGAGCGAACCCTCCAGATCGGCGCAGAACTCGCGCAGCGGCGGCCAGAGCCGGTGAAGTGCTTGCAACACAACGGTTGCGCCGCCGTCCAGCAGCTCCATCAGGAGGTCGTCGCGAACCTGGTCGGGGATCTGCGCGCCCAGACCGGCACCACCGGTGTACGCCGATGCCGGCTGGACGCGGCCGTCGCGGACCACACGCACGAACGGCGTACGCAGTCCGCGCTCGCTGAGCAGGTCGTCGACGGCGTCGAGGTCGAGCAGGTCGGTGAAGCACCCGCCGCGCTGCAGCAGCGGGCGGATGCCCCAGTATTCACTGGCGAAATCGGAGCCGACGCACCGCTGAAGGGTGTCAGACACCGCCGTCCGCTCCGCCGTCGGTGGAGTGCGGGTCGGCCGGTTCGCCGGCTCCGGCGTCCATCGGGCCCTCGGTGTCGTCCGAAGCCGCGCCGTCGGCGCCGCCGTCACGCTCGTCGGGATCGACTGCCATACCGGCTCCGGCGTCGGAGGGCCCTTCGGGGTCGGACGTGCGCGCTGTGGTGATGTCGTCGTCGTTGAGCCGCATGAGAAGCCTCCCAATCGTCGTGGCCTGAGAGGCGAGTTCTCCCGAAATGGCCGGGCTAAACCCGTACCGGCCCGGCTAACCGCGCGCCGACGCGTGCAACGCGAACAGATAGCAGCCCAGAACGACCGGCGCGGTCACCGGTACGGCCAGCGCCAGCAGGGTGGCCAGCACACCGATCGCCCCCGCGAGCAGGATGCGGCCCGGCCGCTGCCACGCGGCGCCCATCGCCGTGCGCAGCGAAACGAGCCAGGCTCGGCCCTCGCGCCGCCCGACTTCGATGAGGACCAGACCCCCCAACCCGCACAGCAGCACCGCCACGCCCGCGGTCACCGCCAGCACCGCCGGCCCGCCGGGCACCACGCCGCGCATCAGCGCGCGTACGTCGATCAGGAGCAGGACGGCCGCCGCGAGCATCACCGCGGTCGCGCCGCTGCCGGGCAGGATCCCCTTGCGGAACCTCGACCCGGTCGTACGCCAGGAGGGCAGGCTGCCGGTGGCACAACGGTCGCGGACGGCGGCGCTGGCCGCCGCGACCGCCCCACCGGCGGTGACGACGGGCAGGGCCGCCGCGAGCGTGACGATGCCGAGCAGCGCCAGGTCGGCCGCCTCCACCACGGAGTCCCAGCGGGTTCGCATGCCGTCCTCCTCAGCCCTTCAGCCCGGCGGTGTTGATGCCCTCGACGAGCAGCCGCTGGAACGCCAGGAAGAACAGGAACACCGGCAGCAGCGACAGCACCGACATCGCGAACATCGGGCCGACCAGGCTCTGGCCGGACGAGTCGACGAACAGCCGCAGCGCGACCGGCACGGTGTAGTGCGACAGGTCGTTGAGGTAGATCAGCTGCGTGAAGAAGTCGTTCCACGTCCAGATGAACGAGAAGATCGCGGTGGTCACCAGGGCCGGGCGGGCCAGCGGCAGCATCACGTACTGGAAGATGCGGTACGGGCTGGCGCCGTCGATCTTCGCCGCCTCGTCGAGGTCGCGGGGGATGCTTCGCATGAACTGGACCATGAGGAAGACGAAGAACGCCTCCGTGGCCAGCAGCTTCGGCACCACCAGCGGCAGCGGCGTGTTGATCCAGCCGAACGCGTTGAACAGCAGGTACTGCGGGATGATCAAGACGTGGTGCGGTAGCAGCAGAGTGCCGATCATCACCGCGAAGTAGAAGCCGCGCCACTTGAACCGCAGCCGGGCGAAGGCGTACGCGGCCAGCAGGCACGAGGCGCAGTTGGCGAACACCGTGGCGCCGGCGATGACCGCGCTGTTGAGGAAGTACCGCCCGAACGGCATGTCCAGGCTGGACCAGCCCTGGCTGTAGTTGTTCCAGGTGAACTCGCGGGGCAGCACCGACAGGTTGTTGCTGACCTCCGACGGCGACTTCAGCGAACTGCCCGCCATCCACATCAGGGGGTAGAGCACCACGGCGACGACGGCCGCCAGGATGAGCACCCGAAGGACCCGGTTCACTGCGTATCTCCGTCCGCGTAATGCACCCAGAACCGGCCGGTGCTGAAGATGACGGCGGTGAGCAGGGCGATGACGGCCAGGAAGACCCAGGCCATCGCCGAGGCGTACGCCATCCGGAAGTCGGTGAAGCCGGCCACGTAGAGGTAGAGCGTGTACATGAGGGTCGAGTCGACCGGACCGCCTTCGCCACCGGAGATCACGTAGGCGCCGGTGAAGCCCTGGAAGCCGTGAATGGTCTCCAGCACCAGGTTGAAGAAGATGACCGGGGACAGCATCGGCAGCGTGATGTGCCAGAACTGTCGCGTACGCCCGGCTCCGTCGACGGCCGCGGCCTCGTACAGCTCGGGCGGAATCTGCTTGAGCCCGGCCAGGAAGATGACCATAGGCGCGCCGAACTGCCAGATCGCCAGCACGATCAGCGTCGACAGGGCCCAGTCGGGGTCGTTGACCCACGGCTTGCCCTGGATGCCGACGAGGCTGAGGGCGGCGTTGAAGGCGCCGTCCCGGCTGAACATGGCCAGCCAGACCAGGGCCAGCGCGACGCTGCCGCCGAGCAGCGACGGCAGGTAGAACAGCCCGCGGAATACGCCGTTGCCGCGCCGATCGCGGCGCAGCAACAGGGCCACACCCAGGGCGGCGGCCAGCTTCAGCGGCACCGCTACCAGGGCGTACCGCAGGGTGACGGCGACCGAGTGCAGGTAGTGCGGGTCGTCGGTGAACATCCGCCGGTAGTTCGCCCAGCCCACCCACTTCACGCCCGACCACGAGTCGAGCAGCTCGTAGTCGGTGAAGCTGAGGACGAGCGAGGCGAGCATCGGCAGCGCCGTGATGCCGAGGAACCCCAGCAGCCACGGCGAGAGGAACACGTATCCGGCTAAACCTTCTCCGCGCCGGGACGAGCCGGTGCGGCGCCGGGCCGCCCGCCTGTCGGCGGACGTCCCGGCGCTGGGGAGGGCGACTTCAGCCACCGATGGCTGCATTGGCTTCCTTCAGGAACGCGTCGGCAGCCGCCGCCGGCGTGGCCTTGGCGTACTGCACGGACTCGGCGTGCGTGATGAGCAGGGAACGAACCTTGACGTGGCCCCTCGGCGGCACCGCCGGCGCCGGGCCGAACTTGCTGGCCAGGTCGGTCTCGAAGGTGGCGGACACCTTCGCGGCCGGGTCGGTCAGGCCGGCGGCGACCGCTGCGCGGACGTCGGTGTTGGCGTTGAGACCGCGGTCGGTGCCGATGATCTTGCCGGCCTCCGGGTCGTTGACCAGGAAGTTCAGCACTTCCACCGCCGCGTCGGCGTTCTTGGCGCCCTTGAAGACGGAGAAGTACATGGCCGCTCGCGCCCACTGGCCCTTGGGGTCGCCCGGGTACGCCACGACGCCCAGCTCGCTCTTGGTCGCCTTCTGCAGCTCGGGCAGCTGGTTGGCCCACAGGAAGGAGGTCGCGGCCTTGCCGGAGACGACCAGCTGCTTGTCGACGGCGCCGGCGTTGGCCACGTGGATGATGTCGGCCGGGGGAGCGGCCTTGCTGTCCCGGGCGCCCTTCCACAGCTCGAACCACTTGGTGAGGTCCTCGGCCGACGGGCCCATCTTCTTGCCGTCGTACAGCTGCTTGCCCTGCTGGCGAAGCCAGACCCACAGGGCCTTGTAGTCGGCGCTGGGGTCCATGGTGCCGTAGACCTTGCCGCCGGACTTGGTGGTGACCTGGGCCGCCCACGCGATCATGGCCTCCCATTCCATGCCCGTGGTGGGTTCGGGCAGGCCGAGGTTCTTCAGCAGGCCCTTGTCGTAGATCATGCCGCACGTGTTCTCGCCCATCGGGATGCCGGCGAGCTTGCCGTCCACCACCGCGGCCGACAGGAGCGCCTCGGAGATCTTCGAGACGTCGAGCTTGTTGCCCTTGTACGCGTTCAGGTCGAGGGTCTGGCCGCGCTCGCCGTACTCGCCCAGGGCGCCGTCGTCGATCTGGTACAGGGCCGGCGCGTTGCCCCCGGCGACCAGGGTCGCGAGCTTGTCGTAGTAGCCCGCGTTGGCCTGCCACGTCTTCTTGAACGTCACGGTCGGGTGTTTCTGGGTGTAGAGGTCGAGGACCTTGGCGGTCGCATCGGCGCGAGCTTGGCCGCCCCACCAGAAGATGGACAGCTCTACGGGGGCGTTCGGATCGCTCTTGGGCTGGTCGTCGCCGCACGCCGCCAACGCGGCGCTGGCCGGGCCGAGGACGGCCGCGGCCGCCAGGCCGCGCAAGAGCGTACGCCGGCTAGCGGTACCGTGATCCAGCGGCGAGTGGACGCCCACCGCGTGGGGTGCTGTGGGATTCATGGCACTGACTCCTTGACGTGTAGGAGCGACAGCGGCGGGCGGCGTACGAGGCCGCGTTCAGCCCGGGTCCGCAGGGCAATGCGGACCCGGGCCCGTCGAGTCGCGGAGAACCAGGTCGGTCGCGAGCGTGATTTGACCAGTGGTGCGGCGGTCGTCGCCGTGTTGCAGGAGCATGTCGACGGCCGCCCGGCCGGCGGCCCCCGTCGGGTTGGCCACCGTCGTCAAACGGGGTCGGGTGAGCCGGCTCAGCGCGATGTCGTCGATGCCGACGACGCTCACCTGGTCGGGAACCCCCATACCCAGGCGATCCAGGCCCTCGATGAGCCCGATCGCCATCAGGTCGTTGTAGGCGAGTACTGCGGTGAAGTCCATGCGCGCCACGGCTTCGGCGGCGGTCAGCCCGCCCTCCTCGGTCGGCGCGTGCGGGCCGAGCACGGTCACTTCGGCGTCGCCCGCCCGCGCGGCGGCCGTGATGGCCCGGCGGATTTCGCGGTTGGTCCACGATCCGCGGGGTCCACCGAGGTAGCCGATCGACCGGTGGCCCAGGCCGACGAGGTGTTCCACGGCGGCGCGGGCGCCGTGACCGACGTCCATGACGACCGAGGGCAGCCCCGGCACCTGCCGGTTGACGACCACCAGGGCGACCTCGCGGGACAGCCCTTCGATGACGCTGTTGGCCAGGCGCGGGCTGACCAGCAGGATCCCGTCGACCTGCTTGGCCAGGGCGCGTACCAGCTCCTCCTCGACGGCCGGGTCCTCATTGGAGTCAGCCACGAAGATGTGGTAGTCGCGCAGCCGCGCCTCGCGTTCGGCCGCCTTGATCAGCGGCGGGAAGAACGGGTTGGCGATGTCGGCGACGATCAGCCCGATGTTGTGCGTACGCCCGGTGATGAGTGCACGCGCCGCCCGGTTGGGCCGGTAGCCCAGCTTCTCCGCGGTCTCCAGCACCTTGCTGCGGGTCTCGGGGTTGACCAGCTGCGGCGCGGAGAAGGAGCGCGAGACGGTCGAGATGTGCACTCCCGACGCCCGCGCGACGTCCCGGATGGTCGCCGGCACTCCACATCACCGCCCTGGGTTGGTAGACCGGGTGTTGTTGGGCTAATTATGCAAACGCTTGCGGCTATGTCAACGGGCCCGTGTGGCGTGCTGGTTTCCCAAGCCACCTAGTCGTCACATTGGAATTGCGCATCTTTACGGCCAACTTCGGACGATTGCTCGGTCGGCTGTTGACGCTGACGGGGGAGGCGTGGTTAGTTCTGCTGCAAACCTTTGCAGGACCGAGCACACCGGAGGCGCACCGTGCGCTACGCCCTCGTCGGCACCGGATCGCGGGCGGAGATGTTCACCCAGGCCGTGACGGCCACGCCCGGAGCCGATCTGGTCGCGCTCTGCGACACCAACCCGGTCCGGATCGCGGCACACCAGCGGTTGCTGGCGTCGCTGGGCGTACCGGCCCCGGCTGCGTACCCGGCCGCTGAGTTCGGCCCGATGCTGGCCAAAGAGGCCGTCGACACGGTCATCGTGACCACTGTGGACAGTACGCACGAGCGCTACATCGTGACCGCCCTCGACGCGGGCTGCGACGTGCTCACGGAGAAGCCGATGACGACCACGGCACCGTCGGCGCGGCGCATCCTCGACGCCGTCGAGCGGACCGGTCGGTCGGTGAACGTGACCTTCAACTACCGCTTCAACCCCGTGCACGAGCAGGTCAAGCGGCTCCTGGCCGAGGGCGCGATCGGCGACATCGGGTCGGTCCACTTCGAGTGGCTGCTGGACGTACGCCACGGAGCGGACTACTTCCGCCGCTGGCACCGCGACAAGGAGAACTCCGGCGGGCTGCTGGTGCACAAGTCCGGTCACCACTTCGACCTGGTGAACTGGTGGCTGGCGGCCCGACCGGCCGTCGTGTACGCCCAGGGCGGCCTGTTCTTCTACGGCGCCAACGGAAAGCGGCGTGGATACGCCCGCGACTACGACCGCGCGCACGGTTCGGCCGCGGCTCGCGAGGATCCCTTCGCGCTGCACCTGGCCGATCATCCCCGGCTGCGGGAGCTGTACCTCGACGCCGAGGCCGAGGACGGCTACCTGCGCGACCGCAACGTCTTCGCCGACGGCATCTCCATCGAGGACGACCTGGCCGTGCTGGTCCGCTACGACACCGGCGCGACGATGAGCTACCACCTGACGGCGTACGCGCCGTGGGAGGGGTATCGCATCGCCTTCAACGGCAGCCGCGGGCGGCTGGAGCTGGACGTGGTCGAAAGCGACCATGTCAGCCCGGCGGTCGCGAGCGCGCTGAAGGGCGCGGCGTTGCACGGTGCCGAGGCGGCCGCCGAATCCGGCTCGGTGAGCCTGCGGCTGCGGCCGTACTGGCAGCCACCCGTCGACGTTGAGCTTGAGGGGCACCGCCGCGAGGGCCACGGTGGCGCCGACGCGCGGATGACCGCCGTCCTCTTCGGCGGCCAGACCGACACCCTGAACCGCTCGGCCACCGCCCGCGACGGCGCGCTCGCGCTGCTGACCGGGGTGGCCGCCAACGAATCCCTGCGGACCGGCGGGCCGGTCCGCGTCGCCGATCTGCTCCAGCTGTAGGAGTCGCCTTGCCCCATCCCGACCTGCTCCTGCCGGCCGAACCCAGCCAGCGCCGGCTGGCCCGCGAGCTGTACGCCCTCGTCCGCGACCTGCCGCTGATCTCGCCGCACGGGCACGTGGACCCGATGCTGCTGGCCGACGACACCGCGTTCCCCGACCCGGCCCGGCTCATCGTCGTACCGGACCACTACCTCACTCGCATGCTCTACAGCCAGGGCGTGCACCCGCGCGAGCTGGGCGTACCGGCGGCCGGCGGGGGTGACGGCGACGCCACCGAACGCGACGGCCGCCGGATCTGGCGGACGTTCGCCGAGCACTGGTACCTGTTCCGCGGTACGCCGTCGCGGCTGTGGCTGGAGCAGACGCTGGCCGATGTGTTCGGCGTGACCACGGCGCTTCGCCCGCAGACCGCCGACGAGATCTACGACGCGGTGGCGGAGTGCTTGGCGCGTCCGGAGTTCCGGCCGCGGGCGCTGTTCGAGCGGTTCAACATCGAGATGCTGGCGACGACGGAGTCGCCGCTGGACGGCCTGTCCCACCACGCCAAGCTCGCGGCGGACGGCTGGGGTACGCGGGTCGTGACGACGTTTCGCCCCGACGACGTCGTCGACATGGAGTTCGGCAGTACGCCCGGCGTCGCCGGCTCCATAGTGGACTCTTCCGGCTGGGCGGCCCGCGTCGCCCGGCTGGGCGAGATCACCGGTCAGGACGCGCTGACCTACGCCGGATACCTGTCCGCCCTGCGCCAGCGCCGGCAGGACTTCATCAAGGCCGGTGCCACGTCGACCGATCATGGCCATCCGACCGCGCGTACCCTTGTGGTGAGCCACGACGAGGCGGAAGCCTTGTTCCAGAAGGGATTGCGCGGCGAGGCGACCGGCGCCGACGCCGAGGCGTTCCGCGCGGTGATGCTGGTCGAACTGGCGCGGATGTCCATCGAGGACGGACTGGTGATGCAGCTGCACCCGGGGGCGGTCCGCAACCACAACCGGTGGCTGCACGAGGGCTACGGCCGCGACGTCGGCGGCGACATCCCCCAGCCGACCGATTACGTGCACGGCCTGATGCCGTTGCTGGCCGAGCACGGCAACGATCCGCGGCTGCGGCTGGTCCTCTACACGCTCGACGAGACCGCCTTCAGCCGCGAGCTGGCCCCGCTGGCCGGTGGCTACGCCGCCCTCTACCTCGGCGCACCGTGGTGGTTCCTGGACTCACCGGAGGTCCTTCGCCGCTTCCGCGAGGCGGTGACCGAGACGGCCGGGTTCTACAACACCGCCGGGTTCGTCGACGACACCCGCGCGTTCTGCTCCATCCCGGTACGCCATGACGTGGCCCGGCGCATCGACGCCGGATTCCTGGCCCGCCTGGTGACCGAGCACCGGCTCAGCCTCGACGAGGCCGCCGAGACCATCGCCGATCTGGCGTACCACTTGCCGAAACGAGTCTTCAAGGTGAACGGCCGATGAGCAAGATACTCGCCGCCGAGGTGCACGACGTGCGCTTCCCGACCGCCGCGCGGGGCGACGGCTCCGACGCCATCAACCGCGGCGACTACTCGGCCGCGTACGTCGAGCTGACGACGTCCGACGGCGTGACCGGGGCCGGGTTCACCTTCACCAACGGGCGGGGCAACGAGATCGCCTGTGCGGCGATCGAAGCGCTGGCCCCGGCCGTCGTCGGCCGGACGCTGGACGAGATCCGGGCCGAGCCGGTGGCGTTCTGGCGGTCCCTCACGGCCGACGCGCAGCTGCGCTGGCTGGGCCCGGAGAAGGGCGTCATCCAAATGGCCGCCGGCGCCCTGGTGAACGCGGTCTGGGACCTGCGGGCCAAGGCCGCCGGGGTTCCGCTGTGGCGCCTGCTCGCCGACATGCCCAGCGAGGAGCTGGTCCGCACGATCGACTTCCACCACATCACCGACGCCCTCACCCCGGCCGAGGCCCTCGACATCCTCGAACGCGGCCGGGACGGCTGCGAGTCGCGCCGGCAAGAGCTGGAGCGCAACGGCTTCCCGTCCTACACGACCTCGGTCGGCTGGCTGGGCTACCCCGACGAGAAGGTCCGCGCGCTCACGCGGCAGGCGTACGCCGAGGGCTGGCGGGCGATGAAGATGAAGGTCGGCGGCCCGCTGGCGGACGACATCCGCCGGGCGCGCATCATCCGGGCGGAGATCGGGCCGGACGCGCTGCTGATGATGGACGCGAACCAGGTCTGGGACGTCGACGAGGCGATCGCGGCGATGGCCGTCCTGAACGAGGTTGACCCCTACTGGATCGAGGAGCCGACGCACGCCGACGACGTCCTCGGCCACGCCCGCATCGCCGAGGCGGTCGCCGGCCTCACGCAGGGGCGCTGCCGGGTGGCGACCGGCGAGGTGGCCGCCAACCGGGTCATCTTCAAGCAGCTGTTGCAGGCCAACGCGATCGGCGTCATGCAGATCGACGCCTGCCGGGTCGCGGGGGTCAACGAGGTCCTCGCCGAACTGCTGCTGGCCGCGAAGTTCGGCGTCGCCGTGTGCCCCCACGCGGGCGGCGTCGGGCTGTGCGAGTACGTCCAGCACCTGGCGATCTTCGACTACCTGCGGGTCGGCTGCGACCTCGACGGGCGGATGGTCGAATACGTCGACCACCTGCACGAGCACTTCGTGGACCCCGTGCGTACGCGCGACGGCCGGTACCTGCTGCCGGAGCAGCCGGGCTACAGCAGCACGCTGAAGCCCGAAGCGATCGCCGAATACTCGTTCCCGAACGGACCGGTATGGCGACGGTGAAACGCCTGAACCGCGCCGCGGTGAGCGGGCTGCCCGGGGCCGCCCGGCCGCTGGTGACGCCGGGCGATGTCGCCGCGGGTGTCCTGCATCTGGGGGTCGGCGCCTTCCACCGGGCGCATCAGGCCGTTTACACCGAGGCGGCCATCGCGGCGGGCGGCGGCGACTGGGCCATCGTGGCGGTCGCGCCGAACAGCCGCCCGGTCATCGATGCGCTGCGCGAGCAGGACAACCTGTTCAGCGTCGTCGAGCTGGACGGCGCCGGGGAACGGGTACGCGTCAACGGCGCGATCGGGGGAGTGCTGCATTCGCCCACGCAACGCGAGGCAGTGCTGGAGCGCCTGGCCGACCCCGCCATCCGGGTCGTCACGCTGACGGTCACGGAGAAGGCGTACCAGCCGGGGTCGGACGTGATGCGGCTGCTGGCCGAGGGGCTGCGCCGGCGGGCGTCGGACGGCGGCGCGCCGCTGGCCGTGGTCAGCTGCGACAACTTGCCCGCCAACGGCTCGCGCCTGCGGGCGGTGCTGGGCGAGGCCATGCAGGGTGAGACCGGTCCGGACGTGACCTTCCCGTGCACCACAGTGGACCGGATCGTGCCGGCGACGACCGAAGCGACGCTCGCCACCGCGCAGACCGCGCTGGGCGTACGCGACGAGGCCGCCGTGCAGGCCGAGCCCTACCGGCAGTGGGTCATCGAGGACGCCTTTCCGGGCGGCCGGCCGTGCTGGGAACGGGCCGGTGCCGTCCTCACCGGCGACGTCGCGCCGTGGGAGCAGCTGAAACTGCGTACGCTCAACGGCGTCCATTCAACGCTGGCGTACCTGGGCGCGCTCGCGGGGTGTGAGACGATCGCCGACGCCCTGCGGCTGCCGGGCATGCGCGACACGTTGCGGCGGTTCATCGCCGAGGAGGTCGCACCGAGCTTCGCCCCGCCACCGGGGGTAAACGTGGTGGAGTACGGCGACGAGGTCTTGGAGCGCTTCGCCAATCCGGCCATCCGCCACCGCACGATCCAGGTCGCCATGGACGGTACGCAGAAACTGCCGTACCGCGTCCTGGAAACCGTACGCAATCGCCGCCGCGACGGCGCCGAGCCCCGCTACGGTGCGCTGGTGATCGCCGCCTGGATGAGATTCGCCGCCGGCCGTGCCGACGACGGCCGGGCGCTGCCCCTCGACGACCCGCTCGCGCCGGCCGTGAAGGCGAAGCTGGCCGGGGGAGGGTCCGCGGTCGACGCCTTGCTCGGCCTGGACCAGGTCTTCCCGGCCGACGTCGCGAGCGACGGCGTGATCCGCAAGCTCATCGAGACCTGGTACGCCGACCTCGCCCGCTTCGGCGCGAGCGCCGTAGTCGCGAGGGCCGCGTCATGACCGATCGCAGTGCGGCCATCGGACAGCACATGACCCGCGTCGCGCTGGTGGGGGCCAACGGTTTCGGGCTGTCGCACCGCCGCAAGCTCGCCGCCATCGAGGAGGCGGAATTGGTGGCGTTGTGCGACACCGCGCCCGTCGAAGCGCCGGAGGCCAAGCTCTACACCGACCATCGCGAGATGCTGCGGGACACCGCGCCCGACGTCGTCATCGTGGCCACGCCGCCGTACACCCACGCGCCGATCGCGCTGGACGCCATCGAAGCCGGGTGCGACGTCTACGTCGAGAAGCCGCCCGTGGTGTCCCTGGCCGAGCACGACCAGCTCATGGCCGCGCTCTCGGTCACCGGCCGCGTGGCGCAGGTCGGCTTCCAGGCGCTCGGATCGCATGCCTTCCAACGGCTTCGCGCGGCCCTCGCCGCCGGCGCGATCGGCGAAGTCACCGCGGTCTCCTGTTACGGTGCCTGGCAACGCGAGGACTCGTACTGGAACCGGTCGCCGTGGGCGGGCAAGCGCGCGGTCGGCGGCCGCCCGTCGGTCGACGGCGCGCTGTCGAATCCGTTCGCGCACGCCCTCATGCAATGCCTCGCTACCCTTCCTCCGTCCCCTGTGGACAGTGTGGAGGTCGAGCGGTACAAGGTCCGCGACGATCTGGAGGTCGACGAGACCGGCTGCGTCCGCGTACGCCTCCACAGTGGCCAGACCATCGTCGTCGCGGTCACGCTCAACGCCGAAGAGCACGCCGACCCCGAGATCATCGTGCACGGGACGGCCGGGCTGGCGCGGCTCGCGTACACCCGCGACCACCTGGCGATCCCGGGCTTCGAGGGGACCGTCGACGGGCGCGACGACCTGCTCCGCAATCTGATCGCCTACCGCCGCGGCGCCGAGCTGATCGCGCCGCTCGCCCGCACCGCGCCGTTCACCCAGATCGTCGAACACATCCAGGCCGCCGCGCCGCGCGCGATCCACCCCTCGCGCATCGCCTGGCACGGCGACGGTCCGTCGCGCCGCGCCGTGGTCCTGGCCGTCGATGCGGTTGTACGCGCAGCGGCGCGGTCGCTGTCATTGATGTCCGAAGTGGATGATCCCACGCTGCCCGGAGGAGACTGATGAAGCAGTACACCCTGGCCGACCTCCTGCCCACCGTGCTCGCCGGCAACGTCGTGGAGCGGGGCGGCATCACCCGGTACGAGAGCGGCACCCGCAGCCACCCGGAGGGCCACCACATTCACGAGCACCACGAGGTCTTCGTCATCGTCCAGGGCAGCGGGCACATCGAGATCGACGGCGCGCGTACGCCCTTGCGCGCCGGGGACGTCTTCCTGGTCGAGCCGGGCGAGGACCACCATGTCATCAGCGAGGGCGAGCTGCCCCTCCAGTCGGCCTGGATGCACGTGCGCAGCGCCACGTGACGCCAGTGCAACCCGACTGCAAACACCGTCCCTGCCAACAGCCACCAAAGCGGACACACCCGGCAGATAACCACCGGGCGCTTCGGCTATGGCCGTATTTGCCGCAACATACCTGCAAATAGAACTTATTGACTGTATAGACCGGGACGACGACAGTCGACCGTATGAGAATCCTTCGATCGATCGCCGTCGTGAGCGTGACGGCGTTCGCGCTCCTCCCGGCGCCGCCGGCGGGCGCCGCGGCCGAGGACGGTACTAGCTGCCAGGCCTCGGCAAAGGTAGCAGGGTGCGTTGGTTCGGTCGACGCGTTCACGCCTTTGTCGGGGCCGGACCTCGGTCTCGGCCCGCTGGCGGCGTTGGGACGGGCGGTGCTCGCCCCGAACGATGGCTGGGCCGCGGAGGGCACCGGTACCACCGGCGGCTCGGCGGCCGACGCCGACCACGTCTTCGTCGCCGCCACCCGGGCGGAGCTGGTCACGGCGCTCGGCGGCAACAACGCCACCAACCGCACCAACGCCGTACCGAAGATCATCTACGTGCGGGGCACCGTCAACGGCTTCGAGGCCGCCGACGGCACCATGCTGAGCTGCACCGACCTCGCCGATCCGGGGTACACACTGGACGGTTACCTGGCCGCGTACGATCCCGCCACGTGGGGGCGGGTCGCACCGTCGGGGCCGCTGGAGGACGCCCGCCGGCGGTCGGTGACGAACCAGACCGCGCAGACCCAGATCAACGTCGGCCCCAACACCACCATCGTCGGGCTGCCCGGCGCGACGATGGCCGAGCTGACGCTGATGATGGACACGGCGGACAACGTCATCGTGCGTAACCTGCACTTCCGCGACGCGCACGACTGCTTCCCGGCGTGGTCGCCCACCGACGGTGCGAACGGCAACTGGAACTCGCAGTTCGACAACCTGTCGGTACGCCGCAGCCAGCACGTCTGGCTCGACCACAACAGCTTCGACGACGGCGACAACCCCGACAGCACCCAGCCGGTCCTCTTCGGCCGGCCGTACCAGGTGCATGACGGCGCCGCCGACCTGACCCACACGTCGAACCTGCTGACCGTGTCGTTCAACAAGTTCTCCTCGCACGACAAGGTCATGCTGATCGGCTCGACCGACAACCCGTCCGGCGGCGACCCCGGCCGGCTGAAGATCACCCTGCACCACAACCTGTTCTCCGCCAACGTCCAGCGGCTGCCGCGCGTCCGCTACGGCCAGGTCGACCTCTACAACAACGTGTACCGCTTGGACGGGTCGGTCGACTACGCGTGGGGCGTGGGGGTCCAATCCTCCCTCTACGCCGAGAACAACTACGTCGCGCTGACCGGCGACGCCGACCCCACCGAGTTCGTTCACGACTGGGGCGGCACGAAGATGACCGAGCGTGGCACGTGGCTGCGCGTCAACGGCTCCCCGCCGCGGCCGGTCAGCCTGCTCAGCGCGTACAACGAGGTTCATGAACCGGATCTGGGCGCGGACGCGGGCTGGACGCCCACGCTGCGGGCCGGGCCGGTCCTGCCCGCACCCGCTGTTGCCCTCCTCGTACCGCTCCTGGCGGGTGCTTTGTAACCCTTGGAGGTTCCCCCCATGAAACACGCGCACGACTCCACGGTGCCGCGTCATCGCGCCGCGAGGCGCTGGACCCTGGCGTCGGCGGCGGGTACTGCGGCCGCCGCCGTCGCCCTGGTCCTGAGCATGTCGACCGTCGCCCAGGCCGCCACGCTTTTCTCGGACACCTTCGAAGACGGCAACACCACCGGCTGGTCGCAGTCGGGCGGCGCCTGGACCGTGGTGACCGACGGCTCGCGGGTTCTCCAGCAGGGCAACATCTCCAGCGAGCTGGCCCGGCTCTTCGCCGGTGACAACGCCTGGACGAACTACTCGCTGCAGGCCCGGGTCAAGCCGACGCAGTTCGACGGCAGCGCCCGCTTCGTCGGCATCTCGGCTCGCACCAGCGGAGCTACGAAGTTCTACCGGCTGGCTCTGATCAACACCAACCGGGTCGAGCTGCAGGCCGTCAACGGCAGTTCGGTGACGGTGATCGGCGGCATCTCGCGGACGGTGTCCGCCGGAACCTGGTACACGCTGCGCATCGACGTGAACGGCAGCAGCATCTCCGGATTCGTCGACGGCGCTCAGGTCGGTTCGGGCACGAACACCATGGAGGACAACGGCCGGATCGCGATGCAGAGCTTCCATGCGACCGCGCGCTACGACGACGTCCTCGTGTCGACGATCGGCTCGCAGCCGTCGCCGTCGGCCTCGCCGCCGGCGTCTCCGCCCGCATCGTCTTCGCCGACACCGACGCGCACGAGCAGCCCGCAGCCGCCCGGCGGCATCGTCGGCTGGGCCACCCAGGGTGGCGGTACGACCGGCGGCGCCGGCGGGCCGACCACGACGGTGACCAGCCTGTCCGCCCTGACCTCCGCGGTCGCCAGCGACAGCGCGAAGACCGTCATGGTCAGCGGCAGCTTCTCATGCTCCGCCGACGTGCGGATCGGCTCCAACACCTCGGTGATCGGCGTCGGCTCGAACTCCGGCCTCAACGGCTGCGGCCTGGCCGTGGTGGACGAGAGCAACGTCATCATCCGCAACATGCGGATCGCGAACGTCCAGGCCGGCAACGGCAACGGTGACGCGATCCACGTCGACCACGGCACCCGGCTGTGGATCGACCACAACGACCTGTCCAGCAACACCACCAGCGGCACGGACTTCTACGACGGCCTGCTCGACATGACCCACGCCGCCGACTTCATCACCGTGTCCTGGAACCGGTTCCACGACCACATCAAGTGCTCGCTCGTCGGCCACAGCGACTCGAACGCGTCGGAGGACACCGGGCACCTGCGGATCACGTACCACCACAACCTGTTCAGCGCCTGCAACTCGCGGGACCCGCGCGTACGCTTCGGCAACCCGGTGCACGTATACAACAACTACTACGTGAACATCGGCGACTATGCCGTCGCGTCGACCGAGAACGCCGGGGTTCTGGTCGAGGGCAACTACTTCGAGAATGTGCCGGACCCGTTCCACCTCGGTGAGGGCAGCTCCGACCCGGGCTCGATCGTGGCTCGCAACAACTTCTTCGTGAACTCCGGAGCCGGGCAGAGCGGCGGCAGCGTCGGCTCGATCCCGTACTCCTACACGCTGGAGACGGCCAGCAACGTGAAGGCGTCGGTCACGGCCGGTGCCGGCACGGGCCGCATCTGATCGCATGATTCCAGGGGCGCCCTCGTTTGACCCGGGGGCGCCCCATCCACCCATCTGGCGTGCATCTGCCTTGGCGTCTGGCTCACCTATCGGCGAGTTTTTCCCATTTTTTACAGAAATAGCCGGATAATAGAGTCATGAGCACCCGGCTGGCCACATTCAATGTGGAGAATCTGTTCGCCCGGGCGAAAGCGCTCGACACCGCCACGTGGGGCCAGGGCGGCCCGGCGCTGGCCGCTTTCGAAGACTTCAACCGGCTCGCGGCCAAGAAGAAGTACAGCGACACCGACAAGGAGAAGATGCTCGAAGCGCTGACGACGCTGCGGGTTCTGGTCCATACGGACGAAGGGCTGCGGCTGAACAAGCGCCAGTTCGACGACGCGTGGGCCCTCCTGCGCGAGAACCGCGGCGATTTCCTGGTCGCGCCCAGCCACGACGAGCCGCGCATCGTCGCCAACGGCCGGGCCGACTGGGTGGGCTGGGTCGAGCTGACCGTGGAACCGGTCGACGAGGTGGCGACCCGGATGACGGCGAAGGTCATCGACGACGTAGCGGCCGATGTCCTGTGCGTCGTCGAGGCCGAGAACCGCCCGTCGCTCGTACGCTTCAACGAGGAGCTGCTCGGCAACCGCTACGGCCACGCGATGCTGATCGACGGCAACGACCTGCGCGGCATCGACGTCGGGCTGTTCTGCACCGCCGCGGTCGACGTGCGGTGGATGCGCAGTCATGTCGACATCGCCGACACCGATCCGAAGCGCAAGCTGTTCAGCCGCGACTGCCCGGTGTACCACCTGCGCTTGCCCGGCGGCGCCGACCTCTACGTGATGCTCAACCACCTCAAGAGCCAGTCGTTCAGCAGCGGCGACCCGGATCCGTTGCGTACGCGCCAAAGCGAGCGCGTCGCGAAGCTCTACAAGCAACTGCGCAAGGAGGGTGCCGAGCTGGTCGCCGTGCTGGGCGATTTCAACAAGGCACCGGACAAGGACGACCCGTCCCAGCATCCAACCCTGGAGGCGCTGTTCAGGCCCCGGTCGCAGCTCGTCGACGCGTATGGCCTCGACCAGTTCTCCGGGCTGTTCGACCCGAAGGACACCGAGCAGCAGCGGCCCGGCAGCTTCCAGTCCTGCACGATGAGCAACCGGCTGGACTACATCCTGCTGTCGCCGGAGCTGGCCGAACTCGTCACCGACGGCGGCGTCTTCCGTAAGGGGCTGTGGGGCGACCCCTCCAACGTCAATCCGCCGAAGCTGTGGTCGAGCTATCCGGAGATCACCGCGTCGCGCCACGGTGCGTCGGATCACGCCGCCGTCTGGGTGGACCTGGATTTGTAGGCGTTGCGACAGCCGTCAGGCGGCCGAGAGCTCGGCGATGGCGTCGCGAACCGTGGGTACGACGACGAACGCCTCGTCGAGGCCGCTGACCTCCAGGATGCGCCGGACTATCGACTGTGGACCGGCGATGGCCAGCCGGCCGCCCTCCGGCCCGACGCGCGTGGCGATCTGCACGAACGCGGCCAGCCCCGAGGAGTCGCAGAAGGCCAGGTCGCGGGCGTCGATGATGACGTCGCGGGCGCCGTCTGCGATCAGTGCCATCGCGGCACTCGTCAGATTGGCTGCGGTGGACATGTCGAGGTCGCCCGCCACGGCCAGCAGCGGGTGACCGTCGAGGTCGTCCGCGGTGATGCTTAGCGGCATGCGCACTCCGTCCTGCCTGATCTCGGGGCCGTCGATGACCCGCGTCACCGATTGTGACGGTTGATCGGCCGGGCTGCAATGCACGCTCGCCCAGCCGCCGGAAGCGAGCGCCCAGCGGCGGCGCTGTGCTCACCGGGCGGCCGGGTGAGCGGCGGTGTAGCGTGTCGGGGACCACCCCCGGCCGGGTCGCTGAGCCGCGCGAAGTGTGTCGGCTGCCGAGCAGCGGCACCGGCCCGACCACCTTTGCGAGGCTGAACCGATGGAGTTGAACGCGGCCAAGCGGATCTCGGTGATCCTGGCCGAACGGCAGGACGAAATCGTCGCGCAGTGGAACGACATCGTCCGGCAGAACCTGCGCGGCCGGCTCACCAAGGGCGAACTCGCCCAGCAGATCACCGAGCTGTACGGGGCGCTGCGGGCGGCGCTGGACGGCGGCGGGCTCACGGCCGACGCCCCGGCGGCGGCCGAGCTGGCCGGGCTGCTGACCGACCTGTCGGCCAACCGGGCGCGGCAGGGCTTCACCGTCTCGGAGACGGCGATCAGCGTCTTCGCGGTCAAGAACGCCGTCTATACGGTCGGCGGCGGCGAGGACCTGCTGTCCAAGGCCGATTTCGCCGAGTTCTCGCTCTTCGTGGACCAGCTCGGCCTGCAGACCGTCGAGGCGTACATGGCCACGCGCGATGGGCTCATCGCCGAACAGACGCAGCAGCTGATGGAGCTGTCCACGCCGGTGGTGAAGCTGTGGGACGGCGTCGTCGCGGTGCCGCTCATCGGCACGCTCGACTCGGCCCGGTCGCAGATCGTCATGGAGCGGCTGCTGGAAGCGCTCGTCGAGACCGGCTCGCCGTACGCGATCCTCGACATCACCGGCGTACCGGCGGTGGACACGCAGGTCGCCCAGCACATCCTCAAGACCGTGGTGGCCGCTCAGCTCATGGGTGCGCAGTGTGTCATCTCGGGCATCCGCCCGCAGATCGCCCAGACCATCGTGTCGCTGGGCATCGAGTTCGGCGACATCGTGACCAAGGCCAACCTCGCCGACGCGCTGCAGTACGTGCTGCGGGCCGGCGGGGTCGAGATGGTCCGGCGCACGCCGAAGTCGGCGATCTGATGGATCGCGTACCCGTCCTGCCCCTGGGCGACGTGCTGCTGGTGTCGATCCAGGTGGACCTGGAGGATCAGCTCGCGCTGCGGCTGCAGGAGGACCTCGCGGAGAAGATCGTCGCGACCGGCGTACACGGCGTCATCATCGACATCACCGCGCTGGACATCGTGGACTCGTTCGTCGGCCGGATGCTGGCCACCATCGCCTCGGTGTCGCGGGTCCTCGACGCCGAGACCGTGGTAGTGGGAATGCGCCCGGCCGTTGCCATCACGCTGGTCGAGCTGGGCCTGCCGCTGCGGGGCATCCGGACCGCCCTCAACGTCGAGCTGGGCCTGCGGATGCTGCGCGAGGCCCGGCCCGAGGCGCCGGTGGAGGAACTCGAACCGGACGACACCACGGCCGCGGCATGATCCAGGCGGAGCCGTCCGGGCCGGTACGACGGCAGGACATCGTCGGCGACGACGACGTGGTGCGCGTACGCCAGCTCGTCCGGACGGTGGCGGTGGAGACCAAGCTGACCCTGGTCGACCAGACGAAACTGGTGACGGCGGCCAGCGAGCTGGCCCGCAACACGCTGGTGCACGGCGGCGGTGGGTACGCCGAGGTGCAGCAGGTGACCAACGGGCGGCGGCTGGGCATCCGGATCATGTTCGCCGACACCGGTCCCGGCATCCCGGATCTGGACCGCGCCTTCACCGACGGCTACTCGACCGGCGGCGGGCTGGGCCTGGGCCTGTCCGGTGCGCGCCGGCTGATGGACGAGCTGGACCTGTCGACCGAGGTCGGCAAGGGTACCGTCGTCACCGCGGTCAAATGGGAGCGGTGAACGTGACCGAGCGGGAAGCCGAGGACCGGCTGTGGCTGCCCGCGACGGAGATGGCCGCGGCCGGCGGCGTACGCCGGGCCGCCGTGGCGCTGGGCAGCGAGGCCGCCCTGAGCCCGCCGGCCCTCGGCGATCTGGCGATCATCGCGACCGAGATCTCCACCAACCTGGCTCGCCACGCGGAGCAGGGTGTGGTGTTGTTACGGCTGGTCCGCAGCGGCGACGCCGCCGGCGTCGAGATCGTGGCCGTCGACCGGGGGCCCGGCATGCATGACTTCGAGAAGTCCACTGTGGATGGTTACTCGACCGGTGGCACCCTCGGCATCGGGCTCGGTGCCATCGCCCGCATGGCGACCGAGCTGGACGCGTACTCGCAAGTGGGTCCGGGCACGGTGCTGGCCGCGTCGATCTGGAGCGCACCCGTCCCACCGCCCTGGTACGCCGGCGCCTGCCGCCCGTTCACCGGCGAATCCCTCTGCGGCGACGCGTACGCCGTCCGGGAGGTCCGTGGGCGGCGGCAGCTGATGCTCTGCGACGGTCTCGGGCACGGCCCGCTCGCGGCCATGGCGGCGCAGGCGGCCGTGGCGGCCTTCCGCGCCGCACCCGTGGCCGGCCCGAAGGAGGTGCTGGCGTACCTGCACGAGCGGCTCGCCAGCACTCGGGGTGCCGTCATCGCGGTGGCCGAAGTGGACACCGACGACGAGGAGGTGCGCTTCTGCGGCGTCGGCAACGTCAGTGCGGTGGTGTGCGGCCCGTCCCGGCGGGCGATGGTGTCGCTGCCCGGGATCGCCGGGCAGCAGAAACGCGATCTCCGCGAGTTCGTGTACCCGCTGCCGCCCGGGTCGCTGATCGTGCTGCACTCCGACGGGCTGACCGAACGGTGGAGCCTCGACGACTATCCCGGCTTGAGCGGCCGCGCCCCGATCGTGATCGCGGCGACCCTGCTGCGCGACGCCGGCAAGCGCCGCGACGATGCGGCCGTTCTGGTGGCGAGGCCCTGATGGCCCTGCGCGAGCTGCTGCGTACCCTCATCGCCGCCGAGCCGGACGTGTTCGTCGTACGCCGCCAGGGCCGGCAGTTCGCCGCCGCGCTGGGGCTGGAGAACCAGGATCAGATTCGGGTCGCCGCGGCGCTGTCGGAGACCGGCCGCCGGCTGCTGGCGCTGGGCCGCGTCACCGTCGAGTTCGGGCTCCAATTGCCGGGTGCGCCGGGCGAGCCGACACTGCTGCGCTTTCGGGCCTCGGTCGCGGCCGTGGCCGACGACGACTTCGTCACGGCCATGAGTCTGGCGAAGGGATTGATGGACCGCTGGGCCGTCGACCGGACCGCGACGCATACCTCGGTGACGATGGCGCGCCGCGTACCCGACCGGGTGGCGCAGCTCGACGACGAGGAGCTGTCCGCGATCCGCGGCGATGTGGTGTCCACGACGCCGGGTACGCCGCTGGAAGAGCTGGCCGAACACAACCGCCAGCTGCTGGCGACCCTCGCCGACGTGCAGGCGCAGCGCGACGAGTTGCTGCGGCTGAACCAGGAGCTGGAGGAGACCAACCGGGGCGTCCTCGCGCTCTACACCGAGCTGTCGGAGGAGCTGGAGGCGACCAACCGCGGTGTCGTCGCCCTCTACGCCGAGCTGGACCAGCGTACGCAGGAGCTGCGCTCGGCCAGCGAGGCCAAGACCCGGTTCCTCGCCAACGTCACGCACGAGCTGCGCTCGCCCGTAACGTCGATCACCGGCCTGACCCGCCTGCTGCGCGATCCGCAGTCCGATCCGCTCAGCCCGGACCAGGCCGAGCAGCTGGAGCTGATCGAGGTGTCGGCTCGGCAGCTGCTGAACCTCGTCAACGACCTGCTGAACCTGGCCAAGGCGGAGGCCGGGCGGGTCGAGCCGGCGCGGGAGGACACCGACCTGCGGCCGATCTTCACGACCCTGCGCGGTACGCTGCGTGCGGTGCCCAGCTTCGCGGCGACGACGCTGGTGGTCAATGAGCCCACCGGCGTTCCGGTCATCCACACCGACCCGATCCTGCTCGCCCAGGTGCTGCGCAACCTGCTGACCAACGGCCTGAAATTCACGCCCAGCGGCGAAGTGCGCCTGTCCGCCGAGTACGCCGGCGACCATGTGCTGCTGACCGTCGCCGACACCGGCATCGGCATCCCCGACGAAGAGCGCGAGCGGGTCTTCGAGGAGTTCCACCAGATCCGCGGCCCGTTGCAGGCCCGGTCCCAGGGCACCGGGCTGGGCCTGCCCTACGCCCGCCGCCTGGTCGAGGCGCTCGGCGGCACGCTGACCCTGGACAGCGAGGTCGGCCAGGGCAGCACGTTCACCGTCCGGCTGCCGATCGGCTCGCTCGACGGCGTCGGTGAAGGCCGCGAGACCGTGGTGCTCGTCGTGGACGACGACGACGGGTTCCGGGCGGCGGCCACCAGTGTGCTGCGGGGCTGCGGGTTCGCCGTACGCGAGGCCGCCGACGGGCGTACGGCGCTGGCGGCGATCACGGCCCGCCCACCCGACTTGATCCTGCTCGATCTGCGCCTGGCCGAGCTGGACGGCTTCGCCGTGCTCGCCGCGCTGAACGCCGACGAGGATCTGCGGGCCATCCCGGTCGTCGTCGTCACCGCGTACCCGCAGGACATGACCGACACCGAGGCATTACGCCACACGACGGCCGTGCTGGACAAGTCCGAGACCACATTGGACGATCTGTGCGGGGTGGCCCGGCTGACCGCGCGGAGCCCTCGATGACCAACACGGTCCTGGTGGTGGACGACACGCCGTCGAAACGGTACGTCCTGGCGAACTGGCTTCGGCGGGGCGGCTACACCGTATTCGAGGCGGCGACCGGGGCGCAGGCGCTGGAGCGCTTCGGCGGGGGCGGCATCGATCTGGTCGTGCTCGACGTACGCCTGCCCGACATCACCGGGTTCGAGGTCTGCGAGCAGATCAAGGCGCACCCGGTGCACGGCACGACACCCGTGGTCCACGTGTCCGCGGCGGCCATCCACACCGTCGACCGTACGCACGGCTTGGAGCGCGGCGCCGACGCTTACCTGGTCGAGCCGATCGACCCCGACGAGCTGCTCGCGACCGTCGGTTCGATCCTGCACTACTACCAGGCCCGGTTGCAGGCGGAGCGGCTCGCGGTCCGGCTGACCCGGCTGGTACGCGCCACCGCGGCCATGGGTTCGGCCACCACGCAACGGCGCCTGCTGGAGGCGGCCGCCAGCGAGGGAGCGGCGATCTTCGGCAGCCCGATCCTGCTGATCACCAACGACACCGGCGGTGCCCGGGTCGTCGCCACCTGCACCGGTCCCGGCGAGCCCGTCTACGTGCGCCCGTCCATGGTGGACCTCGGCGCTGAGCCGCTGGGCGTACAGAACCGCGACGACCCGTCCGATCGCTGGCCGCAGATCGCCTTCCCGGAAGCGATGGTGCGCGTGCTGAGCGTGCGTATGCGCCCTGAGCGGCCGGCTATCTACGTGGTCGTACCGGTCAACGCCGTTACCGAGGGTGCGCCCGTACTGACGCTGTTCGGCCAGGCCGTCATAGCGGCGACCGACACCCTGCGCCTGTTCGAGGAGGAGCACAACCTCGCGCTCACCTTGCAGCGCAGTCTTATGCCGGGCCGGCTGCCGGCGGTCGATGGGCTCGACATCGCGGTCCGCTATGTCCCGGCCAGCCGTACGGCCGAGATCGGCGGCGACTTCTATGAAGTCATCCGGCTCGCCGACCGGGTCGTGGTGGCGGTCGGCGACGTGGGTGGCCATTCGCTGCACGCCGCCACCGTCATGGCCGAGCTACGCCACGCGACGCGGGCGTACGTCGCGGAAGGGCATGCGCCGGCCGCGGTCGTCGACCGGCTCAATCACCTCATGACCGCATTCATCCCCGGTGAGATCGCAACGCTGTGCCTGCTGACCGTGGACCCCGCGTCCGGCCGCGTACGCATGGCCAACGCCGGGCATCCGGCACCGGTCGTGTCGGGACCGGACGGCGTGCGGACCGTCGGCGGCCACGGCCCGCTGCTGGGCATCCGCGTACGCCCGGCGGCCGAGACCGAGTTCGTGCTGGCCGCGGGCGAGACCCTGGTCGTCTACACCGATGGCCTGGTCGAGCAGCGCAATGAGAACCTTGACGACAGCTTCGCACGGCTCGCCGCGGCGGCGGCGACGGTGGAGCCGGATCTGGAACAGTTCGCCAGCCGCCTGCTGGAGGAGGTCGGCCCGCACGACCCCGGCGACGACGTCGCGCTGGTCACGGTCCGGCGTCGCCCAGCGGATGCGCGCCGGTCTCCTATGCTCGGATGATCGGCAACATCTGCTCGGATGATCGGCAACATCAGGAGGACCTCGGGTGCCCATCGGCGGAACACCGTCTGATCAGGTGTTCGACCACGGATCGCCGCCCATCGGCGGCAATGTCCCGCCGTCGTTCGCGCCGTCGTTCGCGGTGGACCTGCCGGCGCTGACCGGCCTGCGGGCGGAGGTCGCCCGGTGTGGGCGAGCGGTGGGCCTGGCCGAGGGCACCGGCAACGACCTGCTCCTGGCGGCGAACGAGCTGCTGACCAATGTGGTACGCCACGGCGGCGGCACCGGCCGGATGTGGTTGTGGCATGACGACGGCTGGTTCTATTGCCACGTCGCCGATCGAGGTCCGGGCCTGCCAGTGACGCCGAAGGAACTCTACGAGGCGGACCCGCCCGCGACCGCACCTACGGGCCGCGGCCTGTGGCTCATCTGGCGGTTCGTGGACCGCGTCCGGATCCAGTCGGGCCCGGCCGGTACGGCCGTCACGATCGCGTTCCCGCTCGTAGGTACGTGAGGACCGCGAGCACCCGGCGGTTCGCGTCGTCGGTGGGCGGCAGGCCCAGCTTGGCCAGGATGTTGCCGACGTGCTTGCCGACGGCCGCCTCGGTCACGAACAGCCGCCGGGCGATCGCGGCGTTCGAGTGGCCCTCGGCGACCAGGGCCAGCACCTCGCACTCGCGCGGCGACAACGCCGCCAGCGGGTCGTGCGGCCGGCGCAGAAGATGGCGGACCACGTCCGGATCGACGACGGTCCCTCCACTCAGGACGGTACGCACCGCCGCGACGAAGTCGGTGACGTCGACGACCCGGTCCTTCAGCAGGTATCCGACCGCCCGGCCCGCGCCGCTGTCGAGCAGCTGGGCGGCGTACTCGGTCTGGACGTACTGGCTCAGGACGACGACCGCGAGCGCCGGATCCGTGCAGCGCAGCTCGACCGCGGCTCGCAGTCCTTCGTCGGTGTGGGTGGGCGGCATGCGGATGTCGGTGATGACGAGGTCCGGCCGCTGGGCGGCGACCGCGTCGAGCAATGCGACCGCGTCGCCGACCGCGGCCACCACCGCGAAGCCGAAGCGCTCCAGGACGCCGGCCAGCCCCTCGCGCAGCAGGACGCCGTCCTCGGCGAGGACCACGCGGGTCACGTCAGGCACGGCAGCTCCACGCGTACGAGCGTAGGGCCACCGGCCGGGCTGGACAGCAGCAGCCGCCCGTTCACCGCGGCGACGCGATCGGCCAGGCCGGTGAGCCCCGATCCCCGGGCGGGATGGGCTCCGCCGCGGCCGTGATCGTGGACCTCCAGGATCACCGTGTCGCCGGCCGCCGCCAGGCGGATCTCGGCAGCGCCGGTGCCGGCGTGCTTGGCGACGTTGCCGAGCGCCTCCGAAGCCGCGAAGTACGCCGTGTTCTCGATCCGCGCCGGGTACCGGTCGGCCAGGCCGGGATCGACGACGACGGCGACCTCCAGCGGCGAGCGGTCGGCCAGATCCCGCAGCGCCGCCGGCAGGCCCAGATCGGCGAGAACCTGCGGGCGGATGCCGTGCACGAGTTCGCGGAGCACCAGCATCAGGTCCTTGGCTTCGCCGTGCGCTTTGTCGAGGGCGGCGGCCGCCGGTGAGCCGTCGGGCAGGTCCAGCCGAGCCACGCCCAGCTGCAACGTCAGGCTGGTGAGCCGGTGCTGGGCGCCGTCGTGCAAGTCGCGTTCGATGCGGCGGCGTTCGGCGTCGAACGCGTCCACCAGCCGCGTCCGCGACCGGGCGACCTCCCTCAGTTCCACGTCGTTGCCACCGCCGAGGAGCAGCCGGGCGATCGCGGTGTGCCCCGCCGACAGCAGGCCCACGGCGTACTCCAGGATCGGGATCAGCACGATGCCGGCGACAACGTAGGGAATCGTGCCGGGGATGTTCTCGACCCGGCCGACGATGACGACGGGCCCGCCCGCGACGGTGACGACGATCGGGCTGATCAGCAGGACCACGATGAAGATAGCGGCCAGGACCAGCCCGGCGTACGCGAGCGGTGCGATAGTGGCCAGCAGCAGGACGTAAAGAACCTCGCGCCAGGTGGCCGCCTCCGCGTACCGCGTCGCGATCCAGGCAAGCAGCCCCGGCCGGGGTATCCGGTGCGCGCTCGTGATCGGACGGCCGTCGACGAGGGCCAGCCGCTGCCGCTCGATCGCCCCGACCGGTATCGCCACCAGCGGACCGGCGACGAGAGCGAACAAGGTGCCGGTGAAGAGCAGCACGACCAGCGGAGCGATCGCTACCGTCGGCTGCACCACCAGGGAGAGCGCCCCTACCCAGGGGAGCCAGAACGGCGCCAGGAACAGCGCGACTACGCCGATCACCGGCAGCGAGGTGAGGACGAACAGCAGCGACCGCCACGGCCAGGCGGAGATGGCGTACCGGCGCTGGCCCAGCGCGGCGAGGACGTGACGGGGCTGGTCATTCATGCGCACACGCTATCCAGCGGTCGCGGAGCGGCCCAGCCGCCTACTACGCCAGACGCGGGTAGTGCTACCCCTACCGGCGCTGCGCCCGCCGGCCGTCCCGGGACCGCCGGTAGCATCGCAGCTGTGCGAGAACGTGAGATCGTCGTGTTCAGCGGCAGCGCCCATCCCGACCTCGCTGAGGAGCTGTGCTCGCATCTCGGCATCGACCTGAGTCCGGTGAAGGTCTCCCGGTTCGCCAACGACTGCCTCGAAGTCCAGCTGATGGCCAACTGCCGGGAACGGGACGTGTTCCTGATCCAGCCGCTGGTCACGCCGGTCCAGGAGAACCTCGTCGAGCTGCTGCTCATGTGCGACGCCGCTCGGGGCGCGTCGGCCGCGCGGATCACCGTGGTCATGCCGCATTACGCGTACGCGCGGTCGGACAAGAAGGATGCGCCGCGGATCTCGATCGGCGGGCGGCTCGTCGCCGACCTTCTCGTCACCGCCGGGGCCAGCCGGGTGCTGGCGATGGCGCTGCACGCGCCGCAGGTGCACGGGTTCTTCTCGATCCCGGTCGACCACCTGCACGCCCTGCGCGAGCTGGCGAACTACTTCCGGCGCTATGACCTGTCGCGCACCACCGTGGTGTCGCCCGATCTCGGGTACGCCAAGGAGGCGGCGGCGTTCGCCCGGCTGCTGGGCGTACCGGTGGCCGCCGGGGCGAAGCAGCGGTTCCCCGATGACCGCGTCGAGATCAGCGCGATCATCGGCGAGGTGACCGATCGGGACGTGATCGTCGTCGACGACGAGATCGCCAAGGGCAGTACGCTGCTGGAGCTGCTGAACCGGCTGCGCGAGCAGGGCGCTCGTTCGGTCCGCATCGCCTGCACCCACGGCCTGTTCGCGGCCGGTGCGCTCAAGCGGTTGTCGGAGCAGCCGGACGTGCTGGAGATCGTGTCAACCAACACGGTGCCGATCCCGGAGCAGGACCGCACCGAGAAGGTGCGCGTGCTGTCGATCGCCCCGGCACTGGCCGAGGCGGTGCGGCGTATCCACAATGGAGAGTCGGTCAGCGCGCTGTTCACCGATCACGGCTGAACGGGCGGCGCCTCGGCCGGCGCGTCGGCGGTCGGCTGGTCACCCAGCAGGCTGATCAGTCCGTCGGCGAGCCCACCGCGCCAGCAGGCGTTGTCGTGGCCGCCGTGGTATTCGCGGTAGGTCACGTCGTACCCCTTGGCCTGCAGGACGTCGCGCAAGTGGCGGTTCTGGTCGCGCAGGGTCCACTCGATCAGCCCGGCCTCCATCCAGATGCGGATCGGCTGCCGGGGCAGGTGCACGAACTGGCGCGTGATGACGCCCGCCTCGACGTCGAACTCCGACCCGCCCGGCCACCAGAACGAGCCCGACTGCGACAGCACCAGGCCGAAGCGGTGGGGTGCGTGCAGCCCGGCGTACGCCGACATCAGCCCGCCCAGGCTCTGCCCGGCGATGACCGTACGGCCGGGATCGCGGCTGATGCGGCGGCCCGCGTACGCCCACGGCATCACCTCGTCGAGCAGGAATCGCAGGTACGCCTCGTGGCCGGTGAGTTCCTTCATGCGGGTCTCGCCGTCGACGGAGTCCACCATGACCGCCACGGTCGGCGGTATGAGGTCCTGCGCCACGAGATTGTCCAGGGTGGACGGAAAGTCGTGGTACCAGTCGTCGCCGTCGAGCAGGACCGCCACGCTGGGCTCGCGTACGCCCTCGGCACCCGCCGGTGTGTAGATCCATACTTTGCGGTGTTTGCCGAGGATCTCGCTGGCCAGCTCGTGCTCGGTGGTTTCGCCGGTGGGCGTACCGGACCGGCGCTCGACCCACGGCTGCGGCAGCGCATCGGGCAGTTCGAGCAGCGACGTCGGCCCGGGATTGGCCCAGATGGCCCCGAACGTGGCCGGGTTGGCCGGGTCGGCGACGCCGCGGCCCATCAGCTCCAGCCACTCGTCCTCCTCGCTGTCGGGGAAGGTACGCCCCTTCAGCGGTCGGGCCGACGGGCAGAACTGGTACGCCGACCGGTAATCGGCCCGTAGCCGGACGGTGAGCGTCCACGCGCCCGCGCATCGGGTCATCAGAAAGGGGCTCAGGTCCCGGTCGGCGCGGGCCTTGTCGGTCAGGGTGTGCAGGCGCAGCAGGACGTCCTCGGCCGGGTGGTGGGGATCGGGATCGGTCCACGTGAACGTCACCCGGCGGTATCGTGAGTCGTCGTCCCGTTCAATGCGCATCGCAGCCTCCCCTGATCTTGTTGGAGATCAGAATAGGGGAATACATCACTGTTTCGCGGGCCTGTCGCCGAAAGGCTGTCGCGGAAAGGGCCGAACCGCCGTCAACCTTCGGGTCCCGAACGGGGTCGTGGTGGGGGAGGAGGTCGCATGGACGCCGAGTTCCGGGAGTTCGTCGAGGCGCGGTACGCGGAGCTGCTGCGCGTGGCGTACCTGCTGACCGGGTCTGCGCACGAGGCCGAGGATCTGGTGCAGACGGCGCTGGTGAAGGTCATGCGGCGGTGGCGGCGCGTCGACGATCCGATGGCGTACCTGCGCCGGGCGATGATCAATCAGAACATCAGCACGTGGCGGCGGTTCCGGATGCGCGAGATCGTCACCGAGACCGTGCCGGAGCGATCCCACCGCGATCCCGCCGAGCTGATCGCCCAGCGGCAGACGGTGCACGCCGCGCTGCGAGCGCTGCCGCCGCGGATGCGCGCGATCGTCGTCCTGCGCTACGTCGCCGACCTGCCCGAAGCCGAGGTGGCGGCGATGCTGGGCTGCTCGGCCGGCACGGTGAAGGCGCTCGCCTCGCGGGGCCTGGCCCGGCTGCGCGAGGCCCTCGGCCCGGTGGAAGTGGCGGCCCTGGCCGGCAACCGAGGAGGAGACCGATGACGGTGGACGAGCGCGTCGGCGCGGCCCTGCGCGATCTGGCCGCGACCATCACGCCGCTGCCCGACCCGGCCGGCCGGGCGTACACCCGTCTGCGGCGCAGCCGGCGCCGACGGCGTACAGCGGCGGGGTTCATGGCGGTCGTGGCGATCGTGGCGGCGGTGCTGGCGCCGCACGCGGCCGGATCCCCGCAGCGCTGGGACGCCACGAGCGAGTGGACGCTGCGGATGACGAGCGAGCCGCGCGGGCCGCTCGCGAGGGACGCCGCGTTCGTCGCGGACCTGACGTGGCAGATGACGCTGCGCGTCCGGGACAGCGAGTTCGCCGTGCTCAACAAGCGGGCTTACCACGCAGCTGACCTGGTGTTCGCCGGCGACGTGGGCGAGCGGCGCGTCGTCCTGCTGGCGCTGGAGGCCGCCGGGTCGAGCCGGCCGGACGCGCTCTGGCTCAGCGCCCCGGCTGGTGCGAGCGCTGCGGAGCTGACCGGACGGCACGGTCTGCGGGTGTTCAGCGAGGGGTTGCAGCCACTGGAGATCGGGCACCTGGACGGCCTGACCATCGCGGTCGCGCCCGCGGGCTGCGAGTTCGAGACCGCGGTGCTGCCGCGGCTGAATCCCTGGCACCCGGAGCCCACCCAGTCCTATCTGGTGCGTACGCCCCAGACGGCGCTGCCGGAGTGGTGGCGCGTGGAATGCGATGGTGTGGTACGGGTCGAGCGCCCGAGCATGGCGCCACGCTCGTTCGACGTTCCCAAGCACATCCCGATCACGGCGGATCAGTACCGCGCCGCGGCGCTGTCCTTCGGGTCCGAGGTTTATGACGCGCCGAGCGTGGTGTGGGCCGGCTCGGTGCCCGGCACCACGGGCGAGACCACAGTGGAAGGTAAGGGCGCCCTCTTCTCGGCGCAGCTGGTCGGCGGGTTCTGGAAGAACAGCCTGCGGATCCTGATCGAGCAGCGGCCCGGCGGCGGCGGATACGAGCTGGATACGCAGTTCACGACCACGGCCGACCCCGCCGACCCGAACCGGTTCATCGCCGTGCAGCCGTCCGACGACGGGCAGCCGGTGATCGTCTTCGCGCCGGCCAAGGCCGCGAAGGTCCGTGCGGTCGCGGGCACCACGCGTACCGATGAGGCGCCGGTGGCCGGCGGGGTGGCGCTGCTCACCAGCGCCGACGCCGGGACCGTCTACGAGGCACTCGATCGATCCGGCACGGTGATCGCCCGGACCGAGGCGGTGACGCCCGGAGCAGTCGTCGGCCGGTCGTGGATCGACAACTGGGACGGTCCCGCGCCCGCCGAGTGATGGTGGGCGCTCGCGCCTGAGCGGGTCACAATGGTTCGGGCGCGAGCGAAGGCAGGGGACATGACGGCAGGCGAAGCGGTTCAGGCGGCTCCGGCGCGGCGGCTGCGCCGGGTCGCCGTCTTCACGACGGTTCTGGTGAGCGTGCTGGGACTGCTGTTCGGCGTGCCGTGGTGGACGCTGGTGATCGCACCGAACTGGCCCGCGCCGGTGCAAGTGGCCGGCAGCGTGGTCTTCGCGCTGGCGGTGCTGGCCCTGCCGGGCACGATGGTCCTCGGGCACGGCCGCGGCCGCGACTGGGCCGCGCGTACCGGCGACACGCTGCTCGGCGTCGTATGGGTGCTGTTCACCTGGTCCGTGCTCGGCAATCTCCTGCGCATCGGTCTCGGCCCGCGCGCCGTCGCCGCGTCGGTCGCGGCCGTCTCGGTCCTGCTTCTCATCTACGGGTACGCCGAGGCGATGCGCGTACCGCGGATCAGGCGAGTCGACGTGACCGTGGACCGGTTGGGCCGCGGCCTGGACGGGACTCGGGTCGTGATGCTGACCGACACCCACTACGGACCGATCGACCGGGCCGCGTGGTCGGCGCGGGTGACGAAGGCGGTCAACGCCCTGGAGCCCGACATCGTGTGCCACGCCGGTGACATCGCCGACGGTAGCGCCGATATGCGCCGTGAGCAGTCGGCGCCGCTGGGTGCCATCGAGGCGAAGCTCGCCCGGGCCTACATCACCGGCAATCACGAGTACTACAGCGGTGTCGCCGGCTGGCTCGACCGCATGGCCGAGCTGGGCTGGGAGTGCCTGCACAACCGGCATGTCGTCGTCGAGCGCGGCGGTGACCGGCTGGTCGTGGCGGGCATCGACGATCTGACGGCGGCCGGCTCGGGGCTGGCCGGGCACGGCGCCGACACTGCCGCCGCCCTCGCCGGAGCGGATCCGCAGCTGCCCGTCCTGTTGTTGGCGCACCAGCCGAAGCAGGTCGGCATGGCCGTCCACCACGGCGTGGATCTGCAGATCTCCGGGCACACCCACGGCGGCCAGATCTGGCCGTTCCACTACCTGGTTCGCACGGATCAGCCCTCGTTGTCCGGTCTGACCCGGCATGGGGCGCGTACGCAGTTGTACACGAGCCGGGGTACGGGCTTCTGGGGCCCGCCGTTCCGGATCTTCGCGCCGAGTGAGATCACCCTCATCACGCTGCGCTCCGGCGCTTAGCAGCAGCAGCGTCGTTTGGCGCTGTGTAACCGACCCGTTACCGTCGGTGCAATGGATGCACTCGCCGACATCGACGTGACCGCGCTCGACCAGCACATCGGCGGCCTGGAGGGGGCCGACGCCGACGAGAGCGCGCTGCGCGTCTGCTCCCTCGACGTGGATCTGCGCCGCTCCTACCGGCGGGCGCTGATCGCCCGCGATGAAGCGGCGGCGTACCTCGTGACCCGGCAGGGCTGGTCCTACTCCGACACCGCCGCGGCGACCTGCGGCCACCGGGCGCACGCCGAGCGCATGCACGTCGTGGTCGACTGGACCCGGCCGCCGGACTTCCTCGACCGCCCCGTTGCGCTCCTGCGCCGGTACCAGACGGTCGCCGACGGACTGCGCCGGCTCATCGCGCGTACGCACGCGCTGGCCGTACGCGCGCTGCCGCAGGCCCGCATCGAGCACCACATGCCGCTGGATCCGCTGGAGCGGCTGGCGCACTGCGCCCAGTGGATGCGGTTCTGCGACACATACGGCAGCTCCCTGATCGCCTCGCGCAACCTCTACGGCGCGATCCTCGTCTCCCACCACCACTGGGCCCTGCCGGACGTGGCCGGGATCGCCGGCACCGATGAGGACCAGATTGCCGTGGCCGCCACCGCCGCCGCTCACAATCCACCGTCCGATGCGGACAGTGGGCTGCTGCGCGAGCTTTCCGCGGTCGCCGACGCGCTGGCGTACAACACGCACCGGCTCGCCGATGCTGGGCGGGACGCGGTCAAGCGCTGCCTCGCGGCGGGCGTACCGGCGCCGGTCATCACGGCGTACGGCGGAACGCTGGCGACCGCCTGATCCGGCCGCCTGATCGGCGTGGTCCGGGCGGTTCCGCGGTGGCCGGGCGGGCCAAACTGGCATGCTGATGCCATGCGCGCAACCGTGATCTACGGACCCTTCGACATCCGGGTGGTGGAGGTACCGGACCCGTCGGTGACCGACCCGGCCGACGCCGTCGTCCGCGTCACTCATGCCTGCATCTGCGGCAGCGATCTGTGGGCGTACCAAGGCGTGGCGACGCGTCTGCCCGGCCAGCGGATCGGGCACGAGTTCGTCGGGGTCGTCGAGGCGGTCGGTGCCGGAGTCACCTCGGTGCGGCCGGGGCAGGCCGTGGTTGCGCCGTTCGTGTGGTCCGACGGCACCTGCGCCTTCTGCCGCGAAGGGCTGCAGACCAGCTGCCCGGTCGGCGGGTTCTGGGGCCAGCTCGGCTCCGACGGCGGCCAGGGCGAGGCGGTCTGCGTACCGCACGCCGACGGCACGCTCGTGCCGCTGCCGGACGGGCTCGACGACGCCACCCTGCTGAAGGTCCTGGCCTTGTCCGACGTCATGTCGACCGGGCACCACGCCGCGGTCAGCGCCGGAGTGTCCCGGGGCGCCACGGTGGCCGTCGTCGGGGACGGTGCGGTCGGGCTCTGCGGCGTCCTCGCCGCCCACCGGCTCGGCGCCGGGCGCATCATCGCCATGGGCCGCCACGAGACGCGTACCAACCTGGCTCGAGGGTTCGGTGCGACCGATGTCGTCGCCGCCCGCGGCGAGGAGGCGGTGCAGGCGGTCCATGACCTGACCGGCGGCCTCGGCGCCGACGCCGTCATCGAGGCGGTCGGCACCGAGCAGTCGATGCAGACGGCCATCCGCATCGCGCGGCCCGGCCGCGTGGTGGGCTATGTCGGAGTTCCGCACGGCGGCTCGGCCGGCGTCGACATCGGCACGATGTTCGACAGCAACGTGGGTCTGCGCGGCGGCGTCGCACCGGCTCGGGCGTACATTCCCGACCTGCTCGCCGACGTGCTCGCCGGGCGGCTGGACCCGTCGCCGGTGTTCGACGTCGCCGTCGACCTCGACGGCGTACCGGGCGGCTACGCCGCGATGAACGACCGGACCGCGCTGAAGGTCCTCGTCCGGCCATGACGGTAGGTGGCGCGGCCGCACCGCGGCCCACTATCGTGTCGCCCGTGGAGGAGACCGACCGGGCCATCGTCGCCGCGCTGACCGCGGACGGCCGCATGTCCTATACGGATCTGGCGGAGAAGGTCGGGTTGTCGGTCTCCGCCGTGCACCAGCGAGTACGCCGCCTGGAGCAGCGCGGCGTCATCGCCGGGTACGCCGCGAAGGTGAACTACGAGGAGATCGGCCTGCCGCTGACGGCGCTGGTCGCGATCCGCCCGTTCGACCCGGCCCAGCCCGATGACGCGCCCGAGCGGCTGGCTCACCTGACCCAGATCGACTCGTGCTGGTCGGTCGCGGGTGAGGACTTCTACCTGCTGCTGGTCCGGGTCGGATCGCCGTCGGAGCTGGAGCGGCTGCTCGCCGAGATCCGGTCGGCGGCCGACGTCATCACGCGGACGACCGTCGTCCTGTCGACCCCGTATGAGCAGCGCCCCCCGGCCGTCTCCTGACCCGCCGGCTCAGGAGACCGGCAGTTGTGTGAAGCGCACCGCGTCCACCACTGCGCTGTAGCCCTTGGTCAGTTGTGTGCTTCCGGCGATCACGACGGTCAGCTGGTGCTTTCCGGCGGTCAGCGGTACGCGGCCGACCTCGGCCCAGCCGGTGGTCTGGTACTTGCCGAGGTACCCGTCGAACGCTTCACCGACCGGTCGATCGTCGATGCGGAAGGCGGTCACGCAGTAATTGGGCCCGCGCGCCCGGAGCGCCTCGAAGACGTAGTCGCCGGTGGCCGGGACGGCGAACGTGATGGTGACGCTGTCGCCGGGCGCGGTGCCGCGTACGAGCATCGCGGCGCTTCCCGACCATTTCAGGTCCGAGCTGTTGCGCAGGGCGGTCGCGCTGGCCTTTCCGGGGCCGGCGTAGGTCGCCTGCGACACCGACTTCTCGGCCTCGATCGTCACGACCGCCGGCGTCCACGCCGGGTTGGGCGATGTCGCCGGCGATGTCGCCGGGCTCGGCTCGGCCGATTGGACGGGCTGCTGCCCCTGGAGGACCCAGAAGACGCCGCCGCCGGCGGCCAGCACCGCCAGGATCGCCACGACCACCGGCCAGCGCCGCCTGGCCCGGCCGCCGCTGAGCTGGTACGCGACCCGGCCGCTGGATCGCGACGACTCCTCCGGCGCCGTGTTCGCCGAGTACGCGATGCCCTTCATGTGGTGGCGGCCGCCCGGCGTACCCGGCGGGACGGCCAGCCGGACCAGGAACGACGCGGTCTCGTTGGGGGCGAGCGACCGCTGCGGCTGCTCGACGGAGAACCAGGCCCGATGCGGGCGCTCGTCCGGCACGATGTCGAAAACCGCCGTGTCGGTGTCCGGTCCCGGATTGGTTACCGTGAAGACCAGCGCACCCCGGTTGTCCGCGCCGAGGCGGAAGCGGTCGGCCGCAGCGTTCACCGTCCACTGTGTCATGGTTGTTCCTCCACGGCGGCGGCGGCCGGGTCGGGCTTGCGCATGAGCAGGACGACGGCGATCGCGCCGACCAGCAGGAGGACGACCGCGCCCGCGACGATGTAGAGCATAAGGTTCGACGATTTCGGCTCGGGCTCGGCGATCGCGTCCACGCCCGTGGTCGGCGATGTGGTCACCACCGCTCCGGGCTGCTGCGCCGGCACCACTTCGGTCGGTGAGGGCGCGGGGGAGGGGGTTCGATCCACCGATTCCGCCGTGAGCGTGATGGGTCCGGGCTTTGCCTGGTAGTCCCAGGTCACGGTGCTGCCGTCGATGGTTCCGGGCGCGCTGGCCGCGGTGATCTCACCGGGCAGCGTCACGGCGACGGTGATCGTGTTCTTGTCCTCCCCGCCGAAGGCCGCCTTCGCGGGCGTGTGGGAGAACCGGAACGAGTACACGTCGCCGGCATGCTTGAGGACCAGGGTCGGGCCGTCGAACGCCGACAGCGGCTTGCGCTTGTACTCGATGCGTACGCCGCACAGCTCCTCGTTGCGGTAGGGAGTCTCGATCCCGGACGGCAGCTCGGGGAAGTGCACGCGCTGCTGGGCGCACCACGCATCGATGTCGAAGGTGGGGTCGTTCTTGTGCGCCTGCTTGGCCAGCGCATAGTTGAGGCCGAAGGTGACCGCGCCGTCGACCGTCTCATCCGGGTTGACGGTGAGGAAGCCGGTCGCCGTGAAGCAGCCCTGCAGGAGCAGGACGGCGCAGAGAACCGCGATGAGTCTGGCGAGCGGCCGCCAGGGGCCGTGCGGGGTGTTCACGACAGGTCCGCCCTTTCTGGCGTATGGGTCCGATGAACACCACGTTAGGGCTGGTCACGAGCCGTGGAACGATGTGCGAACGCACTGCCTACGGGCTGCGTAGGCAGCGCGAAATGGCGACCCGAGCCGGGTCGCCGCGGCCGGCCGTGCGTATCAGGCTTCCCCGTGCAGGATCTGCGCCTCGACGGCGCGCAGCTCCGGCCCCGGCTCGACGCCCAGCTCGCGGGCGAGAATCCGCCGCGCGTGCTGGTAGGTGGCCAGCGCTTCGGCCCGGCGGCCGGATCCGGCCAGCGCCCGCATCAGCTGGGCGTGGAAGCGTTCATGGAAGGGGTGCCGCGCGGTCAGGACGGTCAACTGTGGAATCAGCTCCGCCGCCCGGCCCAGCCCCAACGCTGCCTCGTTGGACTGGAGGATGGCGTTCAGGCGCAGCTCTTCCAGCAGCAGGACCTCGCTCTGCGCGGCGGGGACGTCGTGCACGTCGTGCAGGGCGGCGCCGCGCCACAGGCCCAGCGCCTCCTCCAGGACCTTGGCCGCCTCTTCGGGCTGCTCCCGTTGCAGCAGGCGGGTTCCGTCCTCGACCATGGCCGCGAACCGGGCCGAGTCGAGTTGTTTGGGTTCGACCTGGATCCGGTAGCCGCCGGGGGTGGTGCGGATCAGCGGGTGTTCCGGCTCCAGGATGCGGCGCAGGCTCGACACATGCGCCTGGATGACGATTGTCGCCGACCTCGGGGGCCGGCCCAGCGGCCACAGCCACCGTGTCAGCTCCAGCAGGCTGACACTGCGGCCGGCATGGGCCAGGAGGGCGATGAGCAGCGCACGCCGCTTCATCCCCGGGATCGCGAGGGGTACTCCCGCGTGCCGTACCTCCAGGGGGCCCAGGATCGAAAAGTCCATGGCTCACCTCAGCTTGGGGCGAGCATCCAGCTCGGACCGCGTATGCGGGGGCGGACCGCATACCCAACGCAAGCTGAACGCAAGCTGTGTGCAGGCAACCTTGCCCACACTTCGGAGTATGTTCGATATACGCGAAATTTTCGATGCTTCGCGACACCGCGACACAGGTCGTGACGGTACACCTCCCCAGGGATGGTCGCCTGCCTCGTTGCTGAGGTTGGCGCGGGAGTTCTACCGGCAGCCGTTCGCGTGGCTTCTTCTGGTGGTGTCCGACCTGACGCTGGTGTACGGCGGAGGCGCTGCCATGTTCTGGTACCACTCGTACTTCCTGGGCGAGGGCGGCCCGGCGATCAGCCCGTATATGCACTGGTTCGTGGACTCCACGGCCGGTCTGGTCGGCCTGACCCCGATGCTGTTCGTGATCCTGCCGATCGCCGCCCGCGCGGCGTGGGACGCGAGCCCGGCCCGGGCGCAGCACCGCTTGGCGCAAGACGGCACATCGCAATACGGCACAGCAAGTGACGGCGCCGACCGTCCGGCGGGCACCGTCCGCCCGGTCACGTTCATGGCCGTCGGCGGCATCCTGTTCGCGCTCGCGACGGCGCCCGGCCCGATCGTCCATGACAACCTCGTTGGGCGGGGCACGTGGCTGGCCGCCGAGATAACCAAGTTGTGGGGCAACGGCCGGCCGCTGCCGCCGACCCACCACTACACGCCGGTGATGGCGATCGTGACGCAGGAGGCGTTCGGCCTGCCGCTGTACCCGATCCTGTTCGGCTTGTTGCTGGTCGCCGGCAGCCTCCTGATGAAGGCGTTCAGCCGCCCGACCGCCGCCGAGACGGTGAACGCCCAGATGGTGAATGCCGAGGAGTGGTAGGCGCTCGGCGAGTCCTCAGGCGTTCCACGCGGACAGGACCGGAGTTTCGCGCTCGAACCCGAGGACGTTGAGCGTCGCCGTCTCCAGCTTGAACAACGCGCCGTCGCTCGGTGGCAATCCGAGCCACCGCGCGACTGTTACGCGCAGCATGTGTCCGTGCCCGACCAGGCAGGCATCGGCCGACGCCAGCACCGGGCGTACGCGCTCCAGGACGCGGTCGGCTCGCGTACCGACCTGGGCTGCGGTCTCGCCGCCGGGGGTGAAGCCGGTCCACACCGTCCACCCCGGATCGGTCTGCCGGATCTGCGGGGTCGTGCGGCCCTCGTACTCGCCGTAGGTCCACTCCGCGAGATCATCGTCCACAATGGCGCCGTTCAGGCCGGCCAGCCGGGCAGTCGTCTGTGCGCGTACGCGCGGCGAGGTGAGCACGATGCCGAAGGAGCGCGCGGCCAGCCGGGTGGCGAGAGCGGTCGCCCGCCGTTCGCCCTCCGGGGTGAGGGGCAGGTCGGTGACGGAGGTGTGCCGGCCGGCCGCGGACCATTCGGTCTGTCCATGCCGGATGAGAACGATCTCCCGCATGCGACCAGTCAACCCCATACCGGCCACCGCAGCTGAGGGAATCGCCAACCCATCCCACACCCGGACCAACTGACCCAATCCCGATCATGCACGGACCCGTCCCGGCAGCATCCCGGGCAGGTCTGGACCCACGGCATCCGGCCGTGACGAAGACGCCCAGATCGTCAACTCCACCGGGAGTCGGCGATCTCTGGCGGCAGTCGCACTGAGGGCCGGATGCCCGGCACTCGCGGAGGCGAGGCCCAACAGCTCAGTGTCCTAGGACGCCGTACGGGGTGTGAGCCGAGCGCGGCACGGGTAGTAAGCGCGCCGAAGAGAAGAGGAGGCCTGACATGGGCATCGGAGGAAGCGTCGCGCTCCTGGCGCTGGGCGCGATCCTGACATTTGCGCTGGACGTGCAGGTGGGGTGGCTCGACCTGGATGTGGTCGGCTGGATCCTGATGGTTGCGGGCGCCGTCGGTCTCATCCTGACGATGACGGTCTGGAACCGCCGGACCCGCCCGGTTACCACGGTGACCGCCGACCCGACGGTGGTGGATGAGCCGGTCGAGTACCGCCGCGAAGAGATTCGCGAGCGGCGTCCCGGCGTGTAAGTCATGTCGCCGGACGGGCGGCCCCTCGATCCGGGGGCTGCCCGTTTGTGCGCTCGCCGCTTATGGTGATCGGCATGCAGGCCACCGCGGAGGAGGTCGCGCGGCGGCTGGGGACGTCGCGCCGCCGGGTTGTGGCCGCGGCCGGGCGGCTGGGGGTGGGCCGGATGGTCGCCGGGCACTGGTCGTTCTCGCCGGTCGAGCAGGATCGGCTGGAGTCCGAGCTGGGTGTCGACGCGGGCGGCCCGTTGCCGCGTTCGCAGATGCGGGTGCTGGCGGAGTTGTCGCTGCGTCCGCGGGGCCTGGTGTCCGCGCGGGCGGTCGCGCAGGCGTGCGGGTTGGCTCCGGCCACGGCCAGCGCCGCGGTGAAGGCGCTGTCCGCGTCCGGGTTCATCGTCGTACGCGAGGGAGCGTTGCACGTCGACCTTCTGCATCCGCGCTGGCTGGAGCTGCGGCCGTTGCTGCGGCAGGTACGCCAGCCGGTGGCGTCGTGATCGGGCGGCTGCCGGGCTGGCTGCGGCAGGTGCTGTCGATCGAGGTCGGGCGGCAGTGGCGGTTCCTGGCGGCGCAGGGTCATGACGGTGTCGTCGGCGGCGCCACGGCGGTCGCGGTGTGGCTGCGTCATCGGCGGTGTGACGAGCTGGTGTGGGTGGACGGCGGGCTGTTGCGTCCGCCCGAACGCGTGGCGGGGCTGTCGGTCGCCAGCCTGGACGACGCCGTCGTCATGCTGCTGGAGAAGGTGACGCCGCAAGCGGCGGAGGATCTGCGCCAGGTTGAGCTGCGGACGCCGTTGCGGCTTGAGGAAGCCTTGGTGCTGATGGGTTTGCGGCAGCCGGACGCCGATCTGGAGCGGGTCGTGGCGTCGCTGCCCGACGACGGTGTCTACTGGCCGGATCGTAAGCCGGAGCTGTTCGGGTCGTTGCGCCAGCGCGGCTTCGTCGAGCGGCGGGCGGTCATTCCGCGGCAGCGGATGGGTGTGACGATGGGCAGCGCCGGGCGTGTTTGGGTCGAGCCGCATGAGCGCGATGGTCACCCGGTCGCCGGGTACTGGCGCCGGCGTTAGCCGCGCTGGTTGGGCGGCGGTCTGCGGGGCTGTACCAGCGGGCGCTGGTGGTCTTTGCGGTGGAGTGAGGCTCAGTCCGTCTGGCTCTGCTTGGCCCACCAGCGGCGCCCGGAGTCCGGCAGGGTGTCGATCGGGTCGTAGTAGGCGTACCGCTTGGTGAGGGCGTCGGCCTCGGCGGCCTCGATCGAGGTGCGGTAGTTCTTGGTCCAGTAGCTGATGCCGTGGTCGCGGTCGTACTCGGTGACCATGTGGACCCAGCGCTTGCCGACGAAGGGCACGTCGCAGACGATCCGCGGGGTGGCGTAGCCGGGCAGGTAGCCCATGATGTCGTGCTGGAGCTGCTGGGCCTGCCAGACGGCGACGCGCCAGTGCTCGGCGTTGGGGATCATGTCGCACATGTAGAAGTAGTACGGCAGGATGCCGGCCTCGCCTTGCATGCCGAAGCACAGGTCGAGCAGGCTGCGGCTGTCGGCGTTGACGCCGCGCATGAGGACGCCCTGGTTGCGGACGTCGCGGATGCCGACTTCCAGCATCGTGCGGGCCGCGCGGGCGACGATCGGCGTCAGCGAATTCACGTGGTTGACGTGGGTGTGGATGGCGAGGTTGACGCCGCGGCGGCGGGCGGTCCGCGCGACGCGCTCGACGCCTTCGACGACGTCGGCTTGCAGCCAGTGCTGGGGCAGGCCCATCAGCGCCTTGGTGGCCAGGCGGATGTCGCGGATGGTCTCGATCTCCAGCAGCCGCATGAGGTACGCCTCAAGTTGCTTCCACGGCACGTTGGCCACGTCGCCACCGGAGACGACGACGTCGCGTACGCCCGGGTGCGCCCTGAGGTACGCGATGTGCGCGTCGTAGCGGTCGACCGGCTTGAGTTCGAGCTTGAGCTTGCTGACCGCCGGGGTGGAGTTGCCGACGAGGTCCATGCGGGTGCAGTGGCCGCAGTACTGGGGGCAGGTCGACAGCAGCTCGGCGAGGACCTTGGTGGGGTAGCGGTGGGTCAGGCCCTCGGCTACCCACATGTCGTGCTCGTGCAGGGAGTCGCGGCTGGCGTGAGGGTGCGACGCCCAGTGGGGGAGGCGGTCGGAGGCGACCGGGATCATGTAGCGGCGTACCGGGTCGGCGTAGAAGGCGTCGGTGAACGTACCGTCGGCCGGGCCGTGGGGGACCATCGTGTTCAGCATCTGCGGCGGTACGAGCATCGACATCGTGGCTAGGGCGGCCTGATCGGCTTCGAGGTCGGCGTAGAAGCGCTCGTCGAGCAGGTCGCCGGCGACGGCGCGCAGCTGCTTGATGTTCTTGACGCAGTTCACGCGCTGCCACTGGGCGTTCTCCCACTGGGCGGCGGTGACGTGCCGCCAGCCGGGGAACCGGGTCCAGTCGGGTTCGGCGAGTTCGACCCGGTGGTACTCGTATGGCTGTCCGGCTGGAGTTGTCATCTCCGCGCTCCTCCTTGAGCGTTGGGGGTGGGGCCTGCGGGTGAGAGCCCGGGGTGACTGCGCAAGATTACTGGATTATTTTCTGTGTAGGAACTATTCTGCCGGAGAATTTCCGCCAGCGCTCCGGAAGAGCCGTTGGATGTCCGAATCAAGGAGTTAGACGATGACGTCGCCTGTGGGTCTGCACCGGGTTGTGGCGCCGCCGGGCGTGCTGCCACAGGCGGCGACCCGGCTGGACGCCGACCCGGCGATCGGGGCCGACGAGGTCCGCATCGCGGTGGAGAGGCTGAACCTCGACGCGGCGTCGTTCCGCCAGCTGTTCACCAAGCACGGCGGGGACGGTGCGGGCGTACGGGACGAAGTCCTGGAGATCATTGCCAACCGCGGAAAGATGCAGAATCCGGTCACCGGCTCGGGCGGCATGCTCATCGGCACCGTCGAGGAGGCCGGGCCGCAGTCGCCGCTCGGGCTCAAGCCCGGCGACCGCGTCGCGACGCTGGTCAGCCTGACCCTGACGCCGCTGCGGATCACCGACGGGCTGAAGGACTGGGACGGCACCAGCGAGCAGGTGCCGGCGCGGGGCCACGCGATCCTGTTCGGCCGGTCGATCGCCGCGCGCATCCCCGACGACCTCGATCCCGAGCTGGCGCTGGCGGTCTTCGACGTCTGCGGCGCCCCGGCGCTGACCGAGCGCGTCGTCGGCAGGTATCGTCAGCCGAACGTCGCGGTGATCGGCGGTGCGGGCAAGTCCGGTTCGCTGGCCCTGGCTGCGGCGCAGCGAGCCGGCGCTGGGCGTACCCTCGGGATCGTGCCGGTGGAGGCGGAGCGGGACCGGCTCACGGCGGCGGGAATCGCGGACGTGGTGGCTCTGGCCGACGCCCGCGACCCGGTCGCGCTGGCGGCGGCCGTGGAGGGCGCGCTGGGCGCGAAGGCGGACGTGACCGTGGTCTGTGTGGACGTGCCCGGGTGCGAGCACGGCGCGATCCTGTCGACCGCGGACGGCGGCACGGTCATCTTCTTCTCGATGGCGACCAGCTTCGCAGCGGCCGCGCTGGGCGCCGAGGGCCTCGCCGCGGACGTGACGATGCTGATCGGCAACGGCTACGCGCCCGGCCACGCGGACCTGGCGCTGGACCTGATCCGGACCGTTCCCGCCGTCCGGAAGATGTTCGAGCAGCGGCTTACTGCAAACTGATCTCATGCCTAGCGCCCTCTACACCCACGCGTACCTGCGGACCCCCGCCTTGCCCGCGCATGCCGGGCCCAGCGCCATGCTCGTGCGCGACGGCACCGTGGCCTGGCTCGGCCCGGTCGACGAGGCGCCGTCCGCCGATACCGTCGTCGACTGCCGCGATCTGGCCGGCGGGAACGCGCTGATCACCCCGGCGTTCGTGGACTCACACGTCCACGCGACCGATTGCGGGCTCGCGCTGTCCGGTCTCGACCTTTCCGGCGTACGCTCGGCCGCGGCGCTGCTCGTGGCGCTGGAGAGGTTCGCCGCGAACCTGCCCGGTGGCGCGATCGTGCTGGGGCACGGGTTCGACGATTCGACGTGGCCGCGCGAGGCGCAGACCCCGCCCAGCGCTTCGGAACTGGCGCGGGCGTCGGGTGGGCGGCCGGTGTATCTGTCGCAGGCATCCATTCACTCCGCACTCGTCACCCCCGACCTGCTGACGCTGGCGGTCGGCGTACCCGGCTATGACGAGTCCGGCTGGGTACGCCGCGACGCGCACCACGTGGTCCGCGAAGCGGCGTTCAAGGGCATCACCGTGCAGCAGCGCCGCGACGCGCAGCGCACGATGCTTCGGCACGCGGCGTCGCTGGGCATTGCCGCGGTCCACGAGTGCGGCGGGCCGGGCACCTCGTCCGAGGACGACTTCACCGACGTGCTTGCGTTGTCGGGCAACGGTTTGCCGGAGGTCTACGGCTACTGGGGCGAGCTGATGGGCGCCGGCAAGGCCCTCGGGCTCGGTGCGGTCGGCGCCGGCGGAGACCTGTACGCCGACGGCGCGCTCGGCTCCCGCACCGCTCATCTGAGTGACGCCTATCTGGACGGTGAGCCGGGTGGGTGCGGCCACGGCTACGTGACCGCCGACCAGGTTCGCGACCATCTCCTCGACTGCCATCGGCACCTTGTCGATGAACGCTCGCGTGAAGAGCCAGGAGCGCAGTCAGCTGGAAGGCCGTTGCAGGGCGGGTTCCATGCCATCGGCGACCGCGCGATCGCCACCGTGCTCGAAGGGTTCGGCCTGGCCGCGGCGAAGCTCGGTGCCCGCGGTGTGAGTGGTGCGGAGGTGCTGCGCGAAGCCCGGCACCGCATCGAGCACGTCGAGATCGTGGACAAGGCGATGATCGCCAAGTTCGTCGAGTACGGCATCACGGCGAGCATGCAGCCGGCGTTCGATCGGTTGTGGGGCGGCGAGCACCAGATGTACGCCCAGCGCCTCGGTGTGGCCCGGTCGCTGGCGTCCAACCCCATGGGGCAGATGCACGGGGTCGGCGTGGCGCTGGCGTTCGGCTCCGACGCTCCGGTCACGCCGCTGGACCCGTGGGGCTCGGTACGCGCCGCGGTCAACCATTTCAACCCGGTGCAGCGGATGAGCCCGAAGGCCGCGTTCGCGGCACACACCCGGGGCGGGTGGCGGGCCGTGCACCGCGACGACGACGGCGTACTCGCGCCCGGGACCGCGGCCACGTTCGCCGTGTTCAGTACGCCCGCCGGACTGGTCGGCACCCTGCCGGCGCTGCTGCCCGAACTGCCTGGCGAACCCCTTCCGGCGCTGCCTGAGTGCCGGCGTACGGTCCTTCGTGGAGAGATCATTCATGGGTAAGCTGCACCTCGACAACGACGTCGTGGCCAAGGCCCGGGCGCTGGCCGCCCGCGCGGGAGCCCCGGTGGTGGAGCTGGCCCGCAGCCATACCACCGTCTCCGTGGAGCGGGCGGTGCTGCGGCTGGCCGGCATCACCGGGGCCGACGCCGACGGCATTCCGTGGGCCAACCGCCTCGTGGACGCCGTACGCGCGGACGTCGGCCTCGGCCACGGCGTCGCGCTGCCGGTCTTCGACGCGATGATCACCCACGGTGAACCCGATCTGACCGTTCTGGCTCAGAAGGCGGCCGCGGGCAGCGTGCGGTTCCGCGTACCCATGAAGAGGGACGCGACGGCGGCCAAGCGGGCCGCGGACCGGGCCGTGAAGGCGGGCGTGCGGATCATCGACCGCAACCGGGCCGGGCGCGACCGGATGATCCGCAAGTACGGTGACCCGAAGCAGCGGCCGTGGATCTACCTGATCGTCGCGACCGGCGACATCTACGAGGACATTCCGCAGGCGCAGGCGGCCGCCCGGGCGGGCGCGGACGTGATCGCGGTGATCCGCTCGACGGGACAGTCCCTTCTGGACTATGTGCCCGAGGGCGCGACCCGCGAAGGCTTCGCCGGCACGTACGCCACCCAGGAGAACTTCCGCCTGATGCGCGCGGCGCTGGACGAGTCGTCGAAGGAGCTGGGCCGGTACGTGCGGCTGACGAACTACGCCAGCGGCCTGTGCATGCCCGAGATCGCG
>Ga0114129_10000286_pt1 | contig 58249 bp, 65 predicted proteins | sample RhiMetdeltSRZDD1_FD_80071 | JGI IMG/M metagenome (GOLD analysis project Ga0114129, IMG submission 80071) | Populus rhizosphere microbial communities from Tennessee, USA - Rhizosphere MetaG P. deltoides SRZDD1 (version 2) (version 2) | ecosystem: Host-associated > Plants > Roots > Rhizosphere >...
CCGAGGAGATCGACGGCGGCCGGTTCACCATTGCCTCGGATACGCCGAAGGCTCGAATCTCATGGCAGGTCACGGGGATCCGGAAGGACGCCTGGGCGAAGGCGAACCCGGTCCTCGTCGAAGAGGCGAAGACCGGTCCGGAACGAGGCCGATACCTCCATCCGAAGGAGCACGGACGTTCGGCCGCGGATGGGATGTCGTCGCTGCTCAAGCCGAAGCAGAGTCGGGGCTGAACGGCCCCGGCCGCTACGGGGCGAGGCGCCGCCCGGTCAGAAGCTGGGCCAGCAGCACGATCACGGCGAGGATCAGCAGGAGATGGATCGCCGCTCCCCCGACGCTGCCGAGCAAACCCAGCAGCCACAGCACGAGGATCACGGCAAGGATCGTCCAGAGCATGTTGCTCACCTCCTCGGCGCCGCCGGCCCGAGGGCTCGGGCGCGCGGCGGTTTGTTGGTGCGATCACGCTACGGGCGGGCGCAGTCGGCGGGCGTCATCGCCTTGAGGTTTGCCCTATCAGCCTGCTTGCAAGGCACGTTGGGCTGCCGGTGCGTTCATGACAGTGGCTGGCCGTTCGGCCGTGCATGCTTGCCACGATGACCCCCGAGGAGCTGCTCGCGCCCTATCCGCCGCACCTGCGTGAGACCGCGGAGGCGCTGCGCGCGCTTGTGAAGGCGACCGTGCCCGAGGCCATCGAGGGCGTTCGAAGCGGCTGGCGCCTGATCGGCTACGACGTGCCCGTTCGGCGCGGCACGCGCTTCTTCGGGTGGGTCTGGCCGGAGTTCGAGCATGTCCACATCGGGTTCGAGCACGGCGTGCTCATGGCCGACCCAGATCGGGTCCTGCGCGGCGCGGAGCTGCGCCTGAAACGCGTTCGGTACCTGACCCTGGTGAGCGTCGACGAGATCGAGTCCGAACGGATCGCGGGCTTCCTGCATGAGGCCGTCCGGCTCGTCGGGTTGAGCCGGGCCGAGCGCCTGGAGCAGCTGCTCGACGGGGAAGTCCGGCCCGTTGGAGCGCCCGTCTAGCCGCTGCGGCTGCGCGCCTGACGCAGGTATACGAACCAGTAGACGACGCCGACCATGACCGCACCGCCAATGATGTTGCCGATGGTGACAGGCACGAGATTGGCGACGAAGCCGGTCAAGGTCACGTTCGGAAAGTCGGCCGGCAGCCGACCTGCGGCAGCCCAGAAATCGGCCGGTGCCCAGCTTCGAATCGCGAGCGCCTCGGGAATGAAATACATGTTCGCGACGCTGTGCTCGAAGCCGGCCGCGACGAACGCGGCGATCGGCGGGACGATCGCGAGGATGCGATCCGTCGTCGTCCGGGCGCTGTAGCTCAGCCAGACGGCGAGGCAGACGAGCGCGTTGCACATCATCCCGAGGGCAATCGCTGGCACGAAGTCGAGGCCCGCTTTGCCATTGCCGATCGCCAGGGCGGCGACGCCGACGCTGCCCTGCCCGAAGGCGTATTGACCGGAGACGAACATCACCGCTGCGGTGGCGAGCGCCCCGACGAGATTGCCGGCGTAGACGATCAGCCAGTTTCGAAGGACGAGCCGGATGCTGATCTTGCGGCTGGCCCAGGCCATCACCAGCAGCGTGTTACCCGTGAAGAGCTCCGCGCCGCCGACGATGACCAGGATCAGCCCGAGCGAGAACGCGACCCCGACGAGGAGCCGACCGAGTCCGTACGGCAGATCCCCCGAGCCGGCGCTGACCGTCGTGGCAAAGATCGCCCCGAGCGCAATGAATGCGCCGGCGAGAACCGCCAGCGCGAACAGGCCAAGCCCGTCCTGACGGGCCTTTCGAACGCCGATGTCCTCCGCGCGGGCCGCCATGGCCGGCGGCAGGAGCGCGTCGAACGAGGGCCGGCTGTCGCGATCATCAGCCACGGCCGGCGCCCGGCCGGGCATGCCGGCCGGACCATCGATGGTGCCGCCCGCCGGCTTCGTGGTCATCTCAAACACGGCCCTTCGGGACAGTGTGCCAGTAGGTCTTGTTGAAGACGATCTTGCCGAGGTGCCAGAGCTGGTTCGGCTTCGGTGGCCGCGGCGGGTGCTCGTAGTCGAACTGGAGCAGCGTGCCCTTTCCGTCGCCGACCTCGAAGAAGCACATCACCTTGCCGAGATAGTCGCCATGGGCATGGTCGACTTCGCGGGCTTCGATCCCGGCGACGATCCGCTCGGTGACGACCGGCGCCTCGAAGTGCGCCGTCGAGCCGGCCTTCGAGAGCGGCAGGTCCGTCGCATCGCCGAGAGCGAACACATTCGGGCGCCCGCCGACCTGGAGGGTCGTGCGGTCCGTCGGCAGCCAGCCACCGGGCGCCGGTGCAAGGCCCGAGTCAATCAGGAACTGCTGGCCCTTGTGAGGCGGAACGAGAATCAGGAGGTCGTATGGCAGCTCCTCGCCCTCGAGGCTCTGGACGACGTGGCGCCCTGGGTCGATGGCCTCGACGTTGAAGAACGTGTGCAGCTCGATGCCCTTCTCCTCGAGGATCGGTGTCGCCATGTCGGAGACGCTCTGAATGGTGAAGGCGCGCCCGATCGGCGAGCAGAAGTGGAGCTCGCTCTCCCCGCGCAACCCGCGCTCGCGGAGCTCCGCCTCGATCAGGAACGAGACCTCGAGCGGCGCCGGCGGGCACTTGTAGGGCATGCCGGCAATGGCGACGACGATCCGGCCGCCGGTGAAGGCATCGAGGGCGTGGCGAAGACGGAGCGCGGCTTCGGCCGTGTAGAAGTGCTGGGCTTCGGCGTCGAAGTGCTCGATCGCCTCAGGCACGATTCGCGAGCCCGTCGCGAGGACCAGGGTCTCGTAGCCGATCCGCTGACCATCGGAGAAATGCACGGTTCGCGTCGCCTCGTCGACGAGCGTCACCTCGCCGATGAGGAGGTTGACGCGCCGGTCGAGCAGGCTGCGCTCCCGGCGCTGCAATCGCTCCGCTCGCTCCCCGCCCATGGCGATGTACATGAAGCCGGGCTGGTACGTGTGATCTCCGGTCGCATCGACGACCGTGATCGACACGTCACCGCGGTCGAGCTGGCGGCGGAGCCGCTTGACGAGGAGATTCGCCGTGAGGGTGCCCCCGACACCCCCACCCAGGATCACGATCCGGTTCATCGGTCGCCTCAGTGGGTCTTCTCGACGACGATCTCGTCGTAGCCGCCGCGGGCGAAGACACCGACCAGTCGATGGCCGGCCTTCTCGACCCACTTCGGAATGTCGATCTTGCTGCCCGAGTCGGTCGAGTAGACCGCCAGGACGTCACCCGGGACGGATTCGCGGATCCCGCGGATGAGCTCCATCAGGGGGCCCGGGCAGAAGCTGCCGCGCGCGTCGATCGTGCGCGCCGGCGCGGGGACGACAACCTCGGTCATGGGAAACCTTCCTTCTCAGATGAAGAGCGAGGCGTCGGCCTCGGTCATGATCTCGATCGCGGTGGCGGCGCCCGCGGGATCGCCCATCTCGTCGATGAGGTCCTCGCGCTTCAGACCGAACATGTCCATCGTCATCTGGCAAGGAATGAACTCGACGCCGAGCGCGGTCGCGGCCTCGAGCAGCTCGCGCGGGCTGGCGACGCCGTACTTCTTCCGGAGGACGCCCATCATCCACGGGCCCATCCCGAGGAAGTTCATCTTGCTGAGCTTCAGGTTGTCGATGCCCGGACGCTGCATCAGGGTCAGCATCCTCTGCATCCAGTTCTCTCCGACGACGCGTTTCTGGTCCTTGACGAAGGGCAGAAGGCCCCAGAACGTCACGAAGACCTTGCACCGGACGCCGCTCGCGGCAGCCGTCGACGACAGGATCAGGACGGGCCAGACCTTGTCGAGGTCGCCCGACCAGTTGACGATCACGAGCTCCTTCGTCCGGATCGCCGACTCGAGGTCGGCCTCGACGTAGGTCTCGGGCAGGCCATCGACGTCAGCGATTGCCTGGGCCAATGGATCGACGACCGGCGCGGCCGGCCGTTCGAGGGTTTCGGTGGTCATGGCTGGTGCCTCACTTCCTGCGGATGACGAAGCGGTACGTGCCGCCGTCCGCGGTCTGCTCGAGGAGCTCGTGCCCGGTCGTCCGTGACCAGGCGACAAAGTCCTTGACCGACCCCGGGTCGGAGGCGAGGACCTCGACGATGCCTCCCGAGCTGATCGCCTTGATCGCCTGCGCGGTCTTGACGATCGGCATCGGGCAGGACAGCCCGCGAGCGTCGACGGTGGTGCTGATCTGGAGCGTCATGTCGCCCTCCTGGGCTTCTAGATGAACGTGACCTGACCCTCGCCGGCGTTCAGGTAGAAGGCCGTCACGCCCTCCACGCCGTCGACGAGCGGATCGAGGTCCGTGGCTTCGAGGTGGAGCAGGTCCATCGACAGCGAGCAGGCCTGGATGTCGACTCCACCGAGGTCCTTGGCCTGGCGAAGCGTCTCTGCCCAGCTCGACTGGCCGGCGGCGCGCAACGCGTCCACGGCCGCCCGACCGTCGGCGCCGGCCTCCGGTGCCAGCCCGTGATCGCGGGCGATCCGGTCCGAGCGGAACGCGTCGAGCGCCCAGTACTGCAGGAAGATGTTCACGGGCTTCCCGAGCGCGGCCGCACCGGCCGTGAGGACGGCGGCGGCCTGGAGCTTGTCGTCCGTGCCGGAGAAGAGCACCAGGTTCAGGGGGTTGTCCATCGAGCTCACCTCACCGCGGTCGGGGCGCTGGGGAGCACTTCCGGCGTGCCGCTGAGCCCGCTCGGCAGGAGCGCCCCGGCAAGGCGGCCGAACCGTCGTTCGAGCACGCCGCGCATCAGGCGGCATGCGACCATCACGTCTGGATCCGCGAGGCGATAGCACGCTTCGCGTCCGTTGCGATCGACCTCGACGAGGCCGCTTGCGCGGAGCACGGCGAGGTGCTGCGAGGCATTCGGCTGGCTGATCCCAAGGTCGCGAGCCAGGGCGGCAACGGCGGTTGGTCGGTCGGCCAGCCGATGCAGGATCTGCACCCGTCGGGGATGCGCCAATGCCCGGAGGACCTCGGCCTGGAGAATGTCGATCTCGTCCATGCGTCGAGCATCGATCCATGCGCATTTGCGCATCAGTGCCAATTGGCTCGAGTGGCGCCTGCCGGACGGCCCGTCCGCTCAGTCGGCCTCGCCCGCCAGCCACGCGGTCTGCGGCCGCGCGGCGGCCGTCATCTCGAGCCGTCCGTCGCTGCCGACCCACCACGCCGCCAGGCCGTGACGCCGGGCCAGCCGGCGACGCCCGGCCGACCCTCGGCCCGAATCGCAGCCCGGCCACTGGGGTCGGCTGGCGAGTGCATGACGGGCGGCACCTTCAGGTCCGATCGCCTCGTCGTCACGCACGTCACGATCCGGCCTGGCCGGCCGCGCTTCGGGCCGGATGGCCCGCCGGGTCGTGACGTACGCCACTGCGATCGCCGCGGTCACAGCGCCAGACTCCCGCCAAACGACGGGCCCAGCAGGACCCGGCGAGCCGCTTGATCGGAGGTGCGGCATGACACGCGCCCTCGTCGTCCATCATGACCTCGACCTGGCGGGCCAGGAGGCCGATGCGCTCCGGCGGATCGGCTACGAGGTCAACGAATGCAGCGGGCCCACGAGGAATCGCTGCCCCGTCCTCGCCGGACGACCGTGTGACCTCGCCGAGCGCGCAGACGTCCTCGTCTACGATGTCTGGGCGAGTGGCGACGCCGATGGTGCGCGGGTGCTGATCGGCAACATCCGTGAGCTGCACCCGGACACCCCCATCGTTCTGACCACGCCCGGCCTCGAGCTCAACTGGGAAGAGAGCACCGGGCCCCATGCGGTCACCAGCGTGATCGGCCAGCCCACCGGCGCTCGCCTCCACGAGGCGATCCAGTCCGCTCTTGGGCACGTCGCCAACGCTCGGGCGTGAGCCAAGGTCCGGCGTGACCCCGCGCGCGACACGCTGGCCGTGAGTCCCCGAGCAACGGCGCTCGCGGCGCCCGTAGGCACCGTCCACACGCATCTCCGCGGGCGCGACCTCATCGGTCACACGCTGATGAACAAGGGGACCGCGTTCTCCGAGGCGGAGCGCGATGCCCTGGGTCTCCTTGGACTCCTGCCCGCCCGCGTAACGTCGATCGAGGAGCAGGTCTCGCTGGAGCTCGAGCACGTCCGCCGGAAGACCGACGACCTCGAGCGCTATATCGGCCTCGCCGCGCTCCAGGATCGCAACGAGACGCTCTTCTACCGGGTGCTCGGCGAGCACCTCGAGGAGTTCCTGCCGATCGTCTACACACCGACAGTTGGTCGCGCCTGCCAGGACTTCAGCCACATCTTCCGTCGCCCCCGCGGCGTTTGGATCACGCCCGATGACGTCGACCGGATCGACGACGTCCTGAGGGCCGGGGCCGCCGGCGAGGAGATCAGGCTGATCGTCGTGACCGATAACGAGCGGATCCTGGGCCTGGGCGACCAGGGCGCCGGCGGGATGGCGATTCCCGTCGGCAAGCTCGCGCTCTATACGGCGGCGGCCGGCATCTATCCGGCCTGGACGCTGCCCGTGTCGCTCGACGTCGGCACGGATCGAAGGGAGTTGCTCGACGATCCGCTCTACCTCGGATACCGCTCTCCCCGGCTGCGCGGGCGTGCCTACGACGAGGTGCTCGAGGCATTCGTCGAGGCGGTCAAGCGCGTCTTCCCGGCCGCAGTGATCCAGTGGGAGGACTTCAAGCAGCACAACGCCCTGCGCATCCTCGAGCGATATCGCCATCGACTGACGAGCTTCAACGACGACATCCAGGGGACCGGCGCCGTCGTGCTGGCCGGCATCCTCGCGGCCCGGCGCGAGCGAAACGGCGTATCGGGCGAGCGGTTCCTGTTCCTTGGGGCCGGCGCGGCCGGCATCGGGATCGGGCGGCTCCTCAGACGGCAGCTTGCGGCCGAAGGCCGGCCCGCACACGAGATCGACGCCAGCATCGCCATGATGGATCGCGGCGGCCTGGTCCACGCCGAGCGGGAGGGCCTGGCCGACGATCAACGGCCATTTGCGGTCGACCCCGGCAGCTTCGAACGCGCAGCGTTGCCTCGGGCCGCGTTCGCGGATCCTGTCGCCGTCGCGCGAGCGCTGAAGCCGAGCGTCCTTATTGGCACCACCGGTTCGCGTGGCGCGTTCACCGAGGAGCTCGTCCGCGAGGTGGCGCGCCACTCGGCGGCGCCGATCATCCTGCCCCTGTCGAACCCGGGCGACCGCTCGGAGGCGGCGCCGTCGGACATCCTCCGCTGGACCGATGGTCGCGCGCTCGTCGCCAGCGGGAGCCCGACCGCCGACGTCGCCGGCTTCCCCGGACGTGGCCCGATCGGCCAGGCGAACAACGTGTTCATCTTCCCCGGCGTTGGCCTCGGGGCGATCGTCGCCCAGGCGCGCGAGGTCACCGACGACGCGTTCCTCGTCGCCGCCCGCGAGCTCGCGGCTCTCGTTACCGAAGAGCGACTCGCGTGGGGGGCGATCTACCCGCCCATCGCCGACCTGAGACAGGCGGCCCGCGCCGTCGCGACCGCGGTTGTCCGGGAGCTCCGAGACAGCGGCTTCGGGCGACAGTTTCGCGACGAAGAGATTGAGCCGGCGGTCGATCGGGCGATGTGGTGGCCCGACTACGCGTTCGTCAGCCCTGGGACCGAAGCCGTCGCCTGAGAGCCCCAGCGAGCCGGATGAGACCCATCAGCCATCCGAGCTGCACGACGATCCGACGACCCGTGGCGAGGACCGCTAGGCGACCCAGACCTGCGGGCGCCTGGACGTCCGGACCAGCTCCGCGACAACGGCCGGGATGAACGCAACAAGGGCGACCAGTAGCCAGTCGGCCAGGTCGAGCGGGCTGGCGCGGAAGGCTGAAGCGAGCGGCGGCACGTATGGGATGACAGCCTGGATCGCGACGGCCGCGAGGCACGCGACGAGCAGGAAGCCATTGCGCGGCAGACGACGGATCGGCTCGCGGACGCTGCGGTTCCAGTAGGCGCGCACGCACTGCCCCACGACGAGCACCGTGTAGGCGAGCCACGCTGAGTGCTCGAAGCCTCCCCCGTGGTTGAGCATGAGCACGAGCGCCGCGACGGCCGTGAACGACCCGGCGCCAAGGATCTTGACGAGCGTCCCATTCGTCAGGAGCGGCCGCTCGGCATGCCGCGGCGGGCGGGTCATGAGCGCAGGCTCCGCCGGCTCGCGTTCGAACGCGACCGATGTCGAGAGGTCGATGAAGAACTCCATCCACAGGATCTGCAGCGGGATGAGGACCTGCCGCTCGGCGATGGCGATCGTGGCGATGAGGATGAACCCCAGAAACGCGACATGGGTGGAGATGAGGAAGACGAGCCCCTTCTGGACGTTGTCAACGATCCGGCGGCCCTCGGCGAGGCCGAACATCAGGGTCGCGAACGAGTCGTCGCCGAGGACGAGATCCGAGGCCTCCCGGGCGACCGCCGTCCCCGAGCCCATGGCGACGGCCACGTCCGCACCGTGAAGCGCAGGAGCGTCGTTCACGCCGTCGCCCGTGACAGCGACGATCCGGTGGCGCTCCCGAGCCGCGCGCACGAGGCGGAGCTTCTGCGCCGGCGTGGACCGCGCGACGACCTGGAGATCGGTAAGGCGCTCCGCGAGCTCGTCGTCGTTCCAGGAGGCGACCTCTTCGCCGGTCACGATCGACGCGGCCTCGAGGTTCGCCGCGCGCGCGATCGAGGCGGTCGTCCGTGGGTGATCCCCAGTCACGACGACGACCTGGATCCCGGCGCCGCGGGCCATCGACATCGCTTCGGCGATCCCCGGCCGAATCGGGTCCGCAAAGCCGACGATGGCGCGCATACGCCAGGGTCCATCGTCGAGCCGCTGCGCCAGGCCGACGAGCCGTTCGCCGGCCGCGGCCGAGGTCTCGATCAGCTCCGACCACCGATCGATCTCCTGGGGCTCGCCCGAGTCGCTCTCGACGAGGCTGAGGACGACCTCGGGCGCTCCGAGCGCCAGGCCTTCGATCGTGCTGCCCCGCCAGGCCCGCGACCGCGTGACCGGCAGCGCTTCGGACGCGGGCGAGGCCTCGATGAGCGCCCCGGCCTCGAGGCGGGTTTCGCCGCTAGCCGCCGCGACCTCGTCGCGGAGAGCACGCGTGAACGAGCTGGCGGCGATCTCCTCGCCCCGCCACGCGTCCTCCTCCGCGCGAAGCGCCTCCTCGAGCAGTGATCGGCGGATGGGCCCGGGTTCGAGCGGCCCGTCGATCGTTCGAACCGACGAGACGGCAAGGCGGTTTTGTGTGAGCGTCCCGGTCTTGTCGGTCACGATCAGGTCGACCGCGCCGAGGGTCTCCTCCGCGTTGAGGCGCCGCACGAGGACGCCGCGCTTCAAGAGGCGATAGGCGCCGAGCCCCAGGATGGCGGCCAGCAGGACCGACGGCTCCTCCGGGATGGCCGCGATCGCGGCCGAGATGCCGGCGAGGACGTTCTCGCCGAGCGAGTGCCCGCGCAGGAAGCCGAGCCCGCTCGTGAACGCGATGAGCGCGATCGCGACGCCGAGCAGGATCCGGACCAGGCGGTCGAGCTCGCGCTGGAGGGGCGATCGGCGGCGCTCGCGCGAGGCGAGGCTGCTGGCGATCTGCCCGAATTCAGTCTCGCGCGCGATGGCGACCACGATCCCTTCGCCGCGGCCACCGACCACGCTCGTGCCCGAATAGGCCACCGCGCGCCGATCTGCGAGTGCTGCATCGGCGGGGTCCTGGGCGACGCGCCCCTCCTCGGGGACCGACTCGCCCGTCAAGGCGCTGCGATCGAACAGCAGGCGCTCGGCGCGGCTGATCCGCGCGTCAGCGGGCACGACGTCACCCGCCTGAAGGAGGACAACATCGCCGCGTACGAGGTCCGCGGCAGGGATGGTCAGAGGTCGACCCTCGCGCCGCACACGCGCGACCGGCGCCGAGGCCTCGCGCAGCGCCTCCAGCGCACGCTCGCCGCGGTACTCGGTGATGACGTCGGCACCGACGATCGGCAGGAGCCCGATGAGCACGAGGAGGCCGTCTCGCGCCTCGCCGACCGCGAGCGCCAGCCCGCCGGCGGCGGCGAGGAGGAGGACGAATGGCTCGGTCGTCGCGTCGAGGAGCATCCGCCAGAGCGGGGTCCGCTTGGCGTGATCGAGCAGGTTTGGCCCGGAGGCCGCGGCCCGGCGCTCCGCCTCGGCCGCGCTGAGCCCACGCTCGATGCTGACATCGAGGCCGGCCGCGACCTCAGTCGCTGCGCGGACGTGCGGTTGGCGTATGTCATTGGCTCGAGCGTCGGGTGACCGCACGATGGTCAGAATCGCAGCCTCTCTTCGCTCGCGCATGCGAAACCCGTGGCACCGGGCGTGTTGAGCGTCAGGCCCCACGCCCGTTGGCGGTAGTGCCAACGGTCACGACCACGTCGCAGCAGGAACTCGGGCCCTCCGGCACTGGCGAGCGGCCCGCGCTGGGCCGACCATCGACTCAGCAGACGCCTCCCGACGTCGCAAGCCTTGGAGGAGTCAGATGGAACTGACACTGGCCCTTGGATGGGGCGCTTGGATTGTCATCGTCGCCGCAGCCGTGATCTTCGGGCTGATCGCCCAGTTCGTCGGCACGACGAAGACGGGTTACGAGTGGATCGTCGACGCCTTCGCCTTCGGAATTGGCGCGGTCGTCGCGAGCGAGTTCGTCCTCGCGTGGCGCGCGATCGAGCCGGTCTGGGATGGCCTCGCGCTGATCCCGGCTGTCCTCGGCGGACTCGTCGTTGGCGTCGTCGTCGAGATCGTGACCCGGTTCGCAACGGGCGGGTCCTACACCGAGGCCCCGCTCACGGCGTGAAGCGCTAGCGCAACAGCGCGGCACTGACAGGCCCGCCGGTCGCCATGACGGCGGGCCTGTCTCATGTCCGGGCGCGACGGCGCAACGGCACGAGGGGCTGGATCACCCCTCAGGGCGGGCCGATCGGACCCTGACAAGTGGCCGTTCGGACTCTGCCCGGCACGCACGTGACGGCCCATGGTTGCGCCAGACACGGGAGGTGCTGCAATGACGAAGGCCATGACAAGACGAGCACAGGACCACTCCGAGGCCACGGTCTGGATCGACCACAACCAGGCGGTCATCGTCGACCGCGAACCGGATCAGACAGAGACGGTCGAGGTCCTGACGCGCGGGGCGTACGAGACGGAAGCCTCGTTCGAACGGCGCGCCGTCAGCGAGATCAGCGGCGAGGATCGCGTCGTCGTCACCGGCCCGGCATATGCACGAACCGAGTTCGAGCGCGCCTACGTGGCCCTGACTCACCGGCCGGACCGGCTCGTCGACGTCGAGCCGCAGGCCGTCCCGACTTCACTCCCGAAGACCTCTCGCGTCATCTAGGCGGATCGATGCGGGTCGTCACCGCGGCTGAAGCCGTCGCCGGCATCCGCAGCGGCCAGCAGGTCTACGTCCACTGCGCCGCCGCAGCGCCCTCCGTCCTCCTCGATGCCCTCGTCGCGCGCGCCGCCGAGCTGCGAGACGTCGGCATGGTTCACCTCCATACCGAGGGCCCGGGTCCGCATCTGGCGCCCGAGATGGCCGGCCACTTCCGGCACCGCGCGCTCTTCGTTGGGCCGAATGCTCGAGCGGCGGTGAACGAGGGCCGCGCCGACTACGTCCCGGTCTTCCTGTCCGACGTTCCGCACCTGTTCGAGCGCGGCGCGCTGCCGCTTGATGCGGTGCTGGTCAATGCGACCCCACCTGACACCCATGGGTTCTGCTCGCTGGGAACCTCGGTCGAGGCGATGCACGCGGCCATTCGCGCTGCTCGGACGGTCATCGTCCAGCTCAACAAGGCGATGCCGCGGACGCTCGGCGAGAGCTTCATCCATGTCAACGACATCGACCTTGCCGTGGAGGTCGACGTCCCGCCGTACGAACACCCCGTGGGCGAGATCGACGACGTCGCGACGCGGATCGGAGGATTCATCGCGGACCTCGTGCCCGACGGGGCCACGCTCCAGCTTGGGATCGGGGCGATCCCGGCGGCCACCGCGTTGGCGCTGCGCGACAAGCGCGACCTCGGCATCCACACCGAGATGTTCACCGACCCGGTCGTCGACCTGGTCGAAGCGGGCGTCGTGACCGGCGCGAGGAAGGAACGAAATCGCGGCAAGATCGTGACCGCGTTCGTCATGGGCTCGCGGCGCCTGTACGACTTCGTGAACGACAACCCGATGGTCGAGATGCGCTCCGTGGACTTCACGAATGACACCCACGTGATCCGGACCTTCCGCCGCATGACGGCGATCAACTCGGCGATCGAGGTCGATCTGACCGGACAGGTCGTGGCCGACTCGATCGGCTCCCGGATCTACAGCGGCGTCGGCGGGCAGATGGACTTCATTCGGGGCGCGGCCCTTGCTCCGGAGGGCCGCGCGATCATCGCGCTGCCGGCGACGGCTTCCGGCGGCACGATGTCTCGCATCGTCCCGAGCCTGAAGGAGGGCGCCGGCGTCGTCACGACGCGAGCACACGTCCGGACGATCGTGACTGAGTACGGTGTCGCCGAACTCTTCGGGAAGAGCCTGCGCGAGCGTGCCCGGGCATTGATCTCGATTGCCCACCCGGCATTCCGCGAGCAGCTGACCGCCGTCGCTCGGGCCCAGCACGAGCTCTGAGCCAGCAGCTCCGTCAGACGTCGAGACGGCGGGAGGGGCCCCGTCGGTGCTCGGGACCCCTCCTGGAAAGAGCGTCTGCGGCCGCTACCGCGGGTGTGACTACCTGGCGATCAGGACCGGTGTCTCCGCATGCGTCGCGAGGTGCTCGGAGACGCTGCCCTGGAAGAACCTGGACAGCGGCCCGAGGCCGCGCGATCCCACGACCACGAGGTCGTAGTCGCCGTCGCGTGCCAGTCGTTCGATCGTCGGCGCTGGATCGCCGAATGGCTCGAGAAGCTCGGCGTCGGCCAGTCGCTGGGTGAGGATCGCCCTCGCGTCCTGGAGCTCCTGGAGGTGGACTTCAGTGTCGTCCCACGGATCCATCGGCGCCCGGCCGGGCCGAATCGGGACAACGCTGACCACGGTCAGGTGGGCGTCGAACTTCACCGCCAGGTCGATGGCCGTGTCCAGGGCGCGGCGGGCCGGAAGCCCGCCGTCATAGGCGACGAGAATTCGCTTCATCGGACCTTCTCCTCTTCGACGTCCCGGCGATCGGCCGGGTGGTCGGGTCGGCACGTCATGCTGAGCATCAGCCGGACGGCGGCTTGGCCGCCACGGCCGAAGGTCAACCTGACGAGGGGCCATCGGACCCGTTAGACCGCCCCGGCGGCGAGGGCGATCCGGGCCTTCAGCGGCTCCTCGGCCTTCTCGCGGATCGGCTCTCGGACGATGAGGACCGAGCAGTCGGTGTGCAGGAGCACGTTCCTCGCGACGCTGCCCAGCAGCAGCCGGTCCAGGCCCGTATTGCCGCGGCTGCCGACGACGATCAGGTCGGATCCAAAGGCCCTGGCCGCCTCGACGATCTCGTGGGCCGGATCGCCTGCGGCGACCGACCAGCGGGCCGGATGGCCGCTGGCGCGAAGGGCCTCAACGGCAATCGCTGCCTTTGCCTCCGTGTGCTCGCGATCCGCCAGGACAGGATTCTCGCTCGGCATTCGCCCAGGACCCGTGCCCATCACGAGCGTCGGGATGCTCGAGGCACGAGCGCCGACGCTGATGACCTCGATCGGGCGATCGGCGAGGTAGTGGAGGCTTGCCAGGAACGTCAAGGCACCGCGAGCCGACGCGGAGCCGTCGGTCGCGAAGAGAACTGTCGAGACCTGTGGACGACGGACCACCAGAACCGGGCACGGCGCATGGTCGACGACCTCGGCCGAGACGGATCCGAGGACCATGGACTTCATGGGTCCGAGCCCGCGGCTGCCAACGATGATCAGCTCGGCGCGCATCGCGGCCGCCTCGTCCACGATCACGCTGCCCGGCCGCCCGACGTGGACGGAACGCCGGACGATCCGTCCGGGCGCTTCGAGCGAAGTGCAAGCCTCGTCGAGGATGGCCGACAGCGAGCTCTCGAACGGTGGCTCGACATCGACAGACATTCCGGGATAGCCGGACACGCCGGCAAACGAGTCGACGACGGGTTCGACCGCGCCAACCACGTGCAGCATCGTGCCTTCGGGCCACGGGAGTGAAGCGACGAGCCGCCGCGCCGCATCCGACGCTGGCGAGCCGTCGAGAGCGAGCAGGACGCGCATCACGGGTTCCTCCTATCGACTCATGGGTCGGCCGGACCCGGTCGATCCGAAGATGAGCATGCGGCGACACGATGCCGGGTCGCGACGGCCATCCGTCCCGCCGTCGCAGGACCTATGGCCCTCGCGCGCGCGCACCTCCACAGGCGAGCATTGGGCCATGGACGGCGACCTCCGGCGATCGGCTCGCGCGCGGCGTGTGGTTCGCTGCTGGGCTCTCAGGGCAGGCCCGTGACCACGATCTCGGCGCTCGACACCTGGCGCCGCCCGCACCTAACGCGCTCACAGCGGCGGGTCGCGGTGACCGTGCTGGCCTGCGGCCCCCCGAATCGCGGCGACGACGGCGTGGCCGTCGAAGCCTGTCGCCGGCTGCGATCGCGGCTGCCCGGTGACGCGATCGTCCGCGCGGTGGACCAGCTCGACGTGGACGACCTGCTCGCGATCCCGGATGGGAGCGCGGTCCTGATCGTGGACGCCGCCCGTGGCCTGCGGCCGGGGGCGATCCGCAGCATCCCGCTCGGCGGACTGCTCACGACGCCGGGGTCGATCCGACCTCGCTCGTCGCACGCGCTGGCGATGCCCGAGGTCATCGGCCTCGCCAACATGATCCGAGGCCACCCGCTCCGCGGGCGCATCGTGGTGATCGGCGGCCGGGAGTTTGGCCCCGGCGCGTCGTTGAGCGAGCGCGTCGCCAACCGTCTCGGCCTTTTCGAAGCTGCCGTCCTCGCCGCGATCAGCGACCTCAGCTCGTCCGGTCCATGATTGCCACACGGTCCACGGTCGAGGAGGTCGCGCCCGCAGCCGCCGCGGCGGAGGTCGCGACGCTGGGGTTCGTCGTCCATGCGGACCTGCCGGACCGACCCGGCCCCGCCCGGCTCCTGATCGCCATCCGCGAACGCCCGACCCTTCGGCACTATGACCCCGAGCTCGTCGAGTACTGGGTGTCGGACGCTGGGCGAGGCCGCCCGAGGACGCTCACCTACGACACGCGACTGCCCGTCTCGACCGAGTTCTCGTGGGGCCTGATCCGGATCGTCGATCGCCTGGCCGTCACGAACGAGTACCTCACGTTCGGCGGTCACCTGACGGCGGAGTCGATCGGCGGGGCCACCGTCTGCGTCTTCGCGTCACAGGCGCCGCTCCTGCGGCGCGGCGGACACTCTCAGGGCTGGGACCACGGCGCCGAATCGCTTGGCGCCTTCTTCGGGCGGCTGCTGCTCGCCGTGGACGTGGTGCCGGGCTTCGAAGCCGAGCTGTCCGGTGCGACCGTGGCGGCCCGGTACGCCGCGTTCATCGCCGACACCGTTGCTCGCTACCTGGCGAGCCCGATCCTGCGGGACTGCGACCCGACGTTGTGGACGCTGCTCCGGGCTGAGGCCGAAGCGCTCAAGGCCGACACGGCGACGTGGTCGGCCGGCAACGCACTGCTCGCGTCGATGGCTCGAGCCTGTCCATCACCCACGTCCCCCGAAAGGAGAACCCCATGAGAGTCCTTGTCAGCGCTTCCTCGAAGCACGGCGCGACCGGAGACATTGCCGCCGCGATCGGGCGAGCCATCGTCGACTGCGGACTCGAGGTTGACGTGCTCCACCCTGACGCCGTCGACTCGGTCGCGCCGTACGACGCCGTCATTCTCGGCAGCGCCGTCTACGCCGGCCGCTGGCTGGAATCGGCGAAGACGCTCATCTACCGCGAGCGGGAGGCACTGCGGTCGCGACCGGTCTGGCTGTTTTCGAGCGGCCCGATCGGCGATCCGCTGCTGCCGGCGGGCGAGCCGCCCGAAGGCGCATCGCTCAGCGCCATGCTCCAGGCTGTCGAGCACCGCGTGTTCGCCGGCCGCCTCGAGCGGAACCGGCTTGGGCTCGGCGAGAAGGCGCTGATGAGCGTCATGCATGCGCCCGACGGCGACTTTCGGTCATGGCCGGAGATCCGGACCTGGGCAACGGGAATCGCAGGAACGCTCCGGGGCAACCGCTTGCCACGGCCGGCGGATCCGGCGGCGGCGGCTCGATGAGCGGCCTCGGCCTCTGAAACCGGCCGCCCGTCCGCAGCCGCCGGCCGTCAGCCAGCGGTCGGGATCGCGCAGATCCTGGCGATCGAAGCCGGCGCCGCTGCCAGCGCTGCGCTCGCGGCGCTCGGGGCACCGGCCAGGAGTGCCTGGACCATCGCATCGACATGCGCCTTTTCTGGCACCGCGACGATCGTGTTGACCATTCCGAACATGCCGGTCATGCCTTCGACGTGCGGCAGGATGTGGCAGTGGAAGGCCCAGACGCCGGGCCGATCGACCGTGATGAGAGCGTCCCAGCGCTCACCGGGGTTCACGCCAAGGGTGTCGCACTCGAACGCTGCGCTGCCCAGCGGACGGCCGTCCCGGGCGACCACCTTCATGACGAAGCCGTGGCTGTGAAACGGGTGCATCATCACGCCTTCGTTCATGAAGCGCACTCGCACGGTCTCGCCCACGGCGGCAAGGATCGGGACCGTGGCCGGGAAGCCGTGGCCGTTGACGGTGAACCCGCCGAGCACGTCATTCGAGACCCAGATGTACTCGCGGTCATATGTGACCGGATCGTCGGCCGGCTCCACGATGAAGGCGCCGAGCAGCCCGCGCCCGACCTGGTCGGTGGCGTTGTGGTGCGAGTGGTACATGAGTGAGCCGGAGCTGCGCGCGACGAATTCGTACGTGTAGCTCTCGCCGGGGACGATCGGCAGCTGCGTCACGAACGGCACGCCGTCCTGGAAGAAGTCGTCGAACGCCATGCCGTGGAAGTGGACGCCCGTCGTCTCCTTCAGGTTGTTCGTGAAGATCGCCCGAACGCGATCGCCCTGCTTGACGCGGATCGTGGGGCCGGGGACCTGGCCGTTGTAGCCGAGGGCGGCGATCGGCTCGCGGCGCTCATCGATCTGGAGCTCGATCTCGTCGATCGTGAGCCGGAACACCTTGACGTCACCGTCGAGCTCCGGCGTCAGCGGCTGCAATGCGTCCGTCAGGAAGAGCTGTGGACCGACGGACATGAACGCCGGTGGCTTCGCCAGCTCGGGGTAGTTATCGGCGGCACCGAGGATCGCGCCCAGCTTTGCGAAGGCCTCGGGACCGTAGATGCCCTCGAGCGCGGGCACGAGGTTGCCGAGGTAGCGGCGGACCACGTCTCGCGCCACGACATCGTGATCGCTCCACCCGGCGGGGGTGGATGGCCCCGGCGATCCGCTCGGTCCCGGCGACGCCACAGGTTGGCTCGCGTTGGGACTCGCCGCCGGGCTGCCGGAAGGCGCCGGGCTGCCGGAGGCACCAGGGGCCCCGAGTGCCGGACCGAACGTCCACCCGGCGCCGGGCGCGTTCGCGGCCGGCGCGCAGGCCGCCACACCGACGGCGACGAGGCCGCCACCGGCAAGGGCCGCGCCGCGAAGGAAACCGCGGCGGCTGAGTTGGCTCGCCTCCACGCGCGCGGGGTCTGACTGAATGTCGGTCGGTGAGATCAACGTCGTATCCATGGCGGCGATCCTCGCAGAGCGGACGAGGCCGCGGGAGTGACCTCCGGCCTCTTGGGAGGGGCCGAGTGTCGCGCGGCGTTGGGACCCCGGTTCGCGCTCCCCGTCACAGCCCCGGCGGGAGCTAGCTGCGGACGACGAGGACCGGACAGCGCGCGCCCTCGGTCACCCGCTTCGAGGTGCTGCCGAGGATCATTCGTCCAAGCCGGCCGCGACCGTGCGATCCGAGAACGATCACGTCGGCCGACTCTGCATCCGCTGCCTCGAGCACGGCTTCGGCCGGGTCGCCTTCCCAGACCAGGAAGGTCGCCCGGGCGCCGGCATCACGGGCTCGCTTGACCAGCTCCTGCGCTCGTTCCTCGATCCGCGCCCGTTCCTGGTCGACCCGCCGCAGGAAGCGGCCACCGGGTAGGCGCAGCCGGTTCGTGTCGACCACGCTCATGACGATCAGCTGGGCGCCGTGCTCGATGGCGAGCCGGATCGCGTCTTCGGCGGCCTTCGCCGAGACGGCTGATAGGTCGGTCGCCAGCAACACGCGCTGGATCGGGCTGGTGTCTTCCACGATCCGATGATCGAGGCCGAGCCCGACGCATACGAGTGACTTCCGGACCGTTCGGACGGGCCATCCTTCGTTCCGTTCGCGCAGCCGTTGCTATCCTCGGAGCCCGTGGCCGAGCCCGCCGCCGATCCAGCTGTCGACCGCGCCGCCGATGAGGCCCCGACCACGTCGGGCGCCGGACAGATCCGCGCGGCCCTCGATGCCGCCGTTCGGGGGATCGCCAGCCTGGCGTCCCTCGACGACGTCCTCCAGCTCATCGTGGATCGCGTCCGCCCGCTCGTTGGCGCCGAGTACGCCGCCCTCGGCATCGTCGACGACGCTGGCCGGATCAAGAGCTTCATCACGAGCGGCATCGATGCCGAAACACGGCGCCGGATCGGCGCCCTCCCGGAGGGTCACGGCCTGCTCGGCCTGATCATCCGGGAGAATCGCAGCTACCGGATCCCTGACCTGAACGTCGATCCACGGCGGCACGGCTTCCCGCCGCACCACCCACCGATGACGAGCTTCCTCGGGGTCCCGATCACCTACGGTGGCCACACGGTCGGGCGGTTGTATCTCACGAACAAGATCGCCGCGGATGAGTTCAGCCGCGACGACCAGTCGCTCGTCGAGACGTTCGCGCTCCACGCCGGCATCGCCATGGAGAACGCCCGGCTCCACGAGCAGGTCCGTCGCCTCGCGGTCGTCGATGAGCGCGAGCGGATCTCGAAGGACCTCCACGACGGGATCATCCAGAACCTCTACGCGGTTAGCCTGTCGCTCGAGGACGTGCCCGAGTTGATGACCGACGACCGGGCCGATGCCGCGGTGCGCGTCGAGCGGGCCATCAACGCCATCCACCTGACGATCCAGGACATCCGGAACTTCATCTTCGGGCTGCGGCCGGAGTTGCTCGGTGGCGCGACGCTTGCCAGCGGGATCGCCGCGCTCGTCGATGAGGCGCGTCACAACACGATCATCGAGCTCGAGCTCGACATCGAGCCGGGCCTCGATGAGCCCGCACCAGAGACCACCGGCCAGCTCCTGGCCGCCCTGAGCGAGTCGATCAGCAACGTCATGCGCCACTCCCGGGCGAGCAGCGCGATCGTCGAGCTCGCCGCTCTCGACGGTGAGGTCGGCCGCGGCTGGCAGCTCTCGATCTCCGACAACGGCCGTGGCTTCGATCCCGCGAACGCCAGGCGTCTCGGCCACCAGGGACTGGCCAATGTCCGCGAGCGCATCGCGGCGATTGGCGGCGCCCTGACGATCGAGAGCGCGCCGGGCTCCGGGACGCGCGTCAGGATCCGTGTCCCCTCCGGCCCGGACCAGCGACAATGAGCGCATGACCGACGCCCCGGCCGCCCGCGCCCTGACCCTGCTGATCGTCGATGACCACGAGGTCGTCCGCCAGGGCCTCGTTGCCCTGCTCGGGCGGCGGCCCGAGTTCCAGGTCGTGGCGGAGGCTGGTACAGCGGCCGACGCGGTCGCCGAGGCGAGGCGGTTCGAGCCAGACCTCGTCGTCATGGACGTCCGCCTGCCCGACGGTTCAGGCATCGAGGCCTGCCGAGAGATCCGAAGCGAGCTCCCCAACACGCGCGTCGTCATGCTCACGAGCTATCCCGATGAGGACGCCGTGCTGTCTGCGATCGTCGCCGGCGCGAGCGGCTATCTCCTCAAGCAGGTCCGCGCGCGCGACCTCGTCGCGGCCCTCGAGGCGGTTGGTCGTGGCGAGTCACTTCTCGACCCGGCGGTGACCGGCCGCGTCCTCGAGCGCGTCCGCCGTATCGCGACGAGCGACCAGCCGGACGAGCTCGCCCAGCTCACGGCCCAGGAGCAGAAGATTCTCCTCCTTGTCGCCGAAGGCAAGACGAACAAGGAGATCGCAGGGGACGTCTTCCTGTCCGATAAGACGGTGAAGAACTACGTCAGCTCGATCCTTGCGAAGCTCAACCTGGAGCGCCGCGCGCAGGCGGCCGCCTACATGGCCAAGGTCCGCAGCAGCCGCGGCGGCTGAGCGGACCCTACGCCAGCCGGGGCGTCAACCCCAGCTCAGCTCCTCGGCGTGACTGCGGTCGAACCGCTCACGGAGCGGCTGGGGCGCGCCGTCGAGGATGCGCTCCATCCGCCACGCGAGGACGTCGAGCGCCACGGTCGTCGCCTCGTGGATCGGCATCGCGATCGCACCGCGCAGCCAGTCGCGGTCGGCGCTGGCCGGCAGACGGCAGGGATCAAGCTCCAGCCCGTCGAGCACGACCTCGAATAGCGCCCGGCTGACCTGGGCCCGCGCGTACTCGGTGCCGAGGTGGCGATTGAGGGTGTGGAGACGCGCGTGCTTCGCATCGGATGTCATCGTTCGCCTCCTCCTGGCACTCGATCTTCAATGGTTGGACGCTAGGTCGGCGGATCGACGGTCGCGAGTGCCGTTCGGCCCGATCGGCCGATGACTTCCGTTACCGGAGACCCGCAAGCTCCTGGAGAGTCCGCCAGTTCGACAGCCGGTCGGCCTGCGTCGCGAGGATCTCCGGCGAACCACCGTCGTCGGCAGCGAAGTGGGCGGCGAACCGGCCCTCGGTCCGCGCGAACGACCGGAAATCCAGCACGCGTCCGTCGGGCTCGGTCGCCCAGTCGTCGCGCAGCGCCGGGTTGCCCTGGAGCGACCAGCGCTCGGACTCCCGCTCGCCCCGCCGTGGGTCATACGTGAAGAGCGGGAACGCCCGCGAGTCGACCGCGAGCTTGGCCTGGCGCGTCGACGCGTCGTCGGCGATCCCATGCTCCGGCTGGCAGGCCGAGTAGGCGATGATCACCGCCGGGCCGGGGAACTCGTTCGCCTCGTTGATCGCGCGGTAGAAGTGGTTGATGTGCGCGGGCGTCGTCTGGGCGACGTAAGCATTGCCGTGCGCGGCGATGATCCGGCCCAGCTCCTTGCGCGGCTCGGGCCGGCCGTGAACCGCCTTGCCGTAGGCCGAGAGCTTCGTGATCTGGCCGCCGAACGAGGCGGTCGAGGCCTGGCCGCCGGTGTTCGAATAGACCTGCGTGTCGAGCACGAGGACCTTGACGTCGGCGCCGGACGCGACGAGCCGGGACAGTGCCTGGAAGCCGATGTCGTACATCGCGCCGTCACCGCCGACGACCCAGAGGCGCTGCTCGGGGTGGCCGGCCTGGTCCCAGCGCGAGCGAATGCCCAGGGCCACCGCCGGCGCGTTCTCGAACAGCGAGTTCGTCCACGGGACGAGATACGGGTTGTAGGGGTACGTGCTGCCGTAGACGGTGTTGCAGCCGGTCGCGGCGACGATCGCCATTGACTCGGGGCCGTGGACCTGGCGGGTCGCGGCGACGAGCATGCGGAGCGCGGTCGCCTCACCGCAGCCGGAGCAGGAGCCGGCGCCGCCCACGTAGCCGAACGCGTGCTCGCCGAGCATGAGGTCGGCGAGCGCCTTCTCGTTCCGGTAGGCCTCGGGCGTCGGCGGCAGGGAGCGGAGCAGGCGCATGTCGCGGCCGTACCGCTCAAGCGTGCTTTCGCCCGTCGGCTCGACGGTCGCCTTGTCGATCATGTGGAGGGCGTCGTAACCGAGCGCGTGGCAAACCTCGACGCATTCGGCGCAGCCCTTGCAGTGGACCGGGTTCACGAAGATCCCGAACTTGGCGGGCTCGAGGCCTCGCTTCGCAGGCACCGTCGCGTACTTCGTCGTCGTCGCGAAGTGGCGCCGGGCGGTCGTCGCGGCGAGCTCCGGCTCGGGCTGGACGGCTGCGAATCCGGCAATCGTTGCGTCGAGAACGCTCTCGGGCTGGGCCGTGCCGATGATCGCGCTGTCCGGGCAGGCATTCACGCAGGCCATGCAGCCGACGCACGCGTCGAGGACGAACTCCGGGATTCGCGGCGCAAGGCCGCTGAAGTCGCGCGCGGCCGATGTCCCGGGTGGGATGACACTCCGGGCGACGCCCGACTCGCTCGGCAGCTCCGCGTCAGCGACGCCTCGCCGATAGGCATCGAGGACGGCGGAGTTGAAATCATCGACATAGGCGTGGATGTCGAGGACCGTGCCCGCAGCCGCAAGGCGCGACTCGTGGAGCTCCTTCGGCTCGCCGGCTTCCTTGCGAACCGGGGCCGCGATGTCGTGCCGCTCGAGCTCGATCACGGCTCGTCCTCCCGCTCGGCCATCGAGCGGACGATGTCGCTCACCGACAGGACCCCGATCGGGGTCTCGCCATCCATGAGCGTCACTACGAGTCGATGGATGCCCCGCAGCTCCATCAGCCGGGCGGCTTCCTCAACCGGCATGTCCGAGGTGACCGCAACGGGCGGCTGGGTCATCAGATGGCGGACGGCCAGGCCCGGCCACGCGAGCCACAGGGCTTCCGTCGTGCGCGCGTGGAGCAGGTCGGTCTGGCTGAGCACGCCGACGAGGCGCCCCTCCCAGTCGACGACCGGTAGCCCGCTGACGCGGTAGAACTCCATGAGCCCGGCGGCTTCGGAGAGCGGCTGGTCGACGTTGGCGAGGATGGGATCGCCGGTCATGAGCTCGCCGACCGTAGGGCCGATCGTGGTCTCGTTCATCGCGTCACCTCCAGGAGCACGACGTCGTGCGTCGGGGCCGGCACGAGCGCGGTCACGGCCGCGGTGACATCAACGACGCCGTCGTAGGCGTCCGCGATCAGGCCGAGGTTGGCGTCCACGACGCTCCTGCCTCGCTTGCCGAAGAAGCGCTCGAGCTGCGGCCGGAGGGCCTCCAGGAGGGCCGAGCGATCGAGACCCGCTGCGGACGCGAAGTCGGTCAGACGCAGGAATGCCCCGACGAGAGCGATGCCCTGCATGCGCATCACCAGGTCCGGCCGTGGCGCCCAGCGTCGCGAGAGCGCGATCGTGTCAAGGGCTGCGAGCCTGATGTGCCGCGATAGCATCTCGTGGCGCGCCTCGCTCGGGATCTTGGCCCAGATCTCGGCGGGATCCGCGACGTCGGACTGGACGAAGACCGTCCCCCCGTCGGCGAGGCCGCGCAGCGGCGCGCCCTGCCGAAACGCAGCGACGTCATGAAGCGGCACGAAGTCGACGTGCTCCAGCTCGCCGTGCTGGCGGATCCGCTCGCTGGCGACCGTGAGGAAGTACGTCGTCGGCAGGCCCTTCTTCTCCGAGCCGTAGCGCGGATACGCCTGGACGTGCAGCCCGAACAGCCCGCCAACCAGCGACGCGACGAGCTTGTTGGTCGTGACCGAGCCGAACCCGCCGATCGAGTGGCCACGCAGGCTGAACGAGCCCGCTGGCCGAAGATCCAGTGGCTGTGCCGGGAGGGCCAGGGGATGCTTGATGCCGAGGGTGGCGTACCGCTGGTCGGCCGGGGCATGGTGATCGGCGAGCCAGTCGAAGACGGCGACGAGGTCGCCGGCGCCGACGTCGCGGGAGCCAAGGCCGGCCGAGACCGACCGGACGCGGGGGACCAGTCCGCCTTCTGCGGCGTAGTCGTAGAGCGCGGCTTTGACTTCGCGCGTGAGCGGGTTGTCGTTTGCGGCGGCATCGTCGGTGCGCTCGACGACGGCGATCGCGCGAGCACCGCCGGCGGCCGCGCGCAGGGCAGCGGCTGGGAACGGCCGGAACGACGTGACCCCGATGCAGCCGACCGGCCGGCCCTGCGCCCGCAGGTGGTCAACGACCGCGGTGGCCGTGTCGGCCAGCGTGCCCATCGCGATGAGGATCTCTGCGGCATCGTCGGTTCGATAGGCGGAGACGCCGTCGTAGCGACGCCCGGTGAGCTCAGCCCACTCGTCGACGGCCGCCGCGAGCTCGCCCGGCAGGCGCTCGTAGAATGCCCGCTGGCCGATGCGGCCCTTCATGTAGCTGTCCTGGTTCTGCACGACACCCGTCATCAGCGGTGCCGATGGATCGAACCAGACCCGGATTCGTTCGCGCGGGTCGCCGACAAACGTCCGCAGGAGGTGGTCCTCCGGCAGCCGGATCGACTCGAGGGTGTGGGTCGTCAGGAAGCCGTCCTGGACGACGAAGAACGGCACCTCGCAGCGCTCGGCGACGCGGCGCGCGATCGCGGTGAGGTCTGCCGCCTCCTGGGCGTTCCGCGCGAAGAGGATGCCCCAGCCGGTGTCGGCGACGGCCATGACGTCGTCGTGGCCGGCGTGGATGTTCAGGGCCTGGCTCGTGAGTGCCCGGGCGCCGATATGGAAGACCACCGGCAATCGCTTGCCGGCGATGACGTGGAGGACCTCCTTCATGAGGACGAGGCCCTGGCCGGCGGTGAAGTTCGTCACGCGCGCGCCGGCGAGTGCCGCGCCCTCCGCGGCGGACGCCGAGGAGTGCTCGGACTCCGGCTCGATGAAGCGCAGCGGCGTGCCCCACAGGTTCGGCCGCCCGTCCGCGACCGCGGCCTGGTAGATCGCTGCCATCGTCGTCGATGGCGTGATCGGGTAGGCGCAGGCGATCTCGCTGATCCGGGCCTCGACCGATGCGATCGCCTCGGAGCCGTCGACCACGGCCGGGATGCCCGGGTACGGTGGCGCGCCAGTGCGCGGTTTGGACATGTCCGAATCGGCGCCCCGCGATCGCCGCGGTTGGAGGGCTGAACGGCCCCTGCTCGTGGGCCGCAGTTCCCGAGACGCGCCGAATCAGGTCCGCAGGAACGCGAGCGCCGCTGCGACCGCAGCCGCGACGACGAGTGTCGTCAGCCCAACCGCCAGCCAGCGCCCGGTGAGGACGCCGCCTCTGGCGCGGCCAGCGAAGCCGACAACGCCGCCGAGCACGACGAGCGCCAGGAGCTCCCATGACGCCACGCGCTCCACGAGCCCGCGATACGCCACGATCGCAAGCAGCCCGTAGGACATGACCAGGTATGCGAAGCGGTCGGCCCGATCATCGATCCGCGCCTCTCGCTCGTCACGCGCCATCAACTGCGCCATCGTTCGACTCCTCGATCCAGAACAGCCGGTCCACGCCGACCTCGAGCGCGGCCGCGAGACGGAAGGCGAGCAGCGTGGAAGGGCAGTACTGCCCGGTCTCGATCGAGCTGATCGTCTGCCGGCTGACGCCGACGCTCCGAGCCAGCGCTTCCTGCGAGATCGCGAGCTCCGCCCGCGCGACACGAAGCCGGTTCTGCAGCCTCGGCGTCGGATGGGCGTTCATCGCAGGCTCAAGCGTGCACGCTCGAGGTCAAGCTGCCAAGTGACCTTTGCACTATGCCAAGGATGCCGGACAGCCCGAACATCATGCGGACGTTACTGGGTGCCGGTCGCCTCCCGGCCGTCCTGCCAGACGCCGGCGATCCGACCCGCCAGCCCTTCGAGGTCGAACGGGTCGCCGTCGACGATCACCAGGTCGGCCCGCTTGCCGGGCTCGACCGTCCCGAGCTCCTCGGCCACGCCCAGGAGCTCGGCTGCGCTCTTCGTCGTCGCGTGGAGCACCTGGGCCGGCGACATTCCGCCCTTCGCCATGAGCGGGAGCTCGCGGAGGTTCTCGCCGTGCGGGGTGACGCCGGTGTCCGTCCCCATCGCGATCTTGACGCCCGCCTCGACCGCCTTGCGGAAGCTCGCTCGATGTGTTTCGACGACAGCTCGCGCCTTGGCCAGGATCGCCGGCGCGATCGGGGCGCCCGCTTCGGCGGCGTCGATGACGCCCTGCGGCGCGATCAAGGTCGGGACGAGCCACGTGCCCCGCTCGAGCATGAGGTCGATCGCCTCGTCGTCGAGGAAGACGCCGTGCTCGATCGAGCGGATTCCGGCGCGGATCGCGTTCTTGATCCCGGCCGCCGCCTGCGCATGGGCCATGACGAACATGCCGGCGGCGGTCGCCTCTTCGACGAGTACATCGAGCTCTGCGGCGCGGAAATGCGCGTGCGCCGGGTTGGAGCGCGCCGAGGCGACGCCGCCGGACGTCGCGACCTTGACGACGTCGGCGCCCGCGCGGCGCAGCTCGCGAACCTTGCGGCGCATCTCGTCCGGCCCGTCGACGATGGCATCGGGCCGCCCCGGGTGGCTGATCATCAGCGGGACGAGGGCGCCCGACGGGAACCAGTCGTCGCCGTGGCCGCCCGTCTGGCTGAGCATCGTGAGGCTGATCTGTAGCCGCGGGCCAGGAATGAGCCCATCCGCGACGGCCTGCTTGATGCCGAGGTCCGCGCCGCCCGCATCGCGGACGCTCGTGATCCCGATCCGCAGCGTCGCCGCGAGATTCCGAACCGCTTCGAAGAACTGGTACGAGAACGGCGTGTTGACCGTCCGCCAGTGGTCGATATGGCTCATCACGACGTGGACGTGACAGTCAAACAGGCCCGGGAGCATCGTCTTGCCGGTGACGTCGACGGCCTCGTCGCCGTCGAGACCGCTGCCGACGTCGACGATCCGATCGCCCTCGATGGCGACGTCGGCGGGCGCGGGATCGGCACCACTGCCGTCGAAGAGTCGCCCGCCGCGGAAAACGATTCGCGTCACGGGCGCAGGGTAGCCGTCAGGCCTCGATCCGCGCCCGCGCGAGCTCGACGCCGTCGGCGGGACGAACGAGGCGCTGCCACCAGCCATCGTCGGCCGGCCAGCTGACGGCTTCGAGGACGTCGCCCGGTTCGGCAGAGGCGGCGTATTCGAGGCGGATCCGGCGCGGCAGGCGCGCACCGAGCTCGGATGCGCCGGCGGCTGCGAGCGCCTCCTCGAACCAGTCGAGGTAGACACCGTTGTTCACGTGGCCCATCGGATCGATGTCGGGCGGCCGAACGCGAAGCTCGAGGCGATGCGCGCCCGGCGGGGCGTCCGGCGGCGAGACGCGGGTCACGCTGCTCTCGGCGGCTCGGCTCGGGAAGTACTGGCCGAAGACTTCGGGGATCCGGACGAGACGGCCCCGGCCGTCGACGATGACCCAGTCCGTGAGCGCGACCGCGACCGACGTCCCGTCCGCAAGCCTGAACTCGCCCCGCCGCCGCGCCCACGCCCGCCGGACCTCGGTGACGACGGTCTCGGTGATGACGACCTGGCCCATCGCGATGGGCGCGGTCACCTCCAGGTCGACCGCGCGGACGACCCACGACAGGTCCTGCTCCTCGTACCAGCGGCGGTCGAAGCCGAGCGCCTCCGAATGCCGCCACGCGATGTCCTGTGCATACCGCAGCAGGCCAGCGGTTCGCAGCCGGCCGTCGGGTCCGGCCTCGTCGAAGCGGACGCGGTAGCCGCCGACGAAGCCGTTGCCGATGCCCGGGATCGGCGTCGCGAGGCGGCCGGCGAGGAGGTCCTCGCTCACTGGCTGACGCCGCCGAGGCGATCGAGCGACTCGAGCGCGACGAGCCCGATCTTGCCGGTCGGCGCGGTCAACCGGGCCATCCGAACCGCGCACGAGCGTCGCGCATCGAAGATGACGAGCGCCACGGTCAGCCGCTGGCCCTCGTCCGCGGCTGAGGCACGAGCAGAATCGAGCTGGAGCAGGACCTCCGGGTTGATGCCCCGAGCGCCCCACTTGCAGTCGTAGGCCTCGGCGGCAGCTTCGCGCTCCACCGTGACGTCGTAGGGATGAATCTCTGACGCCCGGCCGTCGAAGAGGATGCGGCGCTCCTGACGGATTGCCCCTGCGCCCACACGTCGCTCGAGCAGCTTCGTGGTCAGCACCTCCACGATCGCGCCCCGGAACTGGTTGCGGACCTCGTCGCCGCGCCCAGCGACCGCGAGCGAGACCTCGAGGATCGCCTCGGATCGGGCTCGGGCCGCCGCGTCGGTCGCGCCGTCGAACGCGCTCGGAAATGCCGTCCGCCAGCCATCGGCGTCCGCCGTTTCACCGTTCATCACCGCTCTCGCGAGAACGCGCTGGGCCGTGTCCGCTTCGGCCAGGAGCTCAGCGGCGCGGGCCACGAGCGGATCGGCCTGGATGCTCGCGTACGTGATCGCCCGGGCATCCCGCGCCGCATCCTGGAACCGCATCCCTCGCTCGGAGGCTCAGAAGCGGGCTTCGCCGAGGGCCGCCAGGGCGGCCTGCGGGAGCGTCGAGAGCCAGTCGATCGCGCGATGCGGATCAGCGATGCGCGACGTCTCGTCCGTCAACCGTTCGATCGCCGCCGCCATCGCATCCGACGCGCTCTCGGAGCCGCGCGTCGCGCGAACCTCCGCGAGCCGCGGGTGCCACGCCGCGCGCAGGTCCTGGATGTACTGCCATTCCTCGGCGACGGCCTCGCCCACCTCGGCAAGGCGGGCATGCGCGGCGACCGTCAGGTCGATGAGCTCGGCGGTCGTCGCGGCCACCGGCCAAGGGTAGCCGCGGTCACGGGGTCAGGCGGCTGGGTGGTCGGGCGAGCTCGAAGCGGCCCGATTGGGCCGCGGCGTCAGGCTGCGCGGCGCCGGAAGAGCTGCGCCCAGCTGTCGGCCAGCTGGCCTCGAGCGCGGTCGGTGCCGGCGATGACTCGGTCGCAGCGGGCCTGGAGCGCGGTCAGGCGACGCTTCGCGGTGTCGTCCCAGCGCAGCGAGTACGCGGCGATGGCGGACGTTCGAACGTGCGCGGCCTCGCGCCGGGCGCCCTGGCGTTCGAGCAGCGCGACGCGTTCGAGCACGGCTCGATAGAGTTCCGGCAGCTCGTGGGCAATCGACTGGCCGTCCATCGAAGCTAGCATCGAGCCATTCGGGCGGGTCGGGTATAGCCCGCTCGTCCCATCAGCCCGCGAGCGAACGGCCCACGTCGCCAGGAGGCACCATGGACCTCGGGATCCGCGGCCGCCGCGCGCTTGTCGGTGGCGGCTCGGCGGGACTGGGTCGCGCGGTCGCCGAACGCCTGGCCTCCGAGGGCTGCTCAGTCGTTATCTGGGCACGTACCGAAGCGCGTCTGGAAGCCACAGCGGCCGACCTGCGAGCGCGACATGGCGGTCAGGTCGGGACGATCGTCGCGGACGCCCGCGATCCGGACGCGGCGGCGGCTGTTGCGTCGCGCGCGCTCGAGCTCCTCGGTGGCGTCGACATCCTCGTCCTGAACGCTGGCGGCCCGCCTCCGGTCGAGCCGACGGCCACGGATTCAGCCGAATGGGCGAGCGCCTTCCAGCTGCTCGCGACCACGCCGATCGACCTCGCGACGCGCCTGCTGAGTCCAATGCGCGAGGCCGGCTGGGGCCGGATCGTCGCGATCCTCTCGTATGCCGTCCGCCAGCCGATCGCCAATCTCAGCTACTCGAATGCCGGACGGTCGGCCCTGACGGCCTGGCTGAAGACTGTCTCTCGGAGCGTCGCCGCCGACGGCGTCACGGTGAACGGCGTCATGCCCGGGCGCTTCGACACGGCCCGGATCCGCCAACTCGACGAGGACGCCGCCCGACGAACCGGCTCAACGCCGGAGGCAGTGAAGGCCGCGCAGATTGCCGGGATCCCGACGGGCCGCTATGGCGACCCGGACGAGTTCGCCGCGCTCGTGACCTACCTCTGCTCCGAACCGGCGCGCTACCAGACCGGAACGTTCACCGCCGTCGACGGAGGCCTCCTGCTCGGATTGCCGTGACCAGCCTGCAGCGCCTTGCCATCCCCGTTGTCGCCCTTGCGGCGCTGGCGCTCGCAAGCTGCGACACGATCGGTGCGTCGATGCTCCAGGCGACGCTTCCCGGTCAAGGTGACGGGGTCCAGGAGTTCCAGGTCAAGCCGCTGCCGCTGACCTTCTGGGATCGAACAGGTCTCGTCACGGCGATCGAGCCGGCAGCACCCGTGCCGGCCGAATGGACGCAGGGGATCCACGCCGTTCCCGATCAACCGAACGTCCTCTCCGCGCGGTGGCTGGGCGGTGCGTGCGAGAGCCACGTGACAGCGACCCTGTTCGATGACCCGGGCCACTTCACCCTGCGCATCGAATCCTCCATCTTCCCGGCGCTTGGCTGCGTGGCGCTCGGGGTCCAGCGCGACCTGAGGATCACGTTCCGAAGAGAGGTCTCACCCGACGACGTCGTCATGACCGAGAGCGAGGGCCTCTGACGTCGCGCCTCAGTCGCCGCCGTGATAGCCGCTTCGGACCCCGAAGCGGGTGAACTCGCCGGTTGCGGGTGACCAGACGGTGTCGACGCGGTCGACCCGCGCGGCGGGAGGACCATCCCGGAGGGCTTCGACGAGGGCATCAAGGGCGTCGCGAGGACCTTCCGCCAGCACGCTGACCGCCCCGCCTGGGTCGTTGGCTACCCAGCCGCGAAGGCGGAGCCGGTTCGCCAGCTCGAGGACGAAATACCGAAATCCGACGCCCTGGACGCGGCCGTGAACGTGAGCCTCGAGGCGCTGGTTTGCTTCGGGAGCGTCGCTCAAGCGGCGCGGCCCCAGGCGACGGCGAGCGCATCCAGCGCGAGCTCCGGGGAGACGTTGTTCTCGAGCAGCTCCCCGCTCCGGCTGAGGCGGCGCAGGAATCCGTCGCCCGTCTGGCCCGATCGGCGAGCCAGCGCCGCCTCGTAGTCGTCGAGCAGGTCGGTGTCGCGAACGAGACGCCGGGCGTCGCGCTCGACGAGCGCGAGGTCGCGGACGACATCACGCCAGATCGCGAGCAGGGCTAGCGCTGCACGACGGCGCTCGGCCGCCGGTGCCCGAACAGCTGGCGCCTCCTCCGGATCGGCGCCGTCAGGGACGGCGGCCTCCGTTTCGGAGGCGGCGCCGCGCTTGGGCCGGGGCGCGTTCGGTGTTCCATCGAGACTGCGGACGAGGTCGCCCGCCCGCGCGAGCAGGTCTCGGATCGTCGTGAGCCGCTCGGCGCGTCGCCTCGCAGCGAGGTCGAGCAGGCCGCGCGCGATCTCGTCGCGGATCGTGACGGCGCCGCCCGGGGCTCGGGCATAGGCGAGCGCGATCCCGGGTCGGCCGCCGGCGACACGGGCAAGCCGTGCAGCGGTTGGGGCATCTGTGCCGGCCTCGGCCGCGAGGATGGCTTCGATCGTCCGCGAGCCGACGGGCCCGAGCCGGATCCGCGCGCAGCGTGAGCGGACCGTGGGCAGCAGCCGATCCGGTTCATCCGCGCAGAGGATGAACGTCGTGCCCGCAGGTGGTTCTTCGAGCGTCTTGAGGAACGCCGACTGGGCGTCCTCGGTCAGGCGGTCGGCGGATTCGACGATCGCGACCCGAGCGCCGCCTTCGGCCGGCAACAACGACAGCTCATCGATCAGCCCGCGGATGCCCGGCCCACGGTCGCGGCCGCCGATCCCGATCGTCGCACCGGCGCCACCGGGAGCGAGCCGATGAAGGTCCGGATGGTTGCCGTGCTCGACCATTCGGCAGCCACGGCACGTTCGGCACGGCCGGCCTTCGCGGCTGCCCTCCGTGCAGAGGACGGCGGCCGCGAGATCGAGGGCGAGCGTCGTCTTGCCCGTCCCGGCGGGGCCGGCGAGCAGAAGGGCGTGCGGCAGCGCGTCCTGGACGAACGCCCTGCGGACGGCCGCGAGCGCGGCGTCCTGACCCTGGGTGCGCCAGCCTGCTGCCGCGCCGGTCACAGACCCTCCCGGCTCAGCCGGCGTCGTCCGCCTTGGGCTTGCGCGTCGTGCGCCGCTTCGGAGCCGCGGCGTCGGTCGAGGTCGACGCGGCTTTCCGCGGCGCCCTCCGCTTCGGTGCGGCAGCCTCCGGCGCATCGCCGGTTGCCGCGGCCGAATCGCCCGTCGCTGCGGCCGGTGCCTTCGCTCGGGGTGCTCGAGATCGCGTCGCCTTCGGCGCCGGCGCTTCCGCCGTCGCCTCGCCCGAGGCCGCCGCACGACCGCGAGCCGGCGCACGGCGTCGCGCCGGTGCCGGCGCGGCTGACGCTTCAGCCTCGGCCGAGACCTGGGCTGGCGCGTTCCTGGGCTCCGGCGCGGGTGCCGGCCGGCGCTGCGAGATCTGGGCTCGGAGCATCGCCTCGAGCTCCGGCGGCACCTCGCTCCACGGCTCGTCCCCACCACCGGTCCGCGGCGGCCGGACATCGCGCACGTCGCGGAAGTCCTGGCGCGGCCCGCGCCCGGCGTCACGCCGCGGCGGCTCTGCGTACCGCGACACGCGACCGGCACCGGCGCCGCCGCTGACGCCGCTGCCGCGACCACCGCCGCCGTAGCGCTCGCGGTCGAGTGCCGCGGCGTACGCGCCGCGGGCACCGCCGCGCTGCGGGCCACCTCGCCCGCCACGTCCGGCCTGACCGCCCCCGCCGCGGCGTTCCGCGATCAGGTACTCGGGGATCGGCGGCTCGTCGAGGTCCTCGTCATCCACGTCCACGGGCCGGCCCGGTGTCGACGACGTATGCGCCGCCGGGTTGACCCCGAGCTGCGAATCCCAGATCGATCCGAACGACGCGCGGGTGCGCGCCGCCGGTCGCGCCTCGGCGATCGGCTGGCCTTCCGCGATGTCATCGTCGATCTCGGCAGGCGCGTCGCTTTCGACCGCGCCCGCAACAGCGTCTCGGCCTCGGCCACGACCACGACCGCCGCGCCGGCGACGCCGCCGCGGTCGATCCTCGCCATCGCCGACGAGGCCGCCTTCGGCCGCAACTTCGCCGGCGTCCTCCTCGTGAGGCTCGACGCCGGCCACGACGTCGACCGGCGCCACCACCGCAGCGGCGCGACCACGCGCCCGCGACAGCTTCTCGCCGGGCAGCGCGACGACGGCCCCCTCCACGGCCCGGGGCGTGCCGTTCTCGCTGGCCACGACGACTTCGGCCTCGGGGGCCCGCGTGCGTCCGCGGCCGCGACCGCGGCCACGAACCGGCCCGGTGCCCTCGCTCTGCTTCTCGGGCACCGCGGTCATCGACAGGTCCTCGTCGTCGCCCGAGACGCGGCGTCCGGAGCGCGATGAGCCCTTCTCGACCTTCGCGATCGCCGCGATGTCGCTGAACTGGTCCGCGACGTCGATCAGGTCCGAGGACGTATTGCCCCGGAAGCTGATGACCTCGACGCGCACGCCCATCTCCTGGACCGCGCGGATCGCCGGGGCGAAGTCGCCGTCACCGGAGATCACGATCGCGATGTCGAGGTTGCGCGCGGTCTTGAGCATGTCGACGACGAGCTCGATGTCGAGGTTCGCCTTGACCTTGCCGTCGCCGTATTTGCGGATGTCCTTGCTGACGACCTTGTAGCCGTGGCGGCGCAGGAAGTCGTGGAAGTTCCGCTGGTTCTCATTGTCCGGATCGAGTCCCGTGTATGCGTATGCACGCACGAGGTCCCGACCGGCGGTGGCCGACTTCAGCAGCGTGACGTAGTCGATATCGACTCCGGCGGCCTTGGCCGCGTAGAAGATGTTCGCCACGTCCACGAAGACGGCAACGTTCTTGCCCACTCTGTCTCCTATTACGCGTCAGCCGGCGCCTGGCGCCAGGGCTGCGCGGTCAGCGGGTCCGTCCATCGCCGGTGCCCCCGGCGGGTTGGACGTCCCGTTCCATCTGCGGGCCGGCTTCATGAAATCCAAGGCGCTCCCACCGGGCCCGCTCGGTGAGGTCGCTCGGCTGCGGCGCCTGGACGACGGCGCAGCCCTTGTTCCGGGCCGAGCGGACGACTTCTTCGAGCAAGAGCTCGGTCACCCGATCGGCATCGTGCGCGTCACCGACGGCGAGGAGATCGAGATGGCCGACGAAACCGCCGGTCCTGATCGACGGCCGGATCGCAAGGATCGCGGCGCCGACGATCTCCCGCCGAAGCTCGGCGACAAGGACGGTCGCATGGGGGAGGTAGACGAGCTGGCGGAGCAGGTCACCGGCAGCCGATTCCACGCCGGACAGCGCCATGACGCGCTCGACATCCGTGATGCGTGCGGATCGGACCGAGTACTCCACGCCGTCCGGCTCTACCTCTGATGCGGGTGGCGACGCGACGCATGGTGCGATCCGATCGGGGCTCGATCAGGTCTACCGGTCCGCGGACCGCGCGGGACGCGAGCGTGAACGCTCGAAATACCGACCCGGGTGCGCGGCGCCGGCCTTGCATTCGTGACGCCGGGCCCTATCATACGTCATCGCTTCGGCGGCTACCTGCGCTGCCGCCCTGAGCACGTCCCCGAGCCGCCGCCCGTCACGCACCACCGCTCGAGCACCGCGACCGGAGTCCCCGAACAGGAGGACCCGCCGCGGCAGCCGGGCACAGGGCGCCGGAGGTGGGTCCGGGGTCGTCGCCGGGACGCTCCAGGAAGTCACCGACCGAGGGTCGATTCGGAAGCCCGAACGACCGGTCATTTTGGAGGAGACTGCATGAAGCTCAGCAAGTTTGGCGCACTCGGCGCCATCGCCGTGCTCGCCCTGTCGGCCTGTGGCCCGGGCGGCGGCGGCGACAAGGGCACGATCCAGATCTGGTCCGAGCTGCCCCGCCAGGGCTCGTCTCAGGGCCAGACCGACACGATCGTGGCCGCGATCAAGTACGCGATCGACAAGCGCGGCGGCAAGGTCGACGGCTGGACGATCAAGTACAGCGACAAGGACGACTCGACGGCCGAGAAGGGCGCCTGGACGCAGGAGCGCGCGACTGCGCTCGCGACCGAGGCCTCCTCGACCAACGATCTCGTCGCCTACATCGGCACGTTCAACTCCGGTGCGGCGAAGATCGTCATCCCGGTTCTGTGCAAGGCCGGCATCTCGATGGTGTCGCCCGCGAACACCTACCCGGGCCTCACGAAGCCGGGCAAGGGCGACGACTCGATCGGCGAGCCGGGCGTCTACTACCCGGACGGCTGCAAGCACAACTACTTCCGCGTTGTCCCCGCAGACGACCTGCAGGGCAAGGTCGGCGCGGATTGGGCCAAGGAGCTGGGTGCGACTGACGTCTACGTCGTCGATGACAGCCAGATCTACGGCAAGGGCGTGGCGGACGTCTTCGAGGCCTCGGCCGCGGACGCCGGCCTCAACGTCGTCGCGCACGACCAGATCGCCGGCACCGAGACGGACTACAAGTCGCTCGCGGCCAAGATCGCGGCGTCCGGCGCGCAGCTCATGTACTTCGGCGGCATCACCCAGCAGAACGCTGGCCAGCTGTGGAAGGACGTGCGCGAAGCCAGCTCGGACATCATGCTGATGGGTCCTGACGGCATCTACGAGGAAGCCTTCCTCGACGCCGCAGGCGACGCAGCCGAGGGCACCTTCCTGACGTTCGGTGGCACCACCGCCGACCAGTACACGGGCGACGCCGCGACGTGGCGCGATGAGTTCTCGGCCAAGGGCAACAAGATCGAGGTCTACACGATCTACGGCTACGAGGCGGCGAACGTCGTCCTCGCGGCGATCGAGACGGCCTCGAAGGCAGGCGCGAAGGACGTGGCGGCCCTGCGGGCCGGGACGCTCGATGCGCTTTCCAAGACCCAGAACTTCAAGGGCGTGCTCGGCACGTGGTCGTTCGACGCGAACGGCGACACATCCAACACGCTCTTCTCCGGAACAGAGGTTGTCGACGGCGCCTTCGTCTTCCAGAAGGTGCTCGGCGGCTAACCAACCAACCGGTCACTGACGCTCCCGGGGCTCGGTCGTTTTCAACGGCCGGCCCCGGAGCGGTTTCCGCGCCTGACCAGGGAACCACTCATCCGCTGACGGAGGGGGCGTGAACCTCGGGGCGTTGCTGGGTCGCCGCAGGCGACAGCTCGTCTTCCTCGCGGTCCTCGTCGGGATCCTGATCGCGTTCCGGCCGTCCATCCCGATCTGGGGCGGCTGCACGGACAACCTGAACGTCTGCCTGAACGTCGTCTCGATCGGCCTGTTCCAGGGCATGATCGTCGCCCTGATCGCGATCGGGTACACGCTCGTTTACGGCATCCTCCAGCTGATCAACTTCGCCAACGGCGACGTGTTCATGCTCGGCTCGGTGATCACGCTCATCGGCGTGGAAGTCGCCGGCCTCACGAGCGACAGCTCGGCTGGATCGATCCTGATCGTGTTCGCCCTGCTGTTGCCGTTCACGATGGTCGTGACCGCGCTCCTCAACGCGAGCATCGAACGCGTGATCTACCGGCCCCTGCGACGCGCGCCGACGGTCGCCACGCTCATTGCCGCGATCGGAATGTCGTTCATCCTGCAGAACATCGGCATCCTGCTGAACGGCCCGTCACCGGTGTCGCTGCCGTCGCTGCTGCCGAAGGACAATGTCATCGGCCAGGGCGGGCTCTTCGAGTTCGGCGCCCTCGAGATCAAGACGAGCCACATCTTCGTCGTCCTGGTCACGTTGCCGCTGCTGATCGGCCTGAGCTGGTTCGTGAGGAGCACCCGGCAGGGCAAGGCGATGCGGGCCACGGCCCAGGATCGCGATGCCGCGGGCCTCATGGGCATCGACGTCAACCGGACCATCAGCCTGACGTTCCTGATCGCCGGTGCGCTGGCCGGCGGCGCCGGCCTGGTGGTCGCGCTCTACAACGGCCAGGCGTGGTGGTTCTACGGGACGCCGTTCGGCCTGCTCGCCTTCACCGCGGCCGTCTTCGGAGGCATTGGCAACCTTGCCGGAGCGACCCTTGGCGGGATCGTCCTCGGGATCCTGATCAGCCTGAACGCCTACTACATCGACACGCGCTGGCAGGACATCATCGTGTTCGGGATCCTCGTGCTCGTGCTCGTCTTCCGGCCGACCGGCCTGCTCGCCGCGAAGCTCTCGGAGCGCGCCTGACATGACGGCCCAGAACATGCCGTCGGGCGGCCGGCTCCGGATGGCGGGCTTCCGCGAGAGGCTCGCGGATCCGAAGAGCCAGGTTCCGATCCTGGTGGTTCTGATCGTCATCGCGGTCCTGTACGCGGCCTTCTACAACGACCTGCGGCAGGGGGTGCTGCGGCCGATCTTCGAGGCCCTGCCGTTCCCGAGCACGAACGTCCTCATCGTCATGTGCTACTACGGGATCCTGGCGCTGGGACTCAACATCGTGGTCGGGTTCGCGGGTCTGCTCGACCTCGGCTACGTCGCCTTCTACGTCTTCGGCGCGTACACGACCGCGTTCCTGGCCTCGCCGCTGCACGACCTCCACGTCCCGTGGTGGATCGTCGTCTGGGTCGCGGTGGGCATCGCCGCGCTCGCGGGCGTGCTGTTGGGAGCGCCGACCCTCCGCCTGCGCGGTGACTACCTCGCGATCGTGACGCTCGGCTTCGGGCAGATCCTGCCCGTCCTGGCCCGCAACCTCGACAACATCAACGTCGACATCGGGCCGATCCATCTCGTGGACTTCAACCTGACCGGCGGCAACATTGGCGTCAACCCGATGGATCCACCGATCTTGCCAATTGCGGGGCCGTGGGGTGACGAGCTCATCTTCTCGAATTCGAACCCGGTCGCGGCGTTCTACCTCGTGCTCGTCCTGCTGCTCCTCAGCTTCGCGATCTGCGTTCGGCTTCGCGACAGCCGCCTCGGCCGGGCCTGGATGGCGATCCGCGAGGATGAGACCGCGGCGGCGAGCATGGGCATCAACACCGTGAGCACGAAGCTCCTGGCGTTCGGGCTCGGGGCCAGCTTCTCGGGCTTCACCGGCGCGTTCTTCGGCGCCTACTCGACGGCGATCTTCCCCGAGTCGTTCAACTTCGCCGTTTCGATCAGCATCCTGATCATGATCGTGCTCGGCGGCATGGGCAGCCTCCGCGGGGTCGTCCTTGGCGCGTTCGTCATTCGCTACCTCAGCGATGCCCTGCTGCCGTACCTGGGCAGCTTCGTCGACGAGCCCATCCGGGGCCTCGGCAACGCGCTGCCCGACATTCCGATCCTGACGCAGCGCCTCCAGGAGTTCCACCTCACGAGCTACAACTTCCTCCTCTACGGCCTGATCCTGATCCTGATGATGCTGTACCGGCCGGAGGGCCTCCTGCCGGTCGCCACGCGCAAGGCCGAGCTGCACGGGCTCGGGATCTCCGAGGAAGTCTCGCTCGGCACGTCCGACGAGGTCGCCGAGGCGGCCACCGATGAGGCCGCCGAGCTCCAGGAGATCGACCTCGACGAGGGGCTCGAGCCGACCACCGGCGAGCCGAAGCAACCCGGGGCCGGGCCATGACCGCCGCCAGCCCCGATCTCCTGCTGTCCGCGCGCGGCGTCACGAAGCGATTCGGCGGCCTGCTCGCCGTGAGCAACGTCGACTTCGACATCCCGCGCGGATCGATCGTCAGCCTCATCGGCCCGAACGGGGCCGGCAAGACGACGTTCTTCAACATGATCACCGGCCTCTACACGCCCAGCGACGGCTCGATCACCTTCGACGGGAAGACGCTCCAGGGCCGCAACGGCGGCGGCAAGTTCGTGCTCTCGAAGCCGCACGAGGTGGTTCGAGCCGGCATCGGCCGAACGTTCCAGAACATCCGCCTGTTCGGCAACATGACGGCGCTCGAAAATGTCCTCGTCGGCCTGCACCACACGCTGAAGGGCCACTGGTGGGAAGCGGTCTACCGGCCAAAGTCGCTCCTCCGCGAGGAGGAACGGGCGCTGGCTCGGGCGCGGGAGCTGCTCGGCCTCATGCGCCTCGGCAAGCGGGAGAACGACTATGCCCGGAACCTGCCCTACGGCGACCAGCGGCGGCTCGAGATCGCGCGGGCGTTGGCGACCGATTGCAAGCTGCTCCTGCTCGACGAGCCGACCGCCGGGATGAATCCGAACGAGACGCTCGAGCTGACGGCCTTCGTCCGCGGCCTCCGCGACCGGCTGAATGTCACGATCCTGTTGATCGAGCACGACATGAAGGTCGTGATGGGCATCAGCGAGCGAGTCACCGTCCTCGACCACGGCGAGAAGATCGCCGAGGGCACACCCCAGGAGGTCCGCGCGAATCCACAGGTGATCGAGGCCTATCTCGGTCGCGGCGCGGCAGGGCACGGCTGAGCCATGGCGCTTCTCGAGCTGACCGACGTCCACGCCTACTACGGCAACATCCATGCCCTCAAGGGCATCAGCCTGACCGTCGACGACGGCGAGATCGTGACGCTCATCGGCTCGAACGGCGCTGGCAAGTCGACGACCCTCAAGACGATCTCCGGTCTCCTCAGGCCTCGCAGCGGGCGCATCCTGTTCGAAGGCCAGGGGATCGACGGCCGGCGACCCGACCAGATCGTCAGCCTCGGCATCACCCAGTCACCCGAGGGTCGCCGCATCTTCTCCGCGATGTCCGTTCGGGAGAACCTCGAGATGGGCGCCTTCCAGCGCAAGAAGGGGCCCGAGCTCGATGCCGACTTCGAGCGCGTCCTCGGGTTGTTTCCGCGGCTCCGCGAGCGGCTCGATCAGGCCGGCGGAACGCTCTCGGGCGGTGAGCAGCAGATGCTCGCGATCGCGCGTGCGCTCATGGCCCGGCCGAAGCTGATCCTCCTGGACGAGCCGTCGATGGGCCTCGCCCCGATCCTCGTCGAGCAGATCTTTGACATCGTCCGCGACATCAACAGCCAGGGCACGGCCGTCCTGCTGGTCGAGCAGAACGCGCTGATGGCGCTCGGTCTGGCGTCCCGGGGCTACATCCTCCAGACCGGCGAGATCGTCCTGGCGGACGTGTCGAGCCGCCTGGCCGACAACCCGGACGTCAAGAAGGCCTACCTCGGCGCCTGATCCTCGGCGCGCCGGGCGTCGGCCCGGGCCTCAGCGGCTGACCGGCTCGCTCGCGACGTCGTAGGCCGCCCGCGACAGGACGGCGAGCGCGATCCCGACAACCCACAGGCCGGGCATCCGCGTGAACGCCTCGGATGGGTCGTGGAACATGAACGCGCCGGACGTCCCGAGGTCGACAACCCGCCAGACGAAGCCGATCCAGCCGAGGACGACGAGCAGCGTGTAGGCCGGCCAGCGGTCCGCGCCGATCGGACGCTCGGCCGCGTAGGGCAGCGTCAGCAGCGCGAGGCTCGCGACCGCGGCGAGGAAGACGAGGATGCCGGTCCCGTCAAAGGCGTTGCCGCTGCGGACCGGCAGGCCACCATCACCGCCGATCGTCCACCACGGCAGGAGGCAGCCCGCGAGGAGCGCGACCGCGGCGATCGCGACGAGCGTGCGGGCCCGGCCGAGGGGGCGGCGGTGCATCGTCAGCCGGCGCTCGAGTAGACCTCGGGCCGGAGCACGCCGACGAACCGGAGGTTGCGGTAGTGCTCGTTGTAGTCGAGCCCGTAGCCGACAACGAACTGGTCCGGGATCGTGAACCCCGTGTAGTCGACGTTGATCTCGACGAGCCGCCGCGCCGGCTTGTCCAGGAGCGTGCAGATGCGCAGCGACGCCGGCTTCTTCCCGCCGAGGTAGCGGATGAGGTAGTTCAGCGTCAGGCCGGTGTCGATGATGTCCTCGCAGATCAGGACGTCCTCGCCCTCGATCGACGCCGAGAGGTCCTTGAGGATCCGGACGAGGCCGGACGATTCGGTGGTCGCGCCGCCGTACGACGAGACCTCCATCAGGTCGATCCTGACCGGGACGGTGATGACGCGCATCAGGTCCGCCATGAACGGCAGCGAGCCCTTGAGGACGCTCACGAGCGTGAGCTTGCGGCCGGCATAGTCGGCGCTGATCTGGGCACCGAGCTCAGCGACGCGCGCCTGGATCTGGTTCTCCGTGACCAGGACCTCGCCGATGTCCTCGACGAGATCGACCGTGGCCTTCACCTCGTGGGCCGGGCCTCAGCCCGGCGAGCTCGACGGCTGCCCGAGGCGCGCGCCGTCGTTGAGACAGGGGGTGGTGGGGACGCGGCGTCGGGCGCCGATCCTGCGGCCACCGGCTCCTCGGCCACCACCAGGATCTCCTCGGGGCGCTCCGGCATCACCTGACCGAGCGAGCCGCTCAGCGATTCGACGAGCGCCAGCTTGCCGTACTTGAGCATGAGCGCCCGGAAGTCGCGGGCGTAGAAGAGCTTGATCCGGATGCTCGGATAGAGCTCCTTGAGTCGCCGCAGCTTGCGGTTCTTCTTGCGCACGAGGCGCTGCTTGAGCGTGGTCATCTCGAGGTAGACGTCGAGGTCCGGCAGATAGAAGTCCGGCGAGAACGACTCGACGACGCTGCCCTGGAGGTTCCAGAGGATCGGGAAGACGTGCGGCTCGTACTCCCAGCGGACGGCGTAGAAGTCGAGGATGCGGGCCATCTCGGCCTCGCTCGCATGCGCGAACGGCGGGCGGGTGATGTCGCCGGGCGGTGCGGACGGCGCAGGCCCGGCGATCGGGTGGTCTTCGAGGGTCACCGCTGGCGGCCGGCGTCGGGCGCCGGCGAGTCGGCGAGCAGCGTGCGAAGGTCACCCTGCCAGGCTTCGAGCGTGGCGTGCATGTCGAGCACGTCGTCGGCCGTGACGGGGGTGGCCGATGCCGGCGCGGCATCGGCGCCGCCGCCATCGACAGCAGCACCGTCGACGACGAAGCCGAGCGTCGTGCTGCCGCAGCCCGGGCACGCGATCTCCACGAACGCGAGGTCTTCGCGCTTGGCGAGGAGGCGGATCCGGTCGCCGCTCACGGACGCCTCGCAGACGGAGCAGGCGATCCCATCGAGGAGCGTTTGCAGCCGATCCTGCGGATCCATTCGAGGCTGAGTGTAGCGGCTCATGCGAACGGACGCCGCTGGGCGGCCGCCTTGTGACGCATACCCCCAGGGGGTATCATCGGAGGACCGCGGCGGCGTGGCCGCGATCCAGGGGAGCACTCGCGAACGATGGCAACGAGCGACGCCCGGGCACGCCCGGGAGCCGGCACCGGCGCCGACCACTTCCGGCACAGCTACACGAAGGACAAGACAGCCCTCGTGCGGCGACTCGCGCGCATCGAAGGTCAGGTCCGCGGGATCGCCCGGATGATCGAGCGCGAGGAGTATTGCGTCGACATCCTCCAGCAGACGTCCGCGCTGCGGGCCGCCGTCGATTCGCTGTCGATCCTCCTGCTCGAGGACCACGTCCAGGGCTGCGTTCGAACGGCCGCGGCGCGTGGCGAGGCCGACGCGTATGTCGACGAGGTCGTCGATGTCGTCCGTCGGACCCTCGGACGCCCGATCCGCGGCGGCGGCCGGGCGAGCTGAAGTTCTCCACCGGTCGCGCGGACCGGGACGGCTTTTCCACAACCGTTTCGCGGGTCACGTGGTTGGTGGATAAGGCGGTTGACGAGGCGTTGCCACGGCGTTTACCGTCCGGCATCCGCACCGGGCCGCCGAAGGGTAACGTGGCTCGCGAGGGGTCCAGGGAGACCCGACCGCGAACCGAACGAGCCATGGAAGACCGACACGGTCACAGGGCGCGACTGACCGTCGCACCCGAGGTGCGACGTAACGACGTCGCCGGGAGTGGCTCGCGACGCGGACCAGGGCGCTCATGACCGAGAGCCCAGGCCGACCGCGACAGCCGCTCCCGACGAGCGTCGAACTTCTGCCGGACCTGCCAGCTGCCTATTCGCGCGCGCTCGACTCCGGGCTCGCGGCGCTCGGGCTCAGCCTTGGCGGGCGGACACGGCGGGCCATCGATGACCATGTCCGCCTGCTCCTGGCGTGGACGCCCGCGATCAACCTGACCTCGCTCCGCGATCCGGCGGAGATCGCGTCGCGGCACGTCGTCGACAGCCTGTCGGCCCTGCCGCTGCTCGGCGGTCCGCCGGGTGCCCTGCTCGACCTGGGCAGCGGCGGCGGCTACCCGGGCCTGCCGCTGGCCGCGGCGCGTCCGAACGACTCGGTGCTGCTCGTCGAGTCGATCGCGAAGAAGGCACGCTTCCTGGAGACCGTCGTGGCGGCGGTCGGACTCGAGTCGCGGGTGTCGGTCGCCGCGGAGCGCGCGGAAACGCTCGCACGCCAACCGGCCCAGCGAGCTCGCTGGCCGGTGGTCACGGCACGTGCCGTCGGCGACCTGGCCCAGCTCGCCGAGCTCGCGTTCCCGTTCCTCGTCATCGGCGGCCGCCTGATCGCCTGGAAGCGCGGCGACCTCCGCGAGGAGCTCGGTCCGCTGGAGCGGCTGCTCCCGTCGCTCGGCGGCGGCACCGTGACCATTCGGCCGGTCAACGTCCCGGCTCTTCCGGGCCACGTCCTCGTGGTCGTCACGAAGCGTGGCGTGACACCCGATGCCTTCCCGCGCGATCCCGGGCTGCGCAAGCGCCGGCCCTCCTGACGCGGGCCGCTGCTACGCTCCGGCCGGTGCGCATCGCGGTCCTGTCGGACATCCACTCCAACCTGGTCGCGCTCGACGCCGTGCTCGCCGCGATTGGCAGCGTTGACGCGATCTGGCACCTCGGGGACGTGGTCGGCTACGGGCCGGAGCCGGACGGCGTGGTCGCTCGCCTGAGCGAGGCCGGTGCGATCGGCGTCCGCGGCAATCACGACGCCGCCGCGGTCGGTGGCCCCGAGATCGACTGGTTCAATCACGACGCCCGACGTGCGATGGAGTGGACGAAAGCCACGATCTCCGAAACCACGCGCACATGGCTCGCGGCCCAGCCACAGCGCCGGACCGAGGCCGGCATCGCGCTCGTCCACGGCAGCCCGCGCGACCCGACGTGGGAGTACGTCACCTCGATTCCGGTCGCGCGCGCGAACTTCGAGGTGCTCGAGACGCGCCTCGGGTTGTTCGGGCACACGCATCTCCCGACGGCCTTCCGCGATGACGACGGCCGGCTCGAGCACATCAGCCCATCTCGGGGCTCGGAGCTCGACCTGGGAACCGGCCGCTTCCTCGTGAACCCGGGCAGCGTCGGCCAGCCCCGCGATGGCGACCCGATGGCCTCGTACCTCCTCCTCGACACCGAACGCCTGATGTGTCGCTGGGAGCGCGTCGAGTACGACGTCGCGGCCGTCCAGGCCGCGATGGCCGAGCGCGGGCTGCCGTCGCAGCTGGCGGTCCGCCTGTCGTTCGGGCTGTGATGGGCAGGACGCGATGACCGGCGGCCAGCGCCCGCTCCAGGGCCGAAAGCTCGGGGACAAGCGCGTCGTCGTCGAGCGACCGCATTCCGCGTACTTCCGGTGGAGCGGCGAAGGCGTCATGCAGGCGCGTCAGACCGCCTCGGTTCCGCGGACGCCGCTCGGCCGGCTCTTCGCGCGGGTCCGGGCGGCGCTCTTCGGGAAGCCGCTCGCGTCCGAGGAGGAGCTCGGTGAGCGGCTCTCGAAGAAGAAGGCCCTCGCGATCTTCAGCTCCGATGCGATCAGCTCCTCGGCCTATGCGACCGAGGAGATCCTGCGGGTCCTCGTCCTGGCCGGGGCCGGCGCCCTGGCGTTCGGCCTCCAGGTCAGCGTCGCGATCGCGATCCTCCTCGTCGCGGTCGCGATCAGCTATCGCCAGGTCTGCATGGCCTACCCGAGCGGCGGCGGCTCGTATGCGGTCTCCAAGCGCAATTTCGGCCGGACCGTCTCGCTCGTCGCCGCGTCGGCGCTGCTCATCGACTACGTGATGACGGTCGCGGTTTCGACCACGTCCGCCGTCGAGCAGATCACCTCGGCGATCCCGGTCCTCATCGACATCCGCGTCGAGATCGGCGTCCTCGCGATCATCCTCATCACGGTCGGCAACCTCCGCGGCCTGCGCGAGGCGGGCAACATCTTCGCCGTCCCGACGTACCTCTTCATCGGCTCGGCGCTCCTGATGATCGCCATCGGGGCGTTCCGGATCCTCGTCCTCGGCGAGGGCGGGGGCTATGCGGCCGAGCTGGCGGAGAACACGGCCCATATCGCCGAGCCACTGACCGCGTTGCTGCTGCTCCGCGCGTTTGCGGCCGGCGCCGTCGCCCTCACCGGCACCGAGGCAATTGCGACCGGCGTGCCGGCCTTCAAGCCCCCGGAGGCGAAGAACGCAGCGACGACGCTCGCGTTCATGGCGGCGCTCCTCGGCGTGCTGTTCATCGGGATCACGTTCCTCGCGGTGAACTTCGGGATCGCCCACATCGACGTGCCCGAGAAGCAGACCGTCATCGCCCAGATCGCGCGGCGCGTCTACGGCGACGGGACGATCCCGTTCTTCCTCTTCCAGGCTTTCACGGCACTGCTCCTGTTCCTCGCGGCGAACACGAGCTTCAACGCCTTCCCGCGGCTGCTCGCGATCCTCGCCGCGGACAGCCACATGCCCCGCCAGTTCGCGCTCCGAGGCGACCGCCTGGCGTTCTCCTACGGGATCGTCGTCCTCGCCGGGCTGGCGGCGCTGCTGATCATTGCCTTCAAGGGCGAGACCCACCTGCTGATCCCGCTCTACGCCGTCGGCGTCTTCATCGACTTCACGATCAGCCAGGGCGGCATGATCCGGCACTGGCTCCGCGAGAAGCCGCCCGGCTACCTCAGGCGACTGGCGATCAATGCCTTCGGCTGCCTCTTGACCGCCGTCGTGGCCGTCGTCGTGACGCTGGCAAAGGCCCCGGTCTCGCTCGTCGTCGTTCTCCTCATCCCGGTGCTCGTCCTGCTCATGACGGTCATCCGCCGGCAGTACGACGCCCAGGCCGCCGAGCTCGAGGTCCGCGATGACATCATCTTCGCGGGCCCGCATCGCGAGCAGCGCGCGGTCGTCCCGGTCAACGGCTTGAACCGGACGGTCGTCCAGGCGCTGAACTTCGCGCGGACGCTGACGCGCGACGTGCGCGGCGTCTACGTGACCGAGGATCCGGCCGCTGGCGAGGTGCTCCGAAAGCGCTGGGAGCGCCAGCTGCCGGGCATCCCGCTCGTCATCGTCGAATCACCATTTCGAGCAATTGTTGAGCCCGTGCTCGCCTACCTCGACGTCCTCGACAAGGCCTGGCCGGGCGACAAAGAGGCACCGATCACGATCGTCGTCCTGCCCGAATACGTTGCCAAACACTGGTGGGATCGCGTGCTGTATAACCAGACAGCGAAGCGCCTCAAGGCTGCGCTCGTCGGTCGCGAGCACACGGTCATCGCTGACGTTCCGTACCGCCGCGATCAGTAGCCGCCGGCGCCCTCCGGCGCGCCCAATGGAGCCCAATGATCGGTGGCGAGCGGCCCCTGAAGGGCCGCAAGCTCGCGGACCGGCGCGTCGTCGTCGAGCGTCCGCACAGCCCCTACTTCCGGTACACCGGACCTGGACAGCTCGTCGCGCGCAAGGCTGCGTCGGCACCGCGGACACCTGCCGGCCGGCTGTTCGCGCGCGTCCGCGCGGCGCTCTTCGGGAAGCCTCTCGCCTCTGAGGAGGAGATCGGCGAACGGCTCTCGAAGAAGAAGGCGCTCGCGATCTTCAGCTCGGACGCCATCAGCTCGTCCGCCTATGCGACCGAGGAGATCCTGCGCGTCCTCGTGCTCGCGGGAGCGGGCGCGATCCTCGTCTCGATCCAGGTTGCGCTCGCGATCTCCGGCCTCCTCGCGGTCGTCGCGCTCTCATATCGACAGGTCTGCCGGGCATATCCGAACGGCGGCGGCGCGTATGCCGTGGCAAAGGCCAACCTGGGCGCCGTCGCGTCCCTCGTCGCGGCCGCGGCGCTCCTCATCGACTACGTCATGACCGTGGCCGTTTCGACGGCCTCTGCGATCGCCCAGACCTACTCGGTCGTGCCCGAGCTGTACCCGCTGCGGATCGAGATCGCGGTCATCGCGATCACGCTCATCACGATCGCGAACCTTCGGGGCCTGCGTGAGTCCGGCAACATCTTCGCGGTCCCGACGTACGCGTTCATCGGGCTCGCCCTGCTCATGGTCGGGGTCGGCGTGTTCCGGATCGTCACCGGCAACGCCACGGACGTCGTCCAGCCGGACGCCGTGGGCGTCGGCACCGAGGGCATCGGCCTGTTCCTGCTCCTGAAGGCCTTCGCCTCGGGCTCCGTCGCCCTGACCGGCACGGAGGCGATCGCGAACGGCGTGACGGCGTTCAAGAAGCCGGAGGCCAGGAACGCGGCGGACACGATGGTCGGGATGGCGATCCTGCTCGCGGTGCTGTTCATCGGCATCACCGTCGTCGCCGACGGCTTCGGGATCCTGCCAACGGGCGATGGCGGGCAGACGGTGGTGGCGCTCGTCGCGAGCACGGTGTTTGGCGCCGGCTCCCCGCTGTTCTACTCGTTCCAGGCAGCGACGGCGCTCATTCTGTTCCTCGCGGCGAACACGAGCTTCAACGCCTTTCCACGGCTCGCCGCGCTCCTCGCGATCGACGGCTACATGCCCCGCCAGTTCAGCTTCCGCGGCGACCGGCTCGCGTTCTCCTGGGGCATCGTCCTGCTGGCGGCCGTGGCCGCGATCCTGCTCGCCGTGTTCGGTGGCGACACGCACGCCCTGATCCCGCTCTACTCGGTCGGCGTGTTCGTGTGCTTCACGATCTCGCAGGTCGGCATGGTCCGGCACTGGTTCCGCGAGCGGTCATCCGGGTGGGCCTGGCGGGCGGCGATCAATGCTTTCGGCGGGCTGCTGACGTTCATCGTCCTGATCGTCGTCGCGAGCGTGAAGTTCGTTGACGGCGCCTACCTCGTCGTCATCCTGACGCCGCTCCTCGTCTTGATGATGCTGTTCATCCACCGCCAGTACGAGGCCTCGGCCCAGCACCTCGCGCTGCGCCCGGACGCCGTCGTCCCGATTCCGCGTCGCGAGGAACGCGCGGTCGTGCCCGTCCCGGCGCTGAACCGCGCCGTCGTCCAGGCCGTGAACGTCGCCCGATCAATTGCCGACGACGTGCGAGCGGTGTTCATCTCGGACGATCCCGACGCCGCAACCCAGATGCGACAGCGCTGGGCACGCCAGGTTCCGGGCGTCCCGCTCGTCATCGTCGAGTCGCCATACCGCGCGCTGACCGGGCCGCTCGTGGCGTACCTGGACGTCCTCGACGCGGGTTGGCCGGCCGGCAAGCCATCGCCGATCACGTTCGTGATCATCCCCGAGTACGTCGCCCGGAGCTGGTGGGAGCGGCTCCTCTATAACCAATCCTCGAAGCGCCTCCGGACGACCCTCCTCGGGCGGCCGCACACGGTCGTCGTGAACGTCCCGTACCGGCGCGATGAGGAGCCCCCAGGCGAGGTGCCGGAGGCGCCGAAGCCGGGCGTGCCGTGATCGGCGCTCGGCTTCCGGCCACGGTGTATCGTGGCCGGCGTCCGTGACCGACCCACAGCCCAACCCCTTCCGGCGCGCGGTCGTCGCGCTGACGGGAGCCGCGGTTGACGAGCGCGTCATGCGCCTGACCTGCGAGCTCGCCCGGCCTTCCAAGGCCGAGGTCGTTGGCGTCCATGTCGTCGAGATCGAGTGGTCGCAGCCCCTGGACGCGGACATCGCGGCCCGCTCCGAGGACGCCCAGCGGATCCTCGACCTCGCCGAGGGCGTGGCCGAGGACGCCCATGTTCGGCTCGAGACGGTCCTCCTCCAGGCGCGCGACGTTGGCGCGGCGCTCGTCGACGAGACGACGGCGAGGGAGGCAGACCTGCTCGTGCTCGGTCTGCCGTATCGTCAGCGTTTCGGCGGAGAGTTCGTCATCGGGCGAACGATCCCGTACGTATTGAAGAATGCACCGTGCGAGGTCTGGGTCGTGCGTGAACGAATCGGCGAGGTTTCGCCGTGAAGATCGTCATCGTGGGCTGCGGCCGGGTGGGCGCTGCGCTTGCCGAGAGCTTCGATGCGCTTGGCAATGAAGTGATCATCATCGACATCACGACGCGCGCCTTCGACCGTCTCTCGGACGAGTTCCGGGGCAGCGCGATCCGCGGTGACGGCACGGACGAGGACGTCCTCCGCCGCGCCGGTGCGGAGGGCGCGGACGTCTTCCTCGCGTTCACCGAGGGCGACAATCGGAATGTCATGGCCGCCCAGGTCGCCGCGGAGAACCTCGGCGCGGCGCGGGTGATCGCGAAGATCAACGATCCGGTCCGTGCGGCCGCGTATTCCGACCTCGGAATCGCGACGATCTGCCGGACCACGATGCAATCGGACGCGGTCCACTTGTACCTCGGGCTCCCGACGTCGGACATGCCCGGGGTCATCGCCCCCACCGGCCGCCATCACGGCGGCGAGCATCACGAGCCCGTCCGGCCCGCGGCCGGCGGCACGGAGGCCTGAGTCATGTTCGTTCTCGTCGTCGGCGGCGGGAAGGTCGGCTACTACCTTGCGAAGGAGCTCATCGAGAGCAACCACGAGGTGGTGGTCATGGAGAAGGATCGCGCTCGAGCGGCCCAGATCACGGACGAGATCGGCTCGATCGTCGTCGCCCAGGACGGCTGCGAGGGCAAATACCTCGGTGAGGCCGGCTGCGCGCGAGCGGACATCGTCGCCGCGGTCACCGGCGACGACGAGGACAACCTCGTCATCTGCCAGATGGCGAAGCACCACTTCGACGTCCGTCGGACGATCGCCCGCGTCAACAACCCGAAGAACGAGGACCTGTTCCGGCACCTCGGTGTCGACGAGATCATCAGCCCGACGCGGATGATCCTCGGCTCGATCGAGCAGGACATCCCCGTCCACGAGCTGCTCCATCTCGGCGGCCTCGGCGGCAGCGAGCTGGAGATCATCGAGGCGCATCTCCAGGACGGCTCCCCGGCGATCGGGCGGACGACCGGCGAGCTGTCGATCCCCGAGGGCTGTTCGCTGTTCGCCGTCGTCCGCGACGGCGTCGCCTCGCCGCTGCGCCCGGATACGGTCCTCCGCTCGGGCGACAAGGTCATCGCGATCGGCCGCGCGGACTGCGAGGCGATGCTCCACGAGCAGCTCATCGGCAGCGAGCCGGAGGCGTTGCGGCCGGGACTCTGAGGCAACCCGGAAGGGCGTCAGGGGCCCGTAGAGGACGAAACCCTGCCATATGCTCACCACGCGATCGTTCGACACCGGGTTGCTGCCACTTGCTCGTATGGCGCGTCAATTGGCAGAAACTGCCGACTCAAGCGTGCGGGGGCTCGCCTGACGGCACGGGCGCACCCGGCCTAAGGATCGGCCGGTGATCGTTTGGCAAACTCACCGGCCCAGCCACCACTAGGCGACCACCTGACGATCATCTCGCCGAATCCAGGGGGCCGCGCCGCGCCCAACGCCGGGCCCACCCGTTGCATTGCGGAAACGCGATCGTCTAGTCTCTTGACAATGGGATTGTCAGGGTTCTAGGATCCGCCCATGTCGTTCCGCCGGCCTGATCGGCCCGATCCGACTCGACCCGTCTACGTGATCAGCGTGGCGGCGGGCATCGTGTCCGTCCATCCGCGAACGCTGCGGATCTACGAGGAAGAGGGCCTGGTCTGTCCGGCGCGGACGCCGACGAACATCCGGCTCTACTCCGAGAAAGATCTCCGTCGGGTCCTGTGGATCCGCCACCTGACCCAGAACCTCGGCGTCAACCTCGCGGGTGTGCGCGTCCTGTTCGAGCTGGAGAACCGGCTCGGGACACGCATCCTCGAGCGCCTCTACGACGAAGGTGCAGCCGAGGAGGCCTCCGAAGCGGCCGCCGAGGCGGCGGCCGAAACCCTCGAACCCACCCCGGCGACGTCCTAGGCGCCGGCAACCCGCAACGCGGACCCACAGGAGCTCGCATTCGATGGCCAAGAAGACCACCCCACCGACTACCGACACCTCGCAGACGTCGATTCGCGAGCTGCCGCTCGTCGCCCTCCGGGAGACCGTGATCTTCCCGGAGATGATCGTCCCGCTCCAGGTCGGCCGGGACAAGAGCGTGGCCGCGCTCAACGCGGCCGTCGAGCGCGGTGGCTTCATCGCTCTCGTGACCCAGCGCCAGGCGGACCAGGAGGACATCAACGCTCCTGACGAGCTATACGGCATCGGCACGCTCGCGAAGATCGCCCAGGTCGTGCAGCTCCAGGACGGCACCGTCCGCGCGATCGTCCAGGGCCAGCGCCGCCTGCGCCTCCACGGCTTCGCCGAGACGAGCCCCTTCCTGCTCGCCCGCATCGAGGAGCTGCAGGACGCGACGCCGGGTGGCGTCGAGGTCCAGGCCCTGATGCGAACGGTCCAGGGCCAGATCGAGCAGTACGTCCAGAACGGCGCGCCGGTGCCGCCGGAGGCGGCCGTCGCCGCTCGCAACATCACCGAGCCGGGCCTCCTCGCGGACATGACCGCGTACAGCCCCGACATGACCACCGAGCAGCGCCAGGAGCTCCTCGAGACGATCGACGTCGTCGAGCGCCTCAAGCTCGTCTCGAACTTCCTGGGCCACCAGATCGAGATCCTCGAGCTGAAGGGCAAGATCCAGTCCGAGGTCAAGTCCGAGATGGACAAGACCCAGCGTGAGTACATCCTCCGCGAGCAGCTGAAGGCCATCCAGCGCGAGCTCGGCGAGGACGATCCGCAGCAGGCCGAGATCAGCGAGCTGCGCGACAAGGTCGAGGCCGCCGGCATGCCGGACGAGGTCAAGACCCGCGCGCTCAAGGAAGTCGACCGGATGGCTCGGATCCCGTCAGCCTCGCCCGAGGTCGGCGTCATTCGGACGTACGTCGACTGGCTGATCACGCTGCCGTGGAAGACCGAGACCGAGGACCTCGTCGACATCAAGGAGGCCGCGAAGATCCTCGACGAGGACCACTACGGCCTCGAGAAGATCAAGGAGCGGATCCTCGAGTACCTCGCCGTCCGCTCGCTCGCGGACACGATCCGCAGCCCGATCCTCGCGCTCATCGGACCGCCCGGCGTCGGCAAGACATCGCTTGGCAAGAGCGTCGCGCGGGCGATGGGCCGCAAGTTCGTCCGGATGAGCCTCGGCGGCATCCACGACGAGGCCGAGATCCGCGGCCACCGGCGGACCTACATCGGCGCGCTCCCCGGCCGGATCATCCAGAGCATCAAGACCGCGGGCACGAAGAACCCCGTGTTCATGCTCGACGAGATCGACAAGATCGGGATGGACTTCCGGGGCGACCCGTCGTCCGCCCTCCTCGAGGTCCTCGACCCCGAGCAGAACAACACGTTCCAGGACAACTACCTCGAGGTGCCGTTCGACCTTTCGAAGGTGCTCTTCATCGCGACCGGCAACCTCATGGACCCCATCCCGGCGGCCCTCCGCGACCGGATGGAGATCATCCAGCTGCCCGGCTACACGCAGCAGGAGAAGATCGAGATCGGAAAGCGCTTCCTCGTCCCGAAGCAGATGACGAACCACGGCCTCAAGCCGTCGAACATCGAGTTCACCGACGAGGCGATGACGGAGCTCGTCCAGGCCTTCACGAAGGAGGCCGGCGTCCGCAACCTCGAGCGTGAGATCGCGAACGTCATGCGCAAGGTCGCGCGCACCGTGGCCGAGGGCCGCAAGCGCAAGACCGTCGTGGATCGCAAGAAGCTCATCGAGTACCTCGGTCCGCCGCGCTGGGAGTACGGCGAGCTCGAGGCCGAGGACCAGATCGGTTCGGCCACGGGCCTCGTCGTGACCGAGGTCGGCGGCGACATCGTCGCGATCGAGGTGACGCGCATGGAGGGCAAGGAGGACTTCGTCCTGACGGGCCAGCTCGGCGACGTCATGCGTGAGTCAGCTCGGGCCGGCCTGTCGTGGATCCGCTCACACGCCCCCGAGCTCGGCATCCGGTCCGATCTGTTCGAGAAGCACACCCTCCACATCCACGTGCCCGCGGGGGCGACCCCGAAGGACGGTCCGTCCGCCGGCATCACGATGGCGACCGCGATGGTCTCGGCCTTCACGGGCATCCCCGTCCGCAAGGACGTGGCGATGACCGGCGAGATCACGCTCCGCGGCCGCGTCCTCCCGATCGGTGGGCTGAAGAGCAAGATCCTCGCCGCCCACCTCGCGGGCGCGAAGATGGTCATCCTGCCGAAGAAGAACGAGAAGGACCTCCGCGACATTCCGGAGGAGATCCGGAAGTCGATGAAGCTCGTCCTCGTCGACTCGATGGACAACGTGCTCGAGGCGGCGCTCCGACGCCGCCCGAAGCCGCTCGTCGTCGAGCCGACGCCGGCGACGATCCCCGGCAAGCGCGCCGAGGAGAAGCCAACCGAGACGCCCGTCCAGCGGCGCCCGGAGTTCCCGCCGTCTGATCAACCACCGGTCGTGGTCTAGGCGACCGCCGGAGGCGCGATGGAATATCGCGACTATTACGAGGCGCTCGGCGTCCCAAGGACCGCGTCCCAGGCCGAGATCAAGAAGGCGTTCCGGAAGGCCGCCCGCGAGCACCATCCCGACAAGAAGCCGGGTGACAAGGCCGCGGAGAAGCGCTTCAAGGACGTCAACGAGGCGAACGCCGTCCTCTCCGACCCGGAGAAGCGCAAGAAGTACGACCAGCTCGGTGCGAACTGGGAGGCCTTCTCGCGCGCCGGTGCCGGTGCGGGCGGGCGCGGCGCGGCCGGCAGCCCGTTCAGTGGCTTCGCCTACGGCACGGCGCCGGGCGGCGGCGGGATCCGCTACGAGTTCCGGACGTCCGGCGACCCGGGCGCGTTCTCGGACTTCTTCGAGACATTCTTCGGCCAGGCGGCCGGCGGAGCGGCTGGTCCGGGCGGCGCCGCCGGGGCGTTCGGGGGCGGCTCGTTCGGCGGGAGCCGGGCGACCTCGATCGACGATCTCCTCGCCGGCATGGGCGTCGCGTCCGCCGGAAACGGCGGGCGGACGACCGCGTCACGGCCCGCGCCCGTCGAGGCGACCGCGGAGCTCGACCTGGAGGAAGCGTTCCACGGTGCGACCAGGCTCGTCGAGATCGAGGGCAAGCGCCTCCAGGTGACGATCCCGCGCGGCGTCGACACCGGCAGCCGCATCCGCCTGACCGGCAAAGGCGGTGGTGGCCGCGACCTCGTCGTCGTCGCGAAGATGAAGCCACACCGCGTCTTCACGCGGAAGGGCGCTGACCTCGAACGCGAGCTCCCGATCAGCCTCGAGGAGGCGCTCCTCGGCGGCGAGGTCCCGGTCGCGACCCTGAAGGGGCGCGTCCTGCTGAAGATCCCCGCAGGGACCCAAACTGGCCGGGCATTCCGCCTCGCCGGGCAGGGCATGCCGAAGCTGAAAGGCGAGGGCACCGGTGACCTGCTCGTCAAGGTCCGCGTCGTCCTGCCGACCGGCCTGGACGACGAGGCCATCGCGGCGGCCCGCCGCTTCCTCGAACTGGCCGACCAACCCGATCCCCGAGAGCCACGGCCCACGGCGGCCGCCGGCGCCACCACAGGAACCAGCTGATGCAGCTCGAAAAGTTCACCCAGAAGGCCCAGGAGGCCGTCGTCACGGCCCAGTCGCTCGCGGATCGGCTGCAGAGCCCCGTGCTCGATGCCGAGCACCTCCTCTCCGCGCTCCTCGAACCGGATGACGGCGTGCCGGCCGAGACCCTTCGGCGTCTCGGCGTGGACCTGCCCGCGTTTCGGGCGGAGCTCGCCGCGGCGCTGGCCAACCGAGCCAAGATCGCCGGCGGCACGCTGACCCTCGATCCGCGCGCCAAGCGTGTCGTCGAGCGGGCCCAGGAAGAGGCCCGCAGGCTCGGCGACGAATACGTCTCGACGGAGCACCTCCTCCTCGGCACGGCCGAGGTCGGCGGCGAGGGCCAGCGCCTGCTCGAGAAGAGCGGCGCCAACCGCGAGGCGATCCTCAACGCCCTCGCGTCCGTGCGCGGCGGCCAGCGCGTGACGTCGCCGAACCCCGAAGGCACCTACCAGGCCCTCGAGAAGTACGGCCGCGACCTCACGTCCGAGGCTCGCGCCGGAAAGCTCGATCCGGTCATCGGCCGCGACGAGGAGATCCGGCGCGTCATCCAGGTGCTCAGCCGCCGGACGAAGAACAACCCCGTCCTCATCGGCGAGCCCGGCGTCGGCAAGACCGCGATCGCCGAGGGCCTCGCCCAGCGGATCGTGCGCGGCGACGTGCCCGAGGGCCTCAAGGACAAGCGCGTCGTGGCGCTCGACCTCGGCGCGGTCATCGCCGGCGCCAAGTTCCGCGGCGAGTTCGAGGAGCGTCTCAAGGCCGTCCTCAAGGAGATCAAGGACAGCGAAGGCGCGGTCATCCTGTTCATCGACGAGCTGCACACTGTTGTCGGAGCCGGCGCCGCCGAAGGCGCCATGGATGCCTCGAACCTCCTGAAGCCGATGCTTGCCCGGGGCGAGCTGCACACGATCGGCGCGACGACGCTCGACGAGTACCGAAAGCACATCGAGAAAGACGCCGCCCTCGAGCGGCGCTTCCAGCCCGTCCTCGTCGACCAGCCGACGGTCGAGGAGACGATCTCGATCCTGCGCGGCCTGCGCGAGCGCTACGAGGTCCACCACGGCGTCCGGATCACGGATTCCGCGCTTGTCGCGGCGGCGACGCTGTCGAACCGCTACATCACCGAGCGCTTCCTGCCCGACAAGGCGATCGACCTCGTCGACGAGGCCGCCTCACGGCTGCGAATGGAGATCGATTCGATGCCGATCGAGCTCGACGAGCTCGAACGACGGCGCATCCAGCTGGAGATCGAGCGCGAGGCGCTGCGCAAGGAGAAGGACGACGCCTCGAAGGCCCGACTCGAGGCGCTCGAGAAGGAGCTCGCCGAGAACGCCGAGGCCGGCGGCGCGCTCAAGCAGCGCTGGGAGGCCGAGAAGACCGCGATCGCGGCGATCCGGGCGACCCGGAGCGAGCTAGAGCAGCTCGCCGTCCGCATCGAGCAGGCCGAGCGCGAGGCGGACTTCCAGCGCGCCGCGGAGCTGAAGTACGGCACGCAACGCGAGCTGACCGAGCGGCTCAAGGAGCAGGAGGCGGCCATGGCCGCGCTCCAGGGCCCCGGCTCCCTCCTCAAGGAAGAGGTCACCGCGGACGACATCGCGGAGATCGTCGGTGCCTGGACCGGCATCCCGGTTTCGAAGCTCCTCGAGGGCGAGACGGCCAAGCTCATCCACATGGAGGAACGCCTCCACGAGCGCGTCGTCGGCCAGGACGAGGCGATCGAGGCGGTCTCGGACGCGGTCCGCCGCGCTCGCGCCGGGCTCAAGGACCCGAACCGGCCCATCGGCTCGTTCCTGTTCCTCGGCCCGACCGGCGTCGGCAAGACCGAGCTGGCCCGCGCGCTCGCCGAGTTCCTGTTCGACGACGAGCACGCGATGGTCCGCATCGACATGAGCGAGTACATGGAGAAGTTCGCCGTCTCGCGGCTCGTCGGCGCTCCGCCCGGCTACGTCGGCTACGAGGAGGGCGGCCAGCTGACCGAGGCCGTCCGGCGTCGGCCCTACCAGGTGATCCTGCTCGACGAGATCGAGAAGGCTCATCCGGACGTCTTCAACGTCCTCCTGCAGGTCCTCGATGACGGCCGCCTGACCGATTCGCAGGGCCGGACGGTCGACTTCAAGAACACCGTCGTGATCATGACGAGCAACGTCGGATCGCCGATCATCGCGAGCTTCTCAGGCCGCGGCGAGGACTCCGACAGCTACGAAACGATGAAGCGCGCCGTCACGGACGAGCTGCAGCACCAGTTCCGGCCGGAGTTCCTCAACCGGATCGATGAGGTCATCGTGTTCCACGCGCTGACCGATGCCGACCTGGCCGCGATCGTCGACCTCCTGCTCGCGGACCTCCAGCGCCGACTCGCCGGTCAGGAGCTTGTGTTGGAGCTGACCCCGGCCGCCCGGTCGCTTGTCGCCCGCGAGGGCCACGACCCGGCGTTCGGGGCGCGGCCGCTGAAGCGAACGATCCAGCGCCTCGTCGAGAACCCGTTCGCGAAGGCGCTGCTCGAGGGCCGCTTCAAGCCAGGTGACCGGATCACGGCCGACGGCGATGCCGTCGGGACGACGCTCGTCTTCTCGTCGGAGGGCGAGACGGTCGTCACAGATGCCGCTGAACATCGGGACGCCCGGCGGCGGAGCGACGAGCCCGTCGGCGCCGGCACCGGCGGGCGCAACGGCCGCCGAAAGTCCGTGCTCGAGCTGCCGGACGCGAACGGCGGCAAACCCAACGACGGCGGGAGCCGCCCGAACTGAGGCACGCCGAGGTCGCCTCGCGTCTGCGGCACTGGCCGGCGACCCTCCCGGCGCCGCCGCAGGCGCTCGTCCCGATCCGGATCGACGGCGGCAAGTGGACGACCCCGGATGAGGCAGCAGCGGCCGCGCGGCCGGCGGCCGTCCTCGTCCTCCTCGCACCCGATGACGCCGGCGAGGCGCAGGTCGTGCTCATCGAGCGGACGAGCTACGACGGGCCGCACTCGGGCCAGATCGCGTTTCCCGGCGGGGCGGCGGAGCCCGGTGACGCTGACCTGACGGCGACGGCATTGCGCGAGGCGAACGAGGAGATCGGGCTCGAACCCGAGGCCGTCGGCCTGCGGGTCGTTGGCGAGCTCGAGCCGTTCTGGATCCCGGTCAGCAACTTTCACGTCACGCCGATCGTCGCGCTCGCGGACCGGCTGCCGGAGTGGACACCCCAGGAGCGCGAGGTGCGGCGCGTCATCCACGCGCCGCTCGCGGCGTTCCTGCCTGATGCGCCGATCCAGACGTTCGAGCGCGACGTCCGCGAGTGGCGGATTCGCTACGGCGCGTACGCCCTCGATGCGATCTCGGACAGCCCGGCCATCTGGGGCGCGACGGCGCGGATCCTTGGCCAGCTTGGGGCCGTCCTGTCGGATCAGATCGATGGCTGAGCGGGGCGCCTGAAGTGCTCCCGGAGCACCACTGAGACCGATTCATCTTCGGAATGCGGTCGGATCCAGCAATCCGCGTCGCGATGTGCTGACAGAGCACCAATCGCAGCGGAATCCGGGTCAAGAGACGACTTCGGAGGGCCACGTCGTCGCAGTGGTGCTGCCAGCGCACAATCGCCTGACTAGGCGGGCTCGCCCTCCGCGTCGCGCCGCTCGTCGAGCTCCGGCTGCCGCGGGGCGAGGGCGCCCTCGCCGCGTTCAGCCTTCGCCCCCGAACCGAGCGCGGGCCGCGCCGTACCTTCGACGAGCCTGTCGTCCGAACCGGCGAATTCGATCACGATCGCCCGCATCGTCGTGTGGTCCGTCCAGGCGCCGTGGATCTCGCCCGCGGGCCACACCGCGACCTCGCCGGCGGCAATTCGGATCTCCTCGTCGCCGACGGACGTCCAGCCACCGCCCTCGATGACGCAGAAGAACGTCGTGTTCGGGTTCGAGTGCGGCTCGATCCTGCCGCCCCGGCTGAACACGAGCTCGGAGATACCGCCACGCGCGTCCCACTGGATCGGCTGGCCGGTGAGTCCCGTCGAGCCGGGCGGCCCGTCGGGCCGGCGGTGGCCGACGCCGAAGCGACGAACCTCGATCGGCATCAGGTCAGGCGGCCCGGCGGACGAGCGTCGCTGGAGCTAGCGCCGGCGGCGCCGTTTCGACGGCCGCGGGCCGACCTTCGCCCGGATCGTTGCCTCGGGCTTCGCGACCCGTGCCCGCTGGAAGTACGACTGCCGCGCCAGCTGCATCTCGTAGGCCTCGAACAG